>ERZ1370068.4097-contig-319_pt1 | contig 17257 bp, 21 predicted proteins | sample MGYA00561227_ERZ1370068 | MGnify/ENA primary metagenome ERZ1370068 (study PRJEB38410, sample SAMEA6850437) | metagenome | study: Metagenomic assessment of the ecological functions of the soil: analysis of the soil microbiota associated with the...
CGCCACGGCGCTGCTACGACCAGACGCGCATGATTCCGGCGACCAGCGTCTGCGCCCCGTGGAGGCCGACCACCGAGCCGCAGACGGCGTTCGCCGAGGATCGCCCGGAAACCGGCGAGCGCCTCACGCCCGATGCTCTCAACCTCGGCACTTGGTCGCCCTGGCTGTCGGCGCTGATCCGGCTGAGAGCACGAGCGCCGACCACAGGAACAGGGCAGCTGTCGCCGCGAAGACGGTCCCGACGCTGGTGACGGTAAGCAGCAGGCCGGCCCAGGGCGGGGCCGAGGAAGAAGCCGACGCTCTCGAGCGTGGTCGAGGTCAGCGTTCGCCGCGGTCAGCTCCTCAGGTGAGCGGGCGAGCGAGGGCAGCAGGGCGGACTGGGCGGGTCCGAATGCCGTGCTTGCCAGGGCCGTCAGAACCGCGAGCGCGTAGATGACGACGGCCGGCGCGCCGGCGAAGACGGCGACCGCGGCCCTCCCATCGTGCAGACACGGGCGAGGTCGGCCGCGATCATGATCCGCTTGCGCAGCGGTCGCCGAGCAGCGCCGCGAACGGCGCGACTGGCCGCGGCGGAAGGGAGGCGGACGAGCGCGACCAGTCCGACGGCGGTTGTGCTCGCCGGCGCCGGTACGCGAACACCGCGAGCGCGACCTCGGTAGCCCCACTGCCCGACGACCGAGCCGCTCCAGGCGACTCGACGCGGCGCAGGTCGGGATTGGCGAAGACCTCCGCGAACGCGCGAGCGCGACTCGCCGAGCGCCGCGTGCGCGCGATGTCCGCACGAGCGGACAATCGCAGGCCGCGCCGCGTTTTTACAAGACGCGAGCTCGCGGTTTCAGCGGCCGCCGCCGCAACTTCGGTCGGACCTGGGGCGAGTGCGCGGACGCGGCTCCACGGGCTCGAACGTCCCGGCGCGGACCTGGCCTCGCGATCTGCTCGTGGGCGTCGCGGAAGGGGACTCCACTCTCCACCAGCGCCTCGGCGGCGTCGGTCGCCCGCAGTAACCGGTTGCTGCAGGCTAGCTCGTGCCTTCGGCTGGAGAAAGGCCGCGCCTCGGAACTGGATTGCGGCGGTAGGGCTCCGTCTTCGCGGAAGCCGAGCTTGAGCGGCGCGCAAAGCCTCGCGCGGCGGCCATCTCAGGCAGCGTGTCGAGGAGCATGCGCTTGTAGCCGCGCGCCCGCGCCTCCGCGATCACCGCCTCGGCGAGTCCCTCCCGAGCCCGCTGCGCCTCGTCCGGCGGGCCGGACATAGAGGCGCTTCATCTCGCAGGCGAGCTGTCGATCCGCCGCAGCGCGACGCAGCCGTCCTCCGCCACCAGCACGAGCTTCGCAGAGGCCGAGCGGGTCTGCGAGCTCGACTCGAAGTCCTGGAACGAGAGGTCGACCCTGGGGCCGTCCGCGTATCTCGCGAAGGAAGCCCCGCACCGTTTCCCGATCATCGGGCAGGGCCGGACGGATCCGCTCAACCTGGTTCACTGATTCCGATTCTCCATCGGGAGGGGTAAGGAGCGCTCGTGACGCAAGCAAGGATTTGGCGAAAAGTCGCGCCAGGTTAGGGGCCGACGTGGCTCAGAGCCGGCAATCGTTGAACCTGAATTCGTTGCTGGCGGCGGTCGAGGCGGCGCCGCCGGTCGCGGCGGTCGATGTGCTCGCCGGCGCGCGTCGCAGAGGCGATCGATGCCCGCGAGGTCAGCTTCCTGATCGCCGACTTCAGCGGGCAGCTCGCTGATCCGACTGGGCCACGCGGGCGGAAGCGGCGCGCTTTGCAGGGGCAGGAGACTGCGGAGCGCGTGCCGCTGGTCGGGACGCCGCACGGGCGGGCGCTTGCCGCCCAGGCCGTCGAGGTGATCGACGAGGATGGCGGCGCTCGGTTGTTCGCGCCGGTGACCAGCCGCGGTGAAGCGGTCGGCGTTCTGGAGCTGGGCTGGAGGACTTCCCGGCTGCAGCAGACGGTGGCCGATGTGGCTCTGGCGGCGCACTTCCTGGCGTACGTCGTGATTGCGAACCGCCGCTACACCGATCTCTTCGAGTGGGGCCAGCGCTCGGTCCCGCTGTCGCTGGCGGCGGAGATCCAGCATCGGCTGCTGCCCGGGCGCCTTCACCTGCGAGGCCGGGCAGTTCACGCTCGCCGCCTGGCTGCAGCCGGCGGGTGAGATCGGCGGTGACACCTTCGATTTTTCGCTGGAGCGAGACGCGTTGCATCTGTCGATGACCGACGCGATGGGCCACACGATGGATGCCGCGCTGTTGGCGACCGTGCTGGTCGGAGGTCTACGCAACGCCCGCCGGCGGGGCGTCGAGCTGGCCGAGCAGGCGCGGCTGGCGAATGATGCGCTGGCCGAGCAGGCCGGCGAAAGCCAGTTCGTCACCGGTCTGGTCGTGCGGATCGACCTGGCCAGTGCGACGGCGGGCATCGTCAACGCCGGGCATCCGCCGCCCCTGCGGCTTCGGGCCGGGCAGGTTGATCAACTTCGTCTGGAGGCTGACCGCCCGTTCGGGCTGCGGCTCGGAAGCGACTACCGGGTGCAAGCGCTGCCGCTGCAGGTGGGTGACCGGCTGATGTTCGTCACCGACGGCATGCTGGAGCGCGACGCCGCGCTGCATGAACATCGGCGCGATCCTGACCGCCAGCGCCGGACATGCATGCCCGCGAGGCGGTGCAGATCCTCACCCGCGCCGTCCTCAGAGTCAGCGGAGGCCAGCTACGCGACGATGCCACAGCGCTGTGTCTGGACTGGCATGGCGGCCCACCGCGCGACCGCGATGCCAGTTCGGGAGCTAACCGCTAAGTCGCCTCGACCAGAGCGCCAGCCCGCCACTCCAGAGCGCGGCGAAGAGGAAGATCGCCGCCGCCCGAGAAGATCCCGAGGGCCCCGACGGAGATGGCGACACTGAGCGCCTTCGAGGCCCCAACGCCTGACGCAATCAGTGCCGCACCCCCGGCGCCGACCTGGCGTCGCTGCTCCCGCCGGACCGATCGGCAGCGCGGCCGCCGCTGCACCGGCGCACAGGAAAAGGAGCGCGAGCGGGAACGAGATAGCCGACCCCGAGCGTGCCAAGGAGCAAGAAGAGCGCGAATGCCCGGACGAGCCAGCAGGCAGACACGAGCGCCCACGCTTCCGATGCCGCCCGCCGGGAGGTCGTGCGCGGGCTCAGCCAGCGCCCGAGCCGGAAGCGCGAGGCCCGCCTGCTCGCGGCCAGGCGTGGCAGGGCGAGGATCAGGCAGCGGCCGCGACTCCGGCGACCGCGACGACGACGAGCGCGGCGCGCACGGCCCACCCGGCGCCCGGAACGAACAGCGGCGGCAAACGCGAGCGGCGCCAGAGCGACGCTGTCGATCAGGCCGAGCATGACGAGCGAGAGGCAGAGCGTGCGCACAGCCGGCCGGACAACCCGGGTAGCGGCGGACGACGGCAACCCGCATCGCATCGTCGAAGCGGCCGGGAAGCGCCACTCCGCATCAGCGCCGCACCGCCGTTGCCGGCCGCGAGCGCGAGCGGCTTGCGGCCGCTCGTCCGGCGTGAACAGCCGTCCCCACCCGTACGCCTTCAGGGCCTGCGCGACGAGGAGGAGCAGCCCCTGCCGCCACGAGCACGCCGGGGTTTCCGCTCGAGAGCGGCCAGGAGGTCGTCGCGAAATGCCGAGCGGCCAGCAAGCGCCAGAGGCGACCACGACGGCTCCCGACGCGATGGAGACCGCCCATCGGCCCTTTCGCGAACGACCGAGACGCCAGAGCGCCCCGACCAGCACGCGATACCTGCCCTCGAGGGCGATCGGCGCCAGCGGGATCGGCGATCGCCGACAGGAGGTCCAGCTGAGGAGGAGCGCTCTGCCGCAGAGGGGTCGGACCTGGATCCATTGGCCCTCTCCTTCGAGATCGGCGCCAGCCACCTGAGTGTCTTGATTGTAGGTCGTGCGCGCCGGTTCCGGTTGCGCCGGCGAAGGCCGAACGCATATAAGACAGCGATGCTCCTGGCCAGCGTCGAGTACGCCCGTCCTCGCTCCCTCGACGAGGCGCTCTCCTTGCTCGCGGCGAATCCGGAACGCGCGGGCGCTCGCGGGCGGGCAGACGCTGGTCAACGTGATGAAGGCCCGATCGCGGCGCCCGGAGCGTGCTCGTCGACCTGCAACGACGTCCAGGAGCTCCGCGGCGATCCGCGAGACCGACGACGGGCTCGGTCGAGTTGGCGCGATGGCGACCTACACGCAGCTCGCTGCCGAGCGAGGAGGTGCATCGGGAGCGCCCGATCCTCGGCCGACGTCGCCGCTCAGATCGCGCGACGTCCAGGTGCGCAATCGCGGCACCGTCGGCGGGAACGTCTGCTCCAACGACCCGACGAACCATCTGCCGCCGGTGCTCGTCGCGGTCGGCGCGACGATGGCGATCGCGGGCGCGTCGGGCATCCGCTGGTTCCGGCCGAGGAGTTCTTCCTCGGCGTCTACCTGACGGCGGTCGGCGCCGGGCGAGCTGCTGACCGGGATCTCGAGTCCCGCGCCGGCAGGGCGGCGACGGCTTCGCCTCGGTGACGATCGGCAGCCGACGGAACCTGCATCGTCGAACGCGGCCGCTGCGCGTCGAACGGCGGCGTGCGCGTCGCGCTCGGCTGCGTCGCGGCCACGCCGGTGGTCGCATCGAGGCGCCGTCGGCCGACGACGGAAGCGGTGCGCCAGGCCGGTCGCTGGGCGCGGAGCTCGACCCGCCCTCGGACGTCCACGCGCCGGCGGAGTACCGGAGGCAGCTCGCCGCGGTCCTCGCGGCGCGAGCCGTCCGGCAGGCGAGCGAAGGAGCGGCGTGAGCGAGCCGGTCGCGCAGAAGACGCATCACGCGTCGACGGTCAACGGCGACGACCTACGAGCGCGAGGTCGAGGCCCGGCGGCTGCTCGTCCACTTCCTCCGCGACGACCTCGACCTGACCGGCACGCACGTCGGCTGCGACACCGGCAACTGCGGCGCCTGCACGGTCATCGTACGACGGCGCGCTGCTGAAGAGCTGCATGCTGCTGGCGATCCAGGCCGACGGCGCCTCGATCGAGACCGTCGAGGGCCTCGGCGCGCGACGGCGAGCTCGACCCACTGCAGCAGGCGTTCGGCGAGCACCACGCGCTCCAGTGCGGCTACTGCACGCCCGGGATGCTGATGAGCGCGAACGGCGCTGCTGCGACGAGAACCGCGAGCCGACCGAAGAGCGAGATCCGCAGGGCGATTCAGGGCAACATCTGCCGCTGCACCGGCTACGTGAACATCGTCGAGGCGATCGCGGCGGCCGCGGAGCGGGCCGATGACCGAGACCGCCACTCGCCACGAGCGCCCTCGTCGTCGAGGAGCAGGAGACGCAGCCCGGCTTCGTCGGCACCGAGCGTCCCGCGCAAGGAGGACCAAGCGGCTCGTCCAGGGCGAGGGCGTCTTCTTCGACGACGTGAAGCGGCACGGCATGGGCTTCGTCCACTTCGTCCGCTCGCCGTACGCGCACGCCGAAGATCAAGTCGATCGACGTCGCGCGGGCGCTCGAGCTCGAGCGGCGTCTACGGGACGCTGACCGGCGACGAGGTCGCGATCCTGACCGACCCGTTCTTCGAGATGTCGGTGCCGCCCGGGAACGGACATCAAGGACTACGCGCTCGCGGTCGGCAAGACGCGCCTCGTCGGCGAGCCGGTCGCCGCGGTCGTCGCGGCGACCCGCGAGCTCGCGCGCGACGCGGCCGAGCTGGTCGAGGTCGAGTACGAGCCGCTCGACCCGCTGGTCGGACGCCCGGGCGCGCAGGCGCTCGAGACGACGCGCGATCCTGCACGAGGACGCCGGCTCGAACGTCGTCTGGCAGGGCGTGTTCGACTGGGGCGACTACGAGGGCGCGGTCGCCGAGGCGGACCACGTCGTCCAGATCGAGCGAGCTCCACTTCGACCGCTTCTCGTCGACGCCGCTCGAGTGCTCGGGCTGCTCTCGTCGAGTTCAACCGCGGCACGGGCCAGTGGACGATGTACTGCAACCACCAGATGCCGGGCATCGGCGCGATCTGGATGGCGCCCGCGCTGCGCGTCGGAACCGACAAGCTCCGCTTCGTCACCCAGGACATCGGCGGCGCCTTCGGCAACAAGATCTGCCTCCATCCCTCACTTCGTCGCCTGCTGCCTGCTCGCGCGCAAGCTGAACCGGCCCGTGCAATGGACGGAGTGGCGCGACCGACCAGCACATGGCGAACGCGCACGGGAACGAGCGCTGGTTCGAGGAGACCGAGGTCGCGGTCAAGGCCGACGGGACGCTGCTCGGCTTCAAGACGCACGCGATCGACGACTGCGGCGCCTTCCCGCGCTACGAGCCGCTCGGCTGCATCATCTGGGCGCAGGTCACGCCCGGCTGCTACCGCTGGCAGAACGTCCGCGTCGACTTCACCCAGGTCGGCGACGAACAAGTCACCGGTCTCGCCGAACCGCGGCTACTCGCGGATGCAGCACCTCTGGTTCACGGAGCGAGTCGATCGACATCGTCGCCAACGAGCTCGAGCTCGATCCGGTCGAGGTGCGGAAGCGGAACTACGTCAAGCGCCGACGAGATTCCCGTGGACGACGCCGAACGGCTGCGTCTACGACTCCGGCGACTACGCGCGCTGCCTCGACATCGCGCTCGAGCTGGTCGGCTACGACGGGATCGAGGAGCGCCGGCGCGACGCCGAAGTAGCGCGGCAAGCTGCTGGGGATCGGGATTGGCTCGACGCTCGACTCCGGGACGAACAACTTCGGGCAGTCGCAGCTCCTGAATCCGACCTGCAGTTCTCCGGCAACAACGAGGTGGCGACGGTCAAGCTCGACATCTTCGGCGAGGTCGTCGTCACGCTCGGCACGGTTCCGCAGGGACAGGGCCACGAGACGACCGCAGCGCAGGTCGTCGCCGATGCTCTCGGAATCTCGCCCGACGATGTCACCGTGCGCCCGGGCCACGACACCTACTGGAACTCCCACGCCGGCTTCTCCGGGACGTATGCGTAGCCAGTTCGCGGTTACCGGCCTCGGGGCGGTCAAGGGCGCCGTCGATCAGCTCGCCGGCGAGATCCGAACGATCGCGGCCGCCGTTCTCGGCGGCGTGCCCTGACGACCAGGTTGAGCTCGAGGGCGGCTTCGCCAAGCTGCGCGAGAACCCGGAGGCGGCGATCCCGTTCATGGGGATCGGCGCGATCGTCAACGCGAACAACGCGATCCTCCCGGAAGAGGCGCGTCACGTGACCCTCAACTGCCGCTACGTCTACGTGCCGCCGTTCGAGGTGCCGGACAAGGAGCGGAAGTACGGCAACCTGACGCTGACCTACGCGAGTCGCAGATCCACGTCTGCGTGCTCGAAATCGACCCCGAGACGGGTGCCTATGAGATCGTCGACTACGCCGCCGTGGACGACTGCGGCAACCGGATTCATCCGCAGATCGTCGAGGGCCAGGTGCACGGCGCGACCGCGCAGGCGCTCGGCGCGGCGACGCACGAGACGTTCACCTACGACGAGCAGGGAAACCTGCTGACACCGAACTTCTACGACTACCACGTGCCGCACGCGCTCGACATGCCGCCGATGAAGACCGGCTACATCGAGTCCCCGTCGCCGTTCACGCCGCTCGGCGCGAAAGGAATGGGCGAGGGCGGCGGCGCCGGGATCCACGCCGTCTGCGCGGCGCTGCAGGATGCGCTTCGGCCGGTCGGGAACCCGATCGTCTACGACTCCGTGCAATCCGCCGCACCGGGTCTGGGAGCTGATCTCGAACCCGGCGGAGTCGCGCGGCCGGGTTGCGGTGGAGTCGCGGTGAAGGTCGCCGGCGACCGTACATTCTGACGTTCCGCAGCAGACCGTCTGGGAGGTGCTGAACGATCCGGCGCGGCTCGCCAACACGATCCCGGGCGTCGAGAGCTTCGAAGTTGCAAGACGAGCGGCACTGGCACGCCAACTGCAACATCCCGTTGGTCCTGGCAGCCTCAAGATGCGGATCCGCTTCGAGAAGACCGGAGGAGCGGCCGATCGAGTACGCGAGCCTGAAGGCCAAGGGCGACGGCGTCGGCGCGATCATGAGCATGCAGACGCAGTTCCAGCTCTCGCTCGTCCGGCTCCGGCACGCGGGATGCACTGGGAGGCCGACGTCTCGATCGCCGGCCCGGTCGGGTCGATGGGCCAGCGCGTGCTGCAGCCGATCGTCCAGCAGCAGGTCGCACAACGTCCTCGACGCGCTCGACAAGCAGGTGCAGGAGGCGGCCCAGCCAGCGTGAGCCAGCAGTTCCGAGTCGGCGTCATGCAGCTGACGATGGAGCCGCTCGAGGAGATGCTGGCTTCGGCGCGGGTGATGGACGAGGCCGGCGTCGACACGATCTGGCCTCGCCGAGGCCTATCCCTGGTGGCGAAAGCACGGGATGGAGGCGCGCTCGTCGACGGTCGTCTCGGCGCTGATCGCGCGCGAGACGGAGCGGTTGACGGTCGGCTGGGGATCATCTCGCCGTTCACGCGGCATCCCGTCCAGGTGGCGATGGACGCGCGCGTCGTCCAGGAGGCGGCGCGGCCCGGACCGGTTCCTGCTCGGCTTCGGGACGTCGAAGATCTTCCTCAACAACGCCCGGATCGCCAGCGAAGAAGACGCTCGGGCCGATGCGCGAGGCGGTCGAGATCGTCCGCGGCGTGCTCGGCGGCGAGGCGTTCGAGTACGAGGGCGAGACGTGCTCGGCTTCGCGTGCCTGCGCTCGCTCGGAGGCCGAGACTCCGCGCGGCGTGCCGCCCCTGTACGTCGCCGCGACGGCGCCGAAGATGCAGATGCTCGCCGGGGAGATCGCCGACGGCCTGCTGACGCCGTCGATCACGACGCCCGACTACGTGCGCTGGACGGTCGGCAACGTGCGACGAAGCCGGCCGTGATCCGAGACGATCGACATCGGCTGCACCGTCGATCGCGTCGATCCACGAGTCCGATCGCGACGCGGGCCGCGACGGCGCCCGGGAGATCGGCGGCATGTACCTCGCGAACAAGTTCCAGAACATCAAGGGCGCGGCGGACGCGCTGCTCGAACTCCGCCGAGATCGAGATGGGGGAGCTGGCGCCGGTCGCCGAGGCGATGGAGCGCGGCGGCCGGCTCGCGCGCGAAGGAGCAGGTGACCGACGCCCTGCTCGACCGCTGCAAGCCGATCGCCGGCACGCCCGAGGAGTGCATCGCAGCGATCGAGGAGTACCGCGAGGCGGGTGCACGCACGTCATGCTCGAGCTGTGGGCGCCGACCGACACGAGCAGATCCGGCTCTTCGGCGAGAAAGTGCTGCCGTATTTCCGCGGGTGAACGCGATCGAGCCGGACGTTGGGAAGTGGGATCCCTGGCGGCCCGAGGAGGCGGCTCGCCTGCTCGAAGGCAGTCGAAGCGCCGTGGTACGTGGCGGGCGGCTGGGCGATCGATCTCTTTCTCGGCGGACAGACGGCGCGCAGCACGAGGATCTCGAGATCGCGTGCCGACTAGCCGCTTCGACGAGGTCGTGGACGCACTGCCTGACTTCGAGTTCTTCGTGATCACGGGCCTGCGCGAAGCCATGCCTTTGGAGGCTGCGCGCGACCGTCTGGAGCAAACGCATCAGACGTGGGTCCGCGAGCCGGCGGAAGGATCGTGGCGGCTGGACGTGCTTCCGTGAGCCGAACGACGGCGACACGTGGATCTGCCGCCGCAGCCCCTCGATCACGATGCCCGTATGAGCGCTTGGTCGAGCGGACCGACGCTGGGCTCCTACGGTCGCCCTGAGGTGATCCTGCTGTACAAGGCAAAGCACTCCTACCAGTCGAAGAACCAGAAGGACTTCGAGGCCGCCTTTGCCACGGCTTCGAGCCTGAGCGCGGCAGGTGCTGGCTGCGCGACGCCCTTCAGCTCGTCGCATCCCGGGCACGGCTTGGCTCGCGAGCCTCGACGAAGGCGAGCAGTGACCGGAGCTGACGTGATCGACGAGCGGCGATTGGTCGAGCTCGCGCTTCGGCTCGTCTCGACGCCGTCGTTCACGGGGTCGGAGCAGCCCGCCGCGGAGCTGATGCGCGACGAGCTCGCCGACCTCGGCCTGCGCGTGCAGTGGCAGCAGGTCGAGGACGAGCGGGCAAATGTGCTCGGCACCTGGGAGGGTGCCGGCGGCGGGCCGACGCTGATGCTCAACGGCCACCTCGACACGTCGTACTCGGGGCGGGAGCCGTGGCTGCAGGGGATTCCCGGCTTCCGGCCGGCGGGCTTCGAGCGCGACGGCCGCATCTACGGGCTCGGGATCTCGAACATGAAAGGGCGCGCTCTGCTGCTACGTCGAGGCGGTGCGCGCGCTGCAGGAGGCCGGGCGTACGTCTGAAGGGCGACCTGATGATCGCCTGCGTCGCGGGCGAGATCGAGAAGTCCCAGCAGGGCGACGCCCAGGGGGCCGAGTACCGGGGCTACGCGGCCGGCTCGCGCCACCTGGTCTCGCACGGCGGCGCCGCTGATTTCTGCATCCTCGGCGAGCCGACCGAGAACAAGCTCGTGCTCGCGCACTTCGGGGCGCTCTGGGTGCGGCTGTCGACGACTGGTCCGTTCATCCACACCGCTTTCAGCGAGGGCCGCCGCGACGAGAACTCGATCATTCGGATGCGCGACGTGCTCGACCGCGTGCTCGAGTGGCTGCCGAGCTGGGAGCTCGAGATGAGCCATGACGGCGTGCGTGGGATTGCCAACATCGGCGGGATCCAGGGCGGCTTCGGCTGGCGGGCGTCGCGGACGCCGCACCGGACCGATCTCTTCCTCGACCTGCGGGTGCCGCCCCGGGTGCCGATGGCGGAGGCGCGCCGCAAGGCGCTGGCCTTCGCGCGCTCGCTCAGGGTCGACGCGGAGGTCTACGTTTCCGCGCCCGGCGCCGAGATCGAACAGTCGTCTCCCGTTGTCGCCGCCGTCGGGGAGGCGCACGCCGAGGTGCTTCGGCTCCGGAGCCTGAGACGGACGTCGTGCGCTGGTTCTCCGACGCGTCGGTGCTCTCTCGCTACGGGATCCCGACGCTCAACTACGGGACGTCATCGGGTCTGCCGGACGCCGAGCTGGGCGAGAACCTCGAGATCGCCGGGCTCGTGCGGACGGCGGAGGTCTACGCTCGCGCGGCGATGAGGCTCTGCGGCACGTAATGGCGCGCCTGGTCACCTTCGACGAGTGGCAGGGTCGGCGAGCTGCGTGGCGACAAGATCGTGGAGCTCGAGGTGCCGTCGATGCGCCACTACTTCGAGCGCGGCGACGTTCCGACGCGCCGACCGGCGAGGCGTTCGCGCTCGAGGACGTCGCGCTTGCGCGCGCCGATCGTGCCGAAGAAGTTCTTCCACACGCGCCGGCAACTTCCGCGAGCACGAGGAGGAGTCGAAGCAGGTCGGCTGGTCGCACCGAGATCGCGCCCTGGATCGTCTTCTTCCAGAACGTGGACGCGATCGTCGGCCACGACGAGCCGGTCGTCTACCCGGAGCACCTGACCGAGCGAGCTCGACTACGAGCTCGAGCTGGCGATCGTGATCGGCAAGTCGGGCAAGTGGTTCGGGCCGGAGGAGGCGACGGACTACGTCGGCGGCTACGTGATCTTCAACGACATCACCGCGCGCGACATCCAGCGGCGCGAGATGGAGTCCGGCGTGTTCTCGTTCTGCAAGGCGATCGACACCTTCTGCCCGCTCGGCCCGTGGATCGTGACGCCCGACGAGATCGGCGACCCGCACGACCTCGCGATGGAGCTGCGGGTGAACGGCGAGGCGCGGCAGGCGCTCGCACTGCGAGCCGCATGTCCGTGACGATCCCGGAGATCCTGGCGCACTACTCGCGCGCTCGGCTACTCGGCCGGGCGACGTCGTCTCGACCGGCACGGTCTCCGGCGTCGCCGGGTTCTCAGCCCGACGCGGCCTCGCTCTACCTGCAAGCCCGGCGACGTGATGGAGGCGGAGATCGAGCGGATCGGGCGTGCTGCGCAACCCGGTCGTCTCGTGGCAGGAGGCGCACGGCGAGCCGGCGCCGCCGCGCGTTCGCTGGTGAGGTGGGAGCGAGACGACGCGAAGCTCGAGCGCGTTCGGGCGCTGATGGCCGACCAGGAGCTCGACGCGCTCGTCGTCCGCGCTCCCGACAACGTCCTCTACCTGACGAACTTCTGGGGATGAAGGGCTACGAGGCGGTGGTCTTCCCGCGCTCAGGGCGATGCCGACGCTGATCGTCGCTCGCGAGCCGTCCGCTGACGACGCCGCTCGGATGGCCTGGACCGACGACGTTCGGTTCTTTGCCGGGCTACGACCCGTCCGATCCGCGGCCGCCGACGGTGCGCGCGCTCGACTCGCGCTCGAGGCCTCGCGCGATTACTCGCGTGTCGGCCTCGAGCTCTCGCTCGGGACGCAGGCCTCCGACAGGATGGTCGGGGAGCCGACGACGTATCACGAAGGGCTGGTTCGACGCGTTGCCGGCCGCCGCGGACGCGACGCCGCTGCTCGCACGCGGCGCGAGCGATCAAGACGCCGCAGGAGCTCGAGCGGATGCGGATCGCGAACGAGATCGCGGCGGACGCGATGGAGCACGTGAGAGGCGAACTCCGGCCCGGCATGACGGAGAGCCGAGGCCGCCGCGCTGTGGCTGGGCCACGTCCACGGCGAGGGGACGGCTCGCGGCGACAGGTCGACCTCGCGCTCGGTTTCTCGCTCGTCTGGTCGGGCCCGGGCATCCGCACCTTCACCGCGACCGGCGACCGGCCGGTGCAGGAGAACGAGCCGACGCTGTTCGAGATCTGGGTCTGCGCCGACGGCTACTGGTGCGACCACACGAAGAACCGTCTGCCCGGGCGAGCTCGAGCCGCGCTACGGCGAGCTGCTCGAGCAGCTGCTCGCGGTCTACGGACAGCGCCGTCGACCACCTCCGACCGGGCGCCGAGCTCGCGGAGCTCGACCGGCTCGTGCCGCGAGGGCATCGACGACGCCGGCTACCCCGGCCAGCCGAGCCATCCGGTCGCGCACGGCGTCGGCGCGCGCGCACACGAGCCGCCGTACGCACACCAGGCCGGCGGCGGGACGGTCGAGGCGGGCATGGTGCTCGCGATCGAGCCCGGGATCTACTGGCCCGAGGGCGGCGGGCTGCAGCGTCGAGGACAACTTCCTCGTCACAGCCGACGGAGCCGAGAAGCTCTCCTCCTTCCCGGACGACTTCGCTGAACGACCGCGTTCTGACCGGCGAGATCAACCGCGACGCGGCGATCGAGGCGGAGGTCGGCTTCTACGACACGACCCTCCGCGACGGCGAGCAGGCGGTCGGCGTCGTTCCTCGACCCGAAGCAGGCTCGAGATCGCGCGTCGGCTCGACGAGCTCGGGATCGAGCGGATCGAGGCCGGCTTCCCGCGCGTTTCCGCCGACGACGAGCGCGCGTTCAGGCTGGATCTCGAGGCAGGGCTGGACGCCGAGATCTGGGGCTTCTCCGGGCCGTGCCGGCCGATATCGAGGCGCTCGTCCAGCTGGGGTCTCCGGCGAGCGTCGTCGAGTCGCCGATCTCGGATCTTCAGCTCGAGGCGCGCTCGGCGTCTCGCGGCAGGAGATGCTCGGGCGGATCACCCGCGGCGTCGCTCTCGCGGCGAGCCATGGGATCAAGGTCGCGTTCTTCGGCGTCGACGGCACGCCGCGCCGACCCGCGCTTTCTTCGAGGAGGTCTACAAGCGGGCGGTCGAGGCGGGGCGCGCAGGAGGCGGTCGTGGTCGACACGATCGGCGTCCGCCGACGCCGGAGGCGATCGCGTCGCTCGTGGGCCGGACGCGCGAGTGGCTCGGGACCGATTCCGATCCACTTCCACGGCCACAACGATTTCGGACTCGCGACCGCGGGCGCCGTGGCCGCGGTTCGCGCGGGCGCCGCTGGATCCACGGAACGATCAACGGCGATGGGCGAGCGCGCCGGCAACGCGAGCATCGGCGAGGTCGCGCTGACGCTCGACGCGCCTCTACGGCGTCAAGACGAACCTGCGCCTGGAGCGGCTGCGCAGAGGTCTCGGCGCGGGTGCGGGAGCTGAGCGGCTACGAGCTCGACCCGTGGAAGCCGGTCGGTCGGCGAGAACCTGTTCGTCCGCGAGAGCGGCGCCGTCGCGAGCCAGTTCCACGACCCGCCGTCGATCGAGCCGTACTCGTCTGAGCTGGTCGGCGCCGAGCGCGGCATCGTCCTCGGCAAGAAGAGCGGGCTGGACTCGATCCGGATCAAGGCCGAGGAGCTCGGCCTCGAGCTCGACGAGGACCGGCAGCGCGAACTTTTGGCTCAGGTGAAGGCCGAGGGAACGGCGAAGCGGCGCGTCCTGACGGACGAAGAGTTCTCGTAGCTCGCCGGGCCCGAGCCTCCCGGCCTGAACTGCTCCACACATCGGTGAAGCCAGACGAGTGGCACGATGCTTGCGTGTCGATCGTGGTTCGACCGGCCGAGATGCGTGGGACGAGGCGGCTCTGACGAGGATCGAGCAGAGACCTGGCTGCCACATGGTGCCCCGAGCGTATACCGGTCGCGGCCGTTCGCCGAGGACGTTCCGCGCGAGGACATCATGATCGTCGCCGTACGACGGGAGGTTGCCGGTTATCTCTGCCTGCAGCCTGCGACGCCGCTGGCGTCGAACGCACGTGCTTGATGGTGACGGGGCTGGGTGGCTGGCGCGCAGCGAAGGAGCGGCCAGCGCGCCTCGGAAGGCGCAGAGACTTACGCGTCCGAGCGCAGGTCGAGCGCCTCACGCTTCGGTGCTGTCAGTGAACAGCGCTGCGCCCGTGCTGTACGCCGAACGCCACGGGTATCTGAACCGAGAGGTGCTCCGCGGCGAGTTCCGCCTGCCGGAGTCGGCTCGGCGGCGAGAGGGTGGTGCTGGTCGATGACGTGCTGATGGCAGAAGGCGATTGCCGCCAGCGACTCGGTCCAGGACGCCAGAACGCTCTCTTGAGCAGCGCTGCCGCTGCCTCTTCGTCGAAGTCGCCGAGACTGCTATCGGCGAACGCGGTGCCCGTCGCCTGGATAGAGGAAGAGCTCGGCGGTCTCCACCTGATCCGACGAACTCGCGGGCGGCGGGGAGGTCTTCGTCGGCCCATTCGTCCGCATCCATCATCGTGGATCTGGAGCGGGAACGCCGTCAGGCCACCAGACCTCGAACTCCGCGAGGTCGGCACGAAGCCCGTGCAGCAGTAAGCTGCGCCCTTGGCGCCCGGGCCGCGTCTGGGTGGACCGTACTGGGCCGGGGAGACACGCCCAGCGAGGAAGCCCGCGTGACGAGGCTCGTCAGGCAGACCCTCCGCCAGCGGCCACGCCCCGCTCGATGATCGTGCCGAAACCGACCTGCTTGGCGTAGCCGACACCGCCTCGTTGATGTCCGCGAACGTCTTGCCGTCGTCGTACCAGATCGGGTGCGTGGACCACATGTTGCCCGCAGCCCGCAGCTCGTCCGCGAAAGCGAACCCTCGGTCTGCCCTGTGCGTGGTGAAACAGGAGGATCTCGGCCATAGGCGCCACTCCTAATCGGGGCGTGATTGGCTCTGTCTCCTCGCACTCCAAGCAGATCCAGTCGCCCGCCAGGGCGCGTCGTTCTGCGCTGAGTGCACGCCGGCACCATCGTCACGCCGCAAGCGGGACAAATGGGAGGGCGCTCGTCATCCACGCCAGCAGTATGGAGCGCATGACGGGGACTAGGCGTTGCGTTCATCGCCTGCGATAGTCACCCACGCAAAGAACGAAAGGAATGTGATGAACGCACCTACGCCGAACTTACGGCCGTACGTCTCTTCCACCGCCCCGCCGCCACCGGCCCGGCTACTGGGGCCCCGGCGACCGCCAATAATCACCTGGCGGGAGTCGGCGGCGCCTACTTCGTGATGGGCGCTCGTACAGGCGGCGGCCGCCCGCAGCTCGGGCGAGATCGGCGGTCGGCAACGGGCTCGTCATGCGCTGCGCTCCGGGTCGTAAGGAACGCCGACCGCCCGCGGCGGCACGGCGCGGCCGATGAAGCCGGCCAGGGCGAGCATGGTGACGAGGTGCGGCAGCATCTGCAACAGCTCGTTCGGGAAGCGCCGAGCCCTGGAGCGTGATCTGGAGCGCCTCGGCGGCGCCGAACAGCAGGCACGCGGCGGCGGCGCCGAGCGGCGACCACTTGCCCACGATCATCGCCGCGATCGCGATGTAGCCGCGGCCGTTGGTCATGCCGTCGGTGAAGGAGTGCTGCTCGCTCGCGAGCCAGCGCGCCCGCCAGGCCGGCGAGCGCGCCCGAGAGCATGCACGCCGAGCGTGCGGTAGGCGCCCACCGACAGGCCGAGCGTGGCGGCGGCCTCCGGGTCGCTCGCCGATCGCTGCGCAGCCTCAGGCCGAACACCGAGCGGAACAAGAGCCAGCGGCCGAGCACGACCAGCAGCACGGTGATCGCGAATCAGCGGCGTGCCGAGCACGGTCCCGATCGCCGGCATCGCGCGGCCGAGCACGTCCCAGACCGGAAGCCCGGCGACGCGGCTCGAGTTCGAGGACGAATGGAACACCGAGCGTGAGCACGAACTGCGTGAGGCCGCGCGGCGAGCAGGTTGATGCCGAGGCCGCTCGTGATCTGGTCGGCGCGGAAGCCCACGGTCACGAGCGCGTGGAGCGCCGGCGAGCACCACGCCCACGAGGATCGCCGCCGAGACCCAGCCCACGGCGATCCCGGTCCAGTAGGCGCCGAGCGTGTACGCCGAGCGCGCCGTGCAGCATGATGCCCTCGAGCGCGATGTTGATGACGCCGCCGCGCTCGCTGAAGCGTGGCGCCGAGCGCGGCGAGCGCGTACGGCACGCTGATGCGCAGCGCCGCCGCGACGAACAGCAGTGCGTCCATCAGCGTCATCCTCCGCGCCATGCGGTCGATCACCTGCTGCGCGCTGATCGCGAACAGGATCACGAGCGCCTCGAGCACGTCGACCAGCTCCTTCGGCACGCGCTGCGTTGATCACCAGCCCGCCGTAGGAGAGCGCGCCGAAGAACAAGCGCCGCGATCAGCACGCCGACCGGATGGTTGCGGCCGAGCAGCGCGACCGCGATGCCGAGGAGCCGGCGCCGCGCCGAGAAGCCCTGCTCGAAGTAGTGCTTGTACCCGAGCGCGAAGTTGGTGCCGCCGAGCCCCGCGATCGCGCCGGACAGCGTCATCGCCAGCACCTGCGTGCGCCCGATCGAAACCGCCGCCGTACTCGGCGGCGGCGGGATTGAGCCCGACCGCGCGCAGCTCGTACCCACGCCGCGTGCGGGTGAGCAGCAGGTGGGAGCAATACGTAGCTTG
>ERZ1370068.6808-contig-5767_pt1 | contig 17256 bp, 27 predicted proteins | sample MGYA00561227_ERZ1370068 | MGnify/ENA primary metagenome ERZ1370068 (study PRJEB38410, sample SAMEA6850437) | metagenome | study: Metagenomic assessment of the ecological functions of the soil: analysis of the soil microbiota associated with the...
TATATGCTGATCGCCAAGGACCACAGCGCCGAACGACAGGTCGAGCGCGAGACGTTCGAGGGGGTCGAGGAGCTGCGACCGCTGGCCGTGGGGAATAACGGGGCCGTGCGGTTGCGCCTGGGGCTCGGCTGCGGTACTGGTCGTCGTCGTTCTCGCCGTGTTCGCGCAGGTGCGCGACTTTGGCTTCCTCCGCATCGACGATCAGACCTACGTCTCGAAGAACCCCGACATCGCCTCGGGTGCTGACCGCGCGCTCGGTGGCCTGGGCGTTCACGACGGGCCGCGCCGCGAACTGGCATCCCCTCACGTGGATCTCGCACATGATCGACGTCGAGCTGTTCGGCATGTGGGCGGGCGGGCATCACCTGACCAGCGTCGCGATTCATGCGGCGACCACCGTGCTTCTCTTCTCCTTCCTGCTCGGGATCGTCGCCAACCCATGGACGGCCGCTTCGCTCGCCGCCCTGTGGGCGGTCCACCCGCTGCGCTGCGAGTCGGTCGCCTGGGTCGCCGAGCGGAAGGACGTTCTGTCGGGTCTGCTCTGGATGGCGACCGTGCTCGCGTATGCACGCTACGCGACCGACCTTAGGCGGCGTCGTGCCTACGCCGCGGCCCTCGCCTGCGTTCGCACTGGGCCTGCTCGCCAAGCCGATGCTCGTCACGCTCCCGATCGTGATGCTCCTTCTCGACCGCTGGCCGCTCGGCCGCCCCGGCTCGCGCGCGCTCGTTCTCGAAAAGGCCCCTTCTTCGGCTTGGCGGCAGCACGCGCGGTCGTGACCTTACTCGTACAGCAGCGGGGAGGCGCGGTCGCCCAGCTCGAGCAGGTGCCGGCGAGCCTCAGGCTCGCGAACGCCGTCGTCGCCGTCCCCGAGTACCTCTTCCGGACGATCTGGCCGCTGCGGCTCGCCGCCTTCTATCCGTTCGATCCGGCGCTCCCGGGCTGGCAGGTTGCCGGAGCCGCCGCGCTCATCGCGGTCCTGACCGGCAGCGGCTTTGATGGCTCGTCAAAGCCGACCGTATCTCGCCGTGGGGTGGGGATGGCTCCTCGTGTCGCTCATCCCGGTCATCGGTCTGGTTCAAATTGGATTCCAGGCCACCGCGGATCGCTACACGTACCTGCCGTCGATCGGCCTGCTGCTCGATCGTCGCGGGGGAATCCACAGGCTCGAATCGGCGCCGTCCTCCGCCGCAGCGCGCCGCGCCGTGGGTCTGCGCGGCGGCCGCGCTGCCGCTCGCGCTGCTCGCGCATCGCCAGGCGGCCACTTGGCGCGACGGCGTCACGCTGTTCACGCACGCGATCGAGGTGACCGGGAGCAATTACGTCGCGGAGCGGCATCTCGCGAACGCACTTCGCGACGCCGGCCGGGACGACGAGGCGACCGAGCTCCGCGTTCGACAGCTCGCGATCGCGGCGCTGCCCGGCGAGCGCGATCGTGAGGCGTTAGCACTCCTCGATAGGGGACGAAGTCGAGCCGGCCCGGCGGATCCTCGAGGTCGAGGTTCAGAAGAATCCGGGAAACTGGGAGGCGCTCTGCCACCTCGGCATCGCCCTCGCGATGCAGGAGAAGATCGAAGAGGCTGCGGCGCGATTCGAAGAGGCCGCACGGGTGAAGGCGGACTTCGCGCCCGCGTACTACAACCTCGGTCTCGCACGCGAGAGGCAGGGGCGCGACGACGACGCGATCGCCGCCTACGCGCGCGCGCGTCGACCTCGAGTCGCAAAACGCCGATGGTCTGTTCAACTTGGCGCGTGTGCTCACGCGGCGGGGCCGTCTCGGCGAAGCCGAGGCGCGGCTCACCAGTCTGCTTCGATGGAAACCCGACTACCCGGGCGCGGCCGCTGCCCTCGCCGACCTGAAGGGCGTCAGGCGACGGCCTCGACGAGGCCTGCCGAGATCGCGTAGCGCGTCACGCCGGCCGTGTCGTGAAGGTCGAGCTTCGACATCATGCGCTGCCGGTGCTTTTCGACCGTCTTGATGCTGATCTCGAGCTCGGCCGCAATCTGCTTGTTCGCGTAGCCCTCCGCGATGAGGCGTAGAACCTCGAGCCTCGAGGGAGAGCTGGCTGCAGCTCGACGGGAAATTCCCTGAACGATGGGCGTGGCGCCGTCGAGGACGCCTCGTATGCGCGCCGTGACCGCGGGGAGAAAGCCGTGTCGTCGTCGCGGTCTGGCCCGATCTCGCGCATGATCCGATCGAGACGGGCCATGTGTTTTTCCGTCGCTTCGAGGATCCGCACGGCGGCCTGCGACAGCCCCCGGACCGAGACTCCCTTGGCGATGCCGTTCAGGGCGTCCACGATCTGCTGCTCGACGCTGCGAACGTCATGAATTTCTTCAAGGAAGAGAGTCGCGAGAGTGTCGGTGCGCATCGGAGTCTCCTTTCGACGGACCGTGAACCCGTTCGAGCCGCAGGACAATGCACCCGCCGTGCCAGCGGTGGAAACTCGAAGACTTAAGTGTGTTTCGCCGAGGAGATGTCGTCCGCGGATGGAAGATCCCGGCGCGAGAACGTAAACCCTACAAAAAGCTCTCGATCGCTTCGCACATCCTCTGGATCACCAACCTCGACTTCATTCAGTGGCGTTGGTACGTGGGTTGCTCCCACGGACGCGTATCGAAGGGAGGGCCAACCATGAAAGGGTCGACGACAACGATCATCGTTTCGCTCTCCGTCATCGCCGGCTCGGCCCTGCTCACGGACACGAGGTCACACGGCTACAGGCCCGACCCGTGGATCACGCTGAAGACCAAGATCGCTCTCCTGACGGATATGGACGTGACCGGTCACAGGGTCAGCGTCGATACGGTCAACGGCCACGTCACGCTGCACGGGGACGTGGGAAGCACGAAAGAGAGAATCCGAGCCGCGGAGGTCGCGAAGCGCGTGGAGGGAACGATCGACGTGCGCAATCTCCTCCGTGTCGCTTCCAGGATGGGCCAGGACCGCATCGACCTCCAGTGATGATGAGGATCCGGCAGGCCGTCGAGACCGCGCTCGGCAGCAGCGACATCGCCGTGGAGTCGGTGGATAGCGGCATCGTCCGCCTCGCGGGTCAGGCCACGAGCGTCTTCGATCATCTGCGGGCCGTGAAGATCGCGCGCGGCGTTGCGGGGGTGCGCGGCGTCGCGAGCGAGGTCGAGAACCTCGCGTCTCACCGACCGCGAGGTGTGGGGCGAGATGACCCCGAAGCCGACCCGGGAATCACGACGGCGACCAAGATGCGACTCCTGGCCGATGACGCGATCCCCGCCCTCGAGGTCAACGTCGACACGGAGTCCGGAGTCGTCACGCTCTTCGGCGTCGTCCCGACCCAAGACGCGAAGCTGGCGGCCGAAGCGGAAACCTCCCAGGTGAATGGGGTGAAGTCGGTGCTGAACGTCTTGCAGGTCGTCCCCGGCTCCGCCGAAAACGCGGTCGCGGCGAACGACGAAGACGTCAAGCAAGCGGTCAGGTCGGTGCTCAAGGAGCAGCCACCTGCAGCAGGTCGACGTCGACGTCCGGAACGGCGTCGCGCGCCTCTCCGGCAAGGTTCCAGAATCGATGGACCGCCTCCAGGCCGCTTTCGTCGTGCGTTCTGGCGCCGGGGTCCGGTCGGTCAAGAACGATCTCCGCGTCGCAATCAATTAGATGGTGGGGGAACGATGAACGCGAACACTCTCGAGCGGCATTGGGCGCAGCTACGCGGTCGCGTCAGTCACGTCCATGGGGCCGGTTGACCGACGACGAGCTGGAGCGGATCGGCGGCCGGATGGACCATCTGGCGGGTCTCTTGCAGGTGCGTTACGAGATACACCCTCGACGAGGTCGAGGACGAGATCGAACGCCTCTTCGCTCGCGCTGTGCCCGGAGCCTACTCCGAGGCGTAGCGAAGCCCGCCTCTGGCGCACGGGTCGCACGCGGCCGCGACCGACGCGCCCGGCCCGCTTGATGAACTTGCACCCGCAGAGCACGCACGTCGTCGCCAGCGCGCGGACGGCGCACTCGAAGCCGTCGAAGGTGTGCACGGCCCCACGATAGTAAATCTCGAGGGGTTTCTTGTTTTCGTTTCCGCAGATCTCGCATGCCGACATGCTCGTGTCCTCCCGACGAGGTTGCAGTGCAAGCTCGACGCCAGGCATCTCGCTTGCAGTTCTTCCCGCGCGAACAGCAGAAGTGAGCAGAAGCCTTCAGCGTTCGGTGCAGGAGTTACAACGGCAACGCACAGTTGGGGAGGACGCGATGTTGATTCCGTGGTTCCAGCGCGAGGTCTCGATCGAAGAGTGCATGGGGCCGGACGGCGGCAACGCCTTCGAGGCTCGCCTCGTCGATCCCGCGGCCGAGAAGCCAAGAACAGAAGATGTACCGGAAGGAGATCACCGGCTTGGCTCGAGAGGCGCTCGTCAAATTGAACGAGCGCGAGCTGCACATCATCCGAAACCGGTTCGGCCTGCTCGGGGGGTCACGAAAGCTCGCTCGACGAGATCGCCCTTGGCCCTCAACCTGAGCCGCGAACGGGTCAGACAGCTCGAGCAGGCCGCGAAGTTCAAGCTGCGGAAGTACCTCAGCCGATGTTTTCCGGATCCTTTGCCCGCATGAATCGTCGGGTCAGCTACCCTCTTCGGCACGCGGGCCGGGATCCGGCGGCGCTGGCTGGTTCTTGGTCCCGTCGTAGGTGCCCAGCTTGTTGTAGAGAGTCTTCAGGCTGATCCCGAGTATCTCGGCGGCTCGCCTCTTGTCCCTCGGCAGCGGTCCATCGTGGCCAGAATGAGCTGCTCCTCGACTTTTGCGATCGACGAGCCGACCGGCAGCGAGCCCGCCGAGGCGGTCGTGGCCAGCCCGGCGCCTTGCAACGGAAGCGATTCCGCGTCGATGCGATCTCCCGCGATGATGTGCGCGCGCTCGATCGGCATTCTTCAGCTCGCGGACGTTTCCCGGCCACGTTGATGGCGCTCCAGCCGCTCGAGGGCGGCCGGTGTGAAGGTCTTGGCGGTGCCGGCCTCCTTGTTCAGCCGCTCGAGGAAATGCTGGGCCAGCAGCGTGATATCGCCGGCACGGTCACGCAGCGGCGGCACGCACGATCGGAAACACGTTGAGGCGGTACAAGCAGATCCTCGCGCAGCTTGCCGTCCTGCACGGCCTTCCCGGGTCCCGGTTGGTCGCGGCCAAGACGCGCACATCGGAGGAAATCGCTTCATCGCCGCCGACGCGCGTCAAGGTTCCCGGCTTCCAGGATACGCAGCAGTCTGACCTGCAAGCTCCATCGGCATCTCGGTGATCTCGTCCAGGAACAGCGTTCCTCCGTCCGCGCGCTCGAAGATCCCCTTGTGCTTGCGCTCGGCGCCGGTGAAGCTTCCGCGCTCGTGCCCGAACAGCTCGGATTCGATCAGGTGGCGGAGACCGCGCCGCAGTTGATCGCGATGAAGCGTTCCGTCGCGCGGCGGCTGCAGCTGGTGGATCGTCTCGGCGATCAGCTCCTTGCCGGTCCCGGTCTCTCCGACGATGAGGACCGTGCTCGACGTCGGCGCGACGCGAACGATGAGGTCGTAGGTTCGCTGCATGGCGTCGGAAGCGCCGACCATTCCGCCGAAGCGCCCCATCCGCCGGAGCTCGCCGCGCAGCGTCGTCGACTTCCGAGCGGAGTGCGAGCGCGCGAACGGACTTGGTCGACGATCTTTGCAGGCGACGCAGGTCGACGGGCTTCGTCAGATAGTCGATCGCCCCGCCGCGCATCGCGTCGATCGCCGAGTCGATGGTTCCGATGGCCGGTGATGACCACGATTTCGGAGTCCGGGTAATCCTCCAGCTGCTTGAGCAGCTCCAACCCGCTTCCATCGGGGAGCTGGAGATCCAGAAGGACCAGATCGAACGCTCGCTCCTTCAACAGGGCCTGGGCGCCGGAGAGCGTTCCTTCCGCTTCGATCGAGTCGAATCCCAGCGGCTTGAGCCACTCGGAGAAGAGCTCTCGGGACGATTCCGAATCTTCGACGATGAGGGCGCTCGGCATCGTTCCCTTCTCGAAGGTTGTGGCTCTCGGTCCGCGACCACGGCACGAGGGACAGGGAGAATACCCGACGCGGTAGCGGTGAGCCAACACCACCCCTCGCGCTGACGGGTTTACCAATGAATTTGACAAATTTACTTTCCGGCCGGCAGAATCGCGAAAACGCAAAGCAGGGCGAGAGGACGGCTCGTGGCACGCTCCTGGCATAGCCGATTGTCGATTACTCCCAAACGACTTGCCGATGGAGGCTCACCATGATTGAAAACAGTGCAACGCGGATGGGCGGCCACATGGCCGCATTTGCGATCGGCGCGGCCGTCGGGGCGGGGATCGCCCTGCTCTACGCCGCCCTACTCGGGCGAAGAGACTCGTCAGCTCCTGGCGCGCAGGGGCCGCGACATGAAATCCCGTGTGACGGGAGCGGTGGAAGCCACGAAAGACGCGATCCGTGATCAGTGGACGAGTCCGTCCGCGTCGGTCTGAACGGTCGATTCACATCGCCGGGCCGGCGGAAAAACGCCGGTTGTCGGCGAACGAGCCCGGAGCACCGATCGCGACGAGCATGGTGGACCGAGGCGGCGATACCGGGGCCGCCCCTCGGTCCTTCTCAACCAGCGGGGAGCCGGCGCCGGCAGGAGGAAGCGATGTTGATTCCATGGTTCCAGAACGAGCTCTCGCTCGACGAGCTCTCTTCAAAAAGCGGCCATGGGTTGGAGGCCCGTCTCGTCGATCCGGCGGCCGAAGGGCAGGAACAGAAGATTTACCGGAAGGAGCTGGTCGACCTCGTTCGAAAAGCGCTGGTCCGCCTGAACGAGCGGGAACGGCACATCATTACGAATCGCTTCGGCATCCTGGGTGGCCACGAGCATACGCTCGAGGACGTCGCCGCCGGCTCTCAACCTTTCTCGCGAGCGCGTGCGGCAGCTCGAGCACATCGCCATAGACCAAGCTTCGTCGGGTTCTCAGCGGGTGCTCGCCGGGTCCGCTGGTCGCCCAGAGCTAGAGCGTTCGCACGAAGGAGAGGACGAGGTGAAGAAGAAGCTCGCATGGGTCGTCGCACTGGCCATGCTCACCGCTGGGCACGCTCTGGCCGAGAGCAAGCCGTCAGGGCTGGACGGGACGAGCTGGAAGGTTGAAGTCGAGCCCGACAAGATGGCGAAGGAGAAGGGCGAAAAGGAATTTCATGAGACGATCACCTTCGCCGACGGCCAGCTCGTCACGAACGAAGGGCCGAAGCTCAGATTCGCGTCCGCCCCCTACGCGCTCTCGCGTTCGGGCGACAAGGATTGGACCTTCACGGCCGACCAGGGCAGCGATTCGCAAGGAACGTACACATGGACCGCGACCGTCCATGAGGACCAACATGCAAGGTAGACTCGTCTGGACGAAGAGCGACGGCAACGTCCTGACCTTTACCTTCAAAGGTGACAAGAAGAAGTAGTAACTCGTGTGGCCAGTAGCTCGGATCTTCACGCTCCGCCTCTCTCGGGTTGAGCGCGATTCTCGCGTTCGTGTATTACCTCGCCGGCAAGGCGGGGCTTTCCTTTGCCATCGTTTCTCCCAGCGTCTCCCCGTATGGCCGGCGTCCGGTGTCGCTTTGGCGGCGGTCCTCCTGCTCGGCCGCGAGGTGTGGCCCGGGGTGTTCGTCGGGGCTTTCCTGGTCAATTACTTCTCGTCGGGCCAGCCGGCGATGTCGCTCGCCATTGCGGCGGGTAACACCTACGAGGCTCTGCTGGGAGCCTACCTTGTAGACCGGTTCAACGAAGGGCGCCGAGATTTCGACCGTCAGGGCGATGTCTGGAGGTTTGCCCTGGCGAGTCTCGTCGGCACCGCGGCGGCCGCGACGGTCGGCGCGGTGAGCCTCCACCTCGCCGGGAGCCCCGGACCGTTCGGCGCGGTTTGGCTGACGTGGTGGCTGGGGGACACGGTGGGTGTGTTCGTCGTGGCCCCTGTGGTCCTTCTGTGGGCCCATGAGCCTCGCGTGCGATGGAACCGCGAGCAGCTCGTGGAGGCCGTCGCTCTCTTGGGCACCATCGCATTCATCGGTCACGTGCTCTTCGGCGGATGGATCCCGGCGCGGTACCAGAACTATCCTCTGGACTTCCTGTTCATCCCGCTGTTCGTCTGGGTCGCGTTTCGTTTCGGTCAACGCGAGGCGGCCACCGCGATCGTGCTTCTCTCGTGGATAGCGCTCAAGGGCACGGTGGCCGGCGGCGGGCCCTTCGCCGGACCGTCGCCGAGCGACTCGCTCCTCCTCCTCCAGGTGTTCCTCGGCCTCACGGCCATCTTCACCCTCGTTCTTGCGGCGGTCGTGTCCGAGAGCCGGCGGGGTCACGAGGCGACGGAGCGCATCGCGACGATCGTCAAGTCGGCGAGCGATGCGATCGTCACGAAAACGCTCACCGGCACGGTCACGTCCTGGAATCCCGCCGCCGAGAAGCTGTTCGGCTACACCGCCGCGGAGGCGGTGGGACAAAACATCACGTTCATCATCCCCGAAGAGCGCCGGCACGAGGAGAGCATGGTCCTCTCGAAGATAGGCCGCGGCGAGGTGGTGGATCAATTCGACACCGTGCGAATCCGGAAGGACGGGTCGAGCGTCGACATCTCGCTGACCGTCTCTCCGATCCGGTCTTCCGACGGCGCCATCGTCGGCGCCTCGAAGATCGCCCGGGACATCAGCGATCGCGTCCGCCTCGCAGGAGGTGCGCAACAATCTGCTGGTCCGAGAGCAGGAGGCCCACGCGACTGCCGTGGCGGGGAATCGGGCCAAGGATGAGTTCCTCGCGGTCCTCTCCACGAGCTGCGCACGCCGCTCAACGCGGTGTACGGCTGGGCGCGGATGATGCAGACCCGGCAGCTCGACGAGGAGACCTCCGCGCGAGCGCTCGACGCGATCGTGCGCAACGCGAACGCCCAGGTTCAGCTGATCGACGACCTTCTCGATGTCTCGCGCGTGATCAACGGCAAGATGCGCCTCGACATCCGTCCGGTCGACGTCAACGAGGCGGTCCGCGCAGCGCTGGATGCCGTGGGCCCCGCCGCCGTGGCGAAACGGCAAAACATCGAAGCCGTGCTCGACCCCAGCGGCACCGTGGTCAATTGCGACCCGGGACGGGTGCAGCAGATCGTCTGGAATCTCGTGATGAACGCGGTGAAGTTCACTCCCGCGGGTGGACACGTGAAGGTCGTTCTGAGCCGCACGGGCGATCGCGTCGAGATCGTCGTCAGCGACTCGGGCCAGGGATTCCGGCCCACGTCCTGCCGTATGTGTTCGATCGATTCCGCCAGTGGGACAGCTCCAGCACGAGAGCGCACAGCGGGCTTGGGCTCGGCCTTGCGCTCGTGAAGCATCTCACCGAGCTCCATCGCGGAACGGTATCCGCGGAGAGCGCGGGCGAGGGCAAGGGATCCACGTTCAAGGTGACGCTGCCGGTGACCGTCACGGCCGGCATGCTGCCGGCCCAGCCTCCGGACATCGCGGGGCTGCCGCTCCGAACGGAGCTCGCCTGGACGGATTGAGAGTCCTTGCGGTCGACGACGATGCGGACGCGTCTCGAGCTGGCCGCCACGATCCTCGCGGGCGCCGGCGCGACCGTGAAGACGTGTCGCTCGGCCGCGGATGCGCTGGCGACGCTGCAGGGCTGGCGGCCGGACGTCCTCGTGTCGGACATCGACATGCCCGGCGAGGACGGATACTCCCTGATCCGAAAGGTCCGCGCCCTGGATGCCTTCCGGGGCGGGCGCACGCCGGCGGTCGCGCTCACGGCCTTGGGCCGCGTGGAAGACAGGGCGCGCTCGCTCTCATCAGGCTACAGCATGCACATTCCCAAGCCGGTGGACCCGGAAGAGTTCACGACGATCGTCGCCAGCGTCGCCCGCGTTTTCCGGAGCGTTTAGCCGCGCGGCCCGACTTTCCCAGCCTTTTGGGGGTGGGTAACACCCCATGGTGCCCATCGGAGCTCGCGGAGATCATCAAGCCGTCTCGCTTTGGTTTCTTTTCGAAATCCGTTCAATCGGAAAAGGAGGTTCCACCCATGAGAAGGCATCTTAGTGCAGCGTTCGCGGTCGCGGCCGTGGCGTCGCTCTGTTTGATTGCGGCCCCGATCGCATCGGCAGATGACATGGACAAGAAGAACTGCGACATGACCTACACCCTGAAGGGGTGGTCGGCGGTCTACAAGACCGCGAAGGGTGAAGGGCACCATCACCTGCAAGACCGGCGAGACCGCGCAGGTCGAGATCAGCGTGAAGGGCGGCGGCATCACCTTCGGCAAGACCGAGATCTACAACGGCAAGGCCGAGATCTCCGGCGTGAAATCGATCAATGACATCTACGGCTCCTACGCCACGGCTTCCGCTCATGCGGGCGTCGTCAAGGAAGGCTCCGTCGAGGTCATGACCAAGGGTACCGTCTCGCTCGCTCTGGCCGGAACGGGCAGTGGCGTCGACGTCGGAATCGATTTCTCGAAGTTCACGATCACCAAGATCGGCACGACTGCAAGCAAGTGAGCATGGACGCGCTCCGGGCCGCCAATCCGCGCAGCCCGGAGCGCGTCGCACTTCTCCTCCCCTGGTCGTCGCGCTCGCCGTGCTCCTGCGGGTCGCACGCACCCCAGCTCGACACGCCCGAGGCGAAGGCCGTCGTCGCATTCAAGGATCGCGTGACGGAGTACGTGGCGCTTCACGAGAAGCTCGAGGCGACGCTTCCGAATCTTTCCGACAAAGCCACGCCGCCAGAACTCGACGCCAACCAACGCGCGCTCGGCGAGCTGATCAAGTCGGCGCGCCGCGACGCGAAACCCGGCGATTTCTTCTCGCCGGGCGTCCAAGCGATGGTGAAGCGCGTCTTGAAAGACGTCCTGTCGGGCCCGGGCGGCGGCACGGTCAAGGCGTCCATCATGGACGAAAACCCTGGCGTTCCGGAGATCCTGGTCAACGAGCGGTACCCGTCGTCGGTCCCGCTTTCGACGATGCCGCCGCAGCTTTTGGACCACCTGCCGCCGCTCATAGGCGAGCTCGAGTATCGGTTCCTCGGACCGCGCCTGGTTCTCGTGGATACGGAGGCCGACATCATTCTCGACTTCACCGACCCGGTGTTGCCGGGTTGACCCCAGGAAGGCGCGATGATGCGACTGCGGCGCACGGTTCTGGCCATCTCCTCGCTGCCCTCGTGCTCGTGGCGGCGCGATTCTCCCAGCGGCGCCGCCTGACCAAGCCGGTCGTCGTCGAGGCGCCCAAGGCGCGATGCCGCGCCCATCGCCCTGCCGAACAACGCCAAATCGCTCAAGTTCACCGTGCTCGGGGATTTTGGGACGGCTGAAAAACCCGAATACGAGCTCGCGGCCCAGATGGCGAAGTTCTGCGAGGGGTTCAAGGTCGATTTCGTCGTCACGCGTGGGCGACAACCTGTACGGGGCGGAGCGTCCCCAGGACTTCAAGAGTAAGTTCGAGGATCCCTACAAGACCGATGCTCGATGCGGGCGTCAAGTTCTACGCTGCTCTCGGAAACCACGACGCGCGCGCCCAGCGGTACTTACAAGCCGTTCAACATGGACGGCAAGCTCTACTACTCGTTCAAGGCGCCGAAGGAGAAGCGTCCGGTTCTTCGTGCTCGACAGCACCTATCCCGTGCCCGAGCAGATCGACTGGCTGGAGAAGGAGCTGAAGGGCTCGAACGACGACTGGAAGATCGCGGTCTTCCATCACCCGCTGTACTCCTCGGGGGCGTCACGGCTCGGATCTGAAGCTGCGCGAGATCGCTCGAGCCGCTGTTCATCAAGTACAACGTCAGCGTCGTGCTCACCGGGCACGATCACTTCTACGAGCGGATCAAGCCGCAGCACGGGATCGTGCACTTCGTCGTCGGGTCCGGGGGCAGCTCGCGGCCGGCGACATCGACAAGAACTCGAACATCACCGCGAAGGGGTTCGACACGGACCAGGCGTTCATGGCGGTGGAGATCTCGGGCGACACGATGTACTTCAACGCGATCTCGCGCGAGGGCGAGTCGTCGACTCGGGGATCATCGAGCGTCGCGAAGCCGGAATAGCCGCTACTTCTGGCCGGCGGCGTTTTCGCCGGGCGCGGATTCGGTCGCGGGCGGCTGCCCGAGCGCGGCGGCCTCAGGGCGGCGCCCGCCGTGTGCGGCCGCAACGGCCTCCGCTTCCACCTGGGCTTCGGGCTGCTCGATCCCTTCGCCCTCGACGCGCGCCTCCTCGGGACGATCCGACACGAGCGAGCGCAGGCGCTTCGCGAGCACGCGAACAACCTCCTGCAAGAGCGTCAGGTCCCCGGCGGCCCGGTCGTAGAAGTCTTCGCGCTGCAGCGCGAGCGCCAAGCCGTCCTCGATGCATTCGGCGCGATGCCCGCGCCGGGAGTCGTCCACGAGCGCCCAGGTCCCGAAGGCCTCGCCCGGGCCCACCTCGGAGGTCGTCCGGTCGCCGGTCGACAGGCGCACGCGGCCCTCGACCACCATGTAGAGCGCGTCGGCCGGATCGTCCTCGCCATAGAGCGATCTCGCCCTTCGAGATCTCGATCTCTTGCGCCACGTCTGCCAATCCGAGCAGGTGGCGCGGCCCCACGTCCTTCAGCAGGTCCGCCGACCTTGAGGATCAGCACGCGTTCCACCGGCGTCAGCATGCGCGCGCGGCTCCGATCGACGCCGGACAGCGCTCGAGCTCCGCGCGGACCATCGGGTCGCCGCCGTCGCCGGAGGCGAATCAGACCGCGGTCGAAGGCGGGAGCGTGTCGCGAAGCGCGCACGGCGCAAGCGCGGAGCCACGCGTCACCCGTCTCCCATGCGACACGGATCCATTCGGCGAGCCGGTCGGCGTCCGCAGCGTCTTCGGCCGCCGTGTCCATCGCGTCTTTCTCGAAGATCCTGCTGACCGGTCCTGAACACCGCTACGAGGGAGCACGTGGCCAAGATACTCCAATGCGGGCGAGGCGACGGACGGATCGCGGGACTTGAGCCGGTCGAACACGCCGATCAGCGGCCTGGGGTCGTACCAGCACGCGAGGGCCTGGAGAGAACGCTCGAGCGCCCTTACGGCGGATTCGCGATAGCTCTCCCCGAGAAGCCGCACCTCCGGCGATGCGTTTGTCTCGAGCGACGGCGACCGGCTCCATACCAGGCGCGGTAGTCGCGCAGCTCGCGGAGGAACAGCCGGTGCACCGTCGGTGCGCCGCAGGACCGGCTGGCCGGTTCGGAGTCGCACGCGCGCCATCCCCTGGAGCCCGAGGTAGCGCAGCCTCACGTCGCCGCCGCGGACCAGCGTCATGAGGCTCTCCAAGGCGCGCGGGCTCGCGATCTGCGTCAATGCGCGCGCGGCACGCATCTGGGCACGCCCGCCGCTTACGCCGCTCAGCAGGCGTGCCAGCTCGGGCACCGCCGGTTCGCCGACCGCCGCCACCGCCTCGCGTGCTTCGTAGCTCAGCTCGGAGTCGACCAGGCAGCGGAAGCAGCACGTCGAGGAGGTCGCGGTTCGGCCGTCGCGCCGCGGAGCGGAGCGCGACGCGCTGGATTTCGACGTCCGGATTCGTCAGCAGGGGCTTCGAGGCGTTGCGCGGTCGCCGGGTCGTCCATTGCGCCGGAGTGCGCGGGCGCGCGCAGAAGGAGATCATCGCGCGTGCCGGACGCCAGGCGCGCCTCGATCCAGTCCCATCCGAGCAGGCGGCGCGCCTCCGTACGGGTGATCGAGGAGCGCCTCGAGGAGGTGCTCCTGTGAGCGCGGGGTCGTCGCCGTCGAGCACGCGACGGGCGAAGTCGATCGGTTGCTCGCGGCGAGAGAGCAGGTAGCGGACCGCCGCGCGCCTGAGTCCCTCGTGCGGTTCCGCGAGGAAGCCCGAGATGACGCGCTCGCGGTCGGGAGCCCCATCGCGGTCATCGCGTTCACGGCGGCGGCCCTGAACCTGTGGCGAGCGGTGCACGAGGCAGCCGCGGACCGCTTGTGCCGTCGCCGCGTCCGCTCGCATGCTCGCTGAGCTCGAGGGCCAAGAGGACCTGGCGCTCGTCGTCGGACGCGAGCTAAGCGGAGCGCTTTCCGCGACGAGGGGAGACGCATGGACTCGGGAGCCTCGTCGGGACTCGATCCAGCGGCGGCTCAAGGCCTCATGAAAGGCGCGGCCGTACTGCCGATTCAGAACGAAGAGGACGATGAGCCAGAGCGCCGCGAGCGCGCCGGTCACGATGGTGATGGTCGCGACGGGCACGCGCAGGAGGCGCAGCACGACGATCAGGACGATGCCGACCAGCGCGTCCGACCAACGCTCGACGAGCGTGTCCAGTGCAGGCTTGATCCGCCGCCGCTCTTTCGGGTCGATGGCCGCGTAGTAGATCTCCGTCGACGACTTGCCGAGCGTCTGGGAGATGACTCCCTGGATCCACCTCATCCCGACGACGACCCATCCGCCCGTCGTCATCGCCGCCCACGCGGCGAAGACGAGCACCGCGCCCGGTTGCAGGGCGGTTGCGGCCCCGAGGCCGAGTCGCTGCAGGAGCCACCCCGCGGCTCCGAATTGAAAGAGCAGCGACACGCCGTTGAGCCCGGCGTAGAACGCGCCCAAGAATCGCGTGAGCTGATGCGGCTCCGGATACATGCGTTGAACGAGCAGCTTGAATTCGAAATCGACGAGCGTCCCGACGACCACCGAAAGCGCGAGCCCCACCGTCAGAATCTTGATGTAGCCCGACTTTCGAATGATCTCCCAGGTCAGGTGCGAGATCTTGGCGCGACGGCGTCGTGGCGGAGTCGCGCACGGTGCCTGTCGATCGACGCCGTCAGCGCGGTGGCGACGACGAGGAGCCTCCGACACGATCCACATCAAGCCGACGTGATGGACGACCGGCAACGCTCCCGCGGCGATCCCGCCGCCGGTCAACCCGCCGATCAGCCCGCAGCCGCCCATCAGGGGAACAGCCGGCGCGCCCGGCGGGAATCCCAAAGATCGAGCGCGAGCGCCCAGAAGTTGGGGATCAGCATCATCGCCTGGCTGCCGGTCCAGAGGTAGTACAGGGCGGCCGTCCGGTGCCGGTCAACGGGAAGAGCGGCCGCGGCCAGCATGCTCAAGACGATCGCGGTGTACTGATTGAATCTTGCGGAGCCGACGTGGGTGAACCGGCGCGCCACAGCGTCGTCCAGCCAGACGTAGCCCGCCGACGCGAACGCGCCACGCCGATGTACGCATACGGGAGGGACAGCGCGCCGAATTCCTGGAGGAAAGAGCGCATCGCGCAGGACCTTCGCGATCGTGTAGGCGCAAAGGAAGGATCGCCACCAGCAGACCCATGAGGGCGAAGAGACAGTCGTTCCTGCCGCTCGAGGTCCGAGCCGAGAGGTCATGGCGGCGTCCTACAACCCGGATGCTTCGTAATCTCGTCCCGTTTCTGCTTGAACAGCTTCACCCAGTCCGCCACGGTGACTTCACGGCGGGAGGTGACCGTCTTGCATCGTTTGATGGAGCTTTTCGATCCGCGCGGCCCGGAACAGATCGGCGATCTGAGCGTCCGAAAGCTCCGCCAGAAGTCTTGCCAGAAGCTGACGTCCCTCCTTCGCCGACGACGGGTCGGTCAAGCACGTGGGATGAACGACCCAGCCGATCGCCGCCAGCCGTGCCCTGCAGGCACCGGTCGGGTCCCGCCAGACAGGACGGGCCTTCCATCCCTCGTAATCGACACGGCCTTTGTGACGCGTGAGGCCTCCCCCTTCCGAAAACCGCCCCCAGATCGTCAACGTACAGGATAGGCGACGGCACGTCACTGGACCCGATTGCCCTCGACCAGCTCGGTCGTCGGGGACACGCCGAGGTGCATTTGTGTTCGTGCCCGTTGTCCGCGTTTCTGGACGAACGCGTTCAAGAGCTTGAGGGCATCCCGCTCGGCCGTCGTGGCACCCCCGAGGCCCTCATCGACGAGCGATAGGGACCCCCAGCTCCATCCTTGGTCCTTGTAGTTCCTCGATCGTCTCGCGCATCGAGCTTTTCTTCGAGCGTCGCCGGATCGAACACGTGCGTCCCGATCTCCGCCTCGGGGGGGAACGGAGCGAACTCGTCCCTGGTCGTCGACCGCGTGACGGTTGTTCTCGAAGGCTGACGTAACGCCAGGGCCGCTTTGGACAGTTGCGGCAAATCACGCCGAACGGGGAGCATCTTGTCCGCATAGAACCCGAGCGCCCAGAAGAGCCGCGTGCCCAGGACTCCGCCGTAGACACTCCTTGAAGCGATCGCCCTCGAGGTACTTCACCTTGACGATGCTCCCGTCGTCCAAGCGGCACAGGAATTTCTCCGTCCACCCTCCGAGGAGTTTCGGGACGAATTCGCACGCGACCTCCGTACCCACTCCGAGCTTCAGCTTACCCTGCGGGCCGTTGTAGAGATCCTTGGACTTGACGTCGGTCTGGCTTCACACGCGGGCCCTGCGGGATGCAGCTCGAGACGCTGCTCGCGGCGTCGGTGCTCTCTAGCTTGGGCCGCTCCGCGGCGAGGAACCGTCGAGGCGGCGAGAAAAGCGCCGCGCCCGCTCTCCTCACAGCATCATCTCGAGACTCGCGCGGGCGCCGCACGGAGAGCCGGTCGAACTGGCGGCCGATCGAGGAAGGCGAGAAGCGAGCCAGACCTCGATCAGCGCGACGTTCACGAGCGCAAACTGTTTCGACCCGAAGCTCAACCATCGCGTTCCCGCGAACACGAGCCCTGCCGAGAGCACATCGCCGAAGCGCGCATCGAAGAATGCGTAACGTTGGCCTGCTTCGCCTTGTACCTCTGGCCTCGCGTGCTCGTCGGGAGATAGAGCATGTCTGTGGTCGTGATCTGCAAGGAGTAGTCCTACCGAGTTCTCCGCCAGCTTCGCCGAGCGGATGAATGCGAGGAAAGGAATGAACGCCATCCCGGTGTAGCCGATCAGGGCCACCGGGCCGGCAAGATGAAAAGCGCGACGCGCAACTCGCAGGGAAATACCTGAGAATGCGGGGAAACGACTGAAGGCGTCGGTGGTGGAAGGGCGGCTGAGGATGCGCTGACCCAGGCAGGAAGGAAATTTCCTACAGAACTCCCCGATCACCTTTGCTTTCGCCGAGCCGCTCCGGCGGCAGCGGCCTGTGAGCGCGCCTGCGGCGTACCAAGCTCAACACCGTTTTCCGGTTTGAGAGATACCGCCGGTCGAAGCTGGACGACAGCAGACCAGCATGAGCTTGATTAAAATAGCGTGATAAAGTGGCTCGAACACCAGCGCGGTGAAGCCGCCCAGCAATGCAAATTCTGAACTAGGCTACACAA
>ERZ1370068.9178-contig-7975_pt1 | contig 17255 bp, 17 predicted proteins | sample MGYA00561227_ERZ1370068 | MGnify/ENA primary metagenome ERZ1370068 (study PRJEB38410, sample SAMEA6850437) | metagenome | study: Metagenomic assessment of the ecological functions of the soil: analysis of the soil microbiota associated with the...
GTTGTGCTTCGTTCCAGTTACGTATTGCTATCGACAGTGAAGTGCATCGCGCCGATCTCATGCGAAAGATGAAGGCGCGTTCCCTCTCCCCGAGAACTCAGCCAGAATGGCGGACCGGCTCGGGCTGGTTCCGGAGAAGCCGCAGCGCCCGTGATGCGCTTGCCGGTCTGACCGGGCACCTAGGCCGCGCTTGGCGGCGCATCAGCCAACGGCGCAAGCTCTGCGGCATCGCGCTCAGTGGAGCGCGACGCCCGGACTCTGCGATGCTTGCTCCACGTGAAAACCCGCGCCGGGCGGTCCCCAGGAGCTGGCCCCCGGGCGCGCGCATCGAGGTTACGTTCACTCCCGTCACCCTCGGACGGAATGCGGACGGCCGACGTCCTTCGCGCCGGATGGGGTTTGGTTGCCCAAGGCATGAACTGAAGACGCAATGTCGCACTTCCTACCTGACCCGCATTTTCATATTGACTATATCGTCATTTCGACTATATAGTCGATATGACGAGTAGGTCATGTAGCTTCACCCGTCGAAAGGCTGCATTCATGCTCGACGTCTCGGATGGCAACCACACCAGACGCTGCGATGGAGCCGCTAAGCGCCGGCTTCTCTCCCTCGCGAGTGCAGACGGCGCCCGCCCTTCGAGCGCATCGCGTTGGCCCTGCAGGGCGGCGGGGCGCTGGGCGCCTACCAGGGCGGTGTCTACCAGGCCCTTGCCGAAGCGGATCTTCACCCGGACTGGGTCGCCGGCATTTCGATCGGCGCCATCAACGCTGCGATCATTGCCGGAAATCCGCCGGCATCTCGCGTCGACAAGCTTCGCGAGTTCTGGGAGCTGGTGAGCTCTCCACAGATGCAGTGGCTGGGACATTCCGTCCTTGTTCCCGGTGGCGGCGCAATGGAGGGCAATCGGCCAGACGTGAGCGCCGCTGCTCAAAGGCGATCTCGCGCGATCGTTGCTGAACCATTGGTCGGCGGCTTCGGCCCTGTGGTGGGGCGCGACGGGGTTTTTCACACCTCGCGCTCTTTCGCCGTGGCTCTGCCCGGACGGGTCAATGGAGGCTACCAGCTATTACGACACGCGGCCGCTCGAGCAGACGCTCCAGCGACTGATCGACTTCGATCGCGTCAACGATGGCCCGATGCGCCTCAGTGTCGGCGCCGTCAACGTGCGGACCGGGAGACTTCGTCTACTTCGACAAGACGACCCACCGCATTGGGCCCGAAGCACATCATGGCGAGCGGTGCCTTGCCGCCCGGCTTTCCGGCGGTCGAGATCGACGGCGAGCACTACTGGGATGGCGGCCTGGTCTCGAACACGCCGCTGGGCTGGATGGTGGATGCCGGGCCGGCGAAGGACACACTGGTGTTCCAGGTCGATCTGTGGTCCGCGCGGGGGCAGTTTCCGCGCAGCATGGCGCGCGTCGCGACGCGGCAGAAGGAGATCCAGTACTCCAGCCGCACCCGCGCGGAATCCAACCGTTTCAAGCAGCTGCAGCGCTTCAAGAACCAGGTGGCGCAGTTGCTTGCCAAGCTGCCGCCGGAACTGGCGGACAGCCCGGAGGCGGCACGATTGCGCGGCCTCTGCGAGCGCAAGGTCGGAAACCTGATCCAGCTGATCTATCACTCCAAGGAATACGAAGGCGATTCCAAGGACTACGAGTTCTCGCGACAGAGCATGGAGGATCGTTGGCGCGCAGGCTACCACGACACCGTGCGCACGCTCCGCCACCCGGAGGTCCTGGAGCGTCCTCCGCTCCCGACGGTGTGTTCATCTTCGATGTCGCCCAGCACGGCCGCGAATAGAGGAGATGGACGATGAAGAGTGTGACGTGCGAAAGCGCGCGTTCGCGATGCCGCTCACCAGCCCCGCCTATCCGCCGGGCCCGTACCGCTTCCGGCAGACGGGAATATCTGATCATCGCCTACCGCCGATCCGACGGAAGCTGCGCGAGCTCGTGCCCGAGCCGCTGCGAGGTCGAACGAGCCGGTGGTCAAGTACGAGTTCATCCGCATGCCCGATTCGACTGGCTTCGGCGACTACACCGAGAGCGGCCAGGTCATCCCGGTGTCGTTCGAGGGCCGCAAGGGCGCTTACACGCACTGCATGTTCTTGAACGACGATCCGCCGATCGCCGCCGGGCGCGAGCTGTGGGGTTTCCCAAGAAGCTGCGCCGATCCGTCCTTGCGCGTTGAAGTCGACACTCTGGTCGGCACCCTGGACTACGGTCCGGTGCCGGTCGCTACCGGGACGATGGGCTACAAGCACGCGCCGGCGATCGTCGCCGCAGTGAAGGCCTCGCTCGAAGCCCCGAACTTCCTGCTCAAGATCATTCCGGACGTCGATGGAACCCCGCGGATCTGCGAGCTGGTCGAATACCGTCTGGAAGACATCGAGCTGAAGGGTGCCTGGGTCGGTCCCGGTGCTCTCGATCTTCACGCCCATGCGCTGGCGCCCGTCGCGGAGCTGCCGGTGCTCGAGGTCCTGTCAGCCACCCACATCATCGCCGACCTGACCCTGGGCCTGGGCAAGGTCGTCCACGACTACCTGAAACAGCCAACAGATCGGAGATAGTGCCATGCGTCTCGAGAATAAGGTTGCCGTCGTGACCGGTGCGGGAAGCGGCATCGGCAAGGAGATTGCCGAGGCTCTTCGTCCGTGAAGGTGCCAAGGTCGTGATCGCCGACCACAATCAGGAGCGCGCCGATGAGGTCGCCAAGGAGCTGGGCGACCGAGCGCGCCATCGGCATTGCGGTCGACGTCACCGACGAGGCACAGGTCGAGAGCCTGCTTTGCCAAGACCGTCGCGCTGCTGGGCCAGGTCGACATCCTGGTTTCCAATGCCGGCATTCAGTCGGTAGCGCCGATCGAAGAGTTCGACTTCGGCAAATGGCGGCAACTGCTGGCCGTCCACCTCGACGGGCTTTCCTGACGACCCGGGCGGCGTTGCGGCACATGCACGCGCTCGGTCGCGGGGAAGCATCATCTACATGGGCTCGGTTCACTCCAAGGAAGCGTCGGTGCTGAAGGCGCCCTACGTCACGGCCAAGCACGGCCTGATCGGGCTCGCCAAGGTCGTCGCCAAGGAAGCGCGGCAAGCAGCGGCGTGCGCGTCAATGTCGTTTGCCCCGGATTCGTGCGCACCCCGTTGGTCGACAAGCAGATCCCGGAGCAGGCTCGGGAACTCGGCATTTCCGAGCAGGAAGTGATCCGAAACGTCATGCTCAAGGAAACCGTCGACGGCGAGTTCACCACCGTCGAGGACGTGGCGGAAACCACCTTGTTCCTTGCCTCATTCGGTTCCAACGCCCTTACCGGCCAGTCGGTCGTGGTGAGCCACGGCTGGCATATGCAGTAAAGTTCATATTGACCATTAGATCAAAATGACTATATAGTCGTTTTGACAATCAGTCAAAGGATCGGACATGGCACGAGTGAATCTGGAGCGACGAGCAGAAATCGGCTTGGCAAAGCGCAGCCGCACGCGCGCCGCCATCTTGGAGGCGGCGCGCGCCTGCTACGCCGCACCGAAGGCGGCGCCGGTGACGGTGGATGCGGTCATGCAGGCCGCCGGTACTGGCGAAGGGCACGTTCTATGTGCACTTCGCAGGACCTTGGCGGCGCTGGAGGCGGAGCTTGGCGAGACGCTGACCGAGGAGCTCGACCGGCGTTTGCAGCCCGCGCGCCTCGCAGCCGACCATCCGCTGACGCGCCTGGCCACCGCTGTCACCGTCCTGCTGCGTGACCTCGCTCGCTCGCCGGCACAGGCGCGGCTGGTGGCGCGGGCGGCAACCGCGATCCCCGACGTCGTCAACGCCATGCAGGCGCACCTGCGCCAGGACTCTGGCGGACGCGCACGCAGCCGGTCTGTTGGCGGTGTCGTCGGTCGAACTGGCCGCGCGCATCGTGACGGCCATCAGCCGGCAGGCCGCGCAGGATCTCGCCGAGCGCCGGATCGACGACGCCGCGCTCCCGACATCGTGCGCGCGATCCTTCGCGCCATCGGCTGCACGCCGCGTGAGGCGGCACGGCATGCCGAGGCGGCAGCGCGCCATGCCGCTGCCCATTCGCAGCTGGCTGCCGGCCCGATGACAGCGCGCCATTTTCGAGGAGAAACCCATGACCATTAACATTGTGCCTGCGCACGTCTTGCCAGTCCGGCGCGGCGGCCGATTTCGGACCGTCGTGGCGGCTCGCGACCGTTGATCCTGATCGCAGCGTCCGTTGCGGGCTGCAGCAAGAAGGTCGCGCGCACGCCCGATCCGCGTCCCGTTCGCACGGTCACGGTCGAACTCGCAGGCCGACGGCGAGACCGTTTCCTTCACCGGCCAGATCCGCGCTCAAGGACCAGGTCAACCTGGCCTTCCGCATCGACGGGCGAATGATCGAGCGCCAGGTCAGTCTCGGGACGTGCATTGCGGCAGGCCGCATCGTGCGCCAAGCTGGACTCCCAGAACGAAGAAAACTCGCTGCGCTCCGCCCAGGCCAATCTCGCCTCGGCGCAGGCGACGTTGACCCAGGCACGGCTCACTTTCGGGCGGCAGCAGGAGCTGCTGAAGGGCGGCTGGACGCCGCGTGCCAAGTTCGACGACGCCCAGGAAGCCCTGCGCACGGCCGAAGCACAGGTCGAGTCGGCCCAGGCACAGCTCGCGCATCGCCGAGGATCGGCTCGGCTACACGGTGCTCCGCGCTGACAGTCCGGGCGCCGTCACGGCAACTGGGGCCGATGCCGGCGAGGTCGTGAAGGCCGGGCAGACGATCGTGCAGCTCGCCGGCATGGCGAAGCTCGATGCCGTTTTCGACATCCCCGAGCAGCTCATCCGGACCGGCCCGCGAGATCCGGTCGTCGTGCTCGCCCTCAGCGACGCCTCCGCAGGTGCAGGCCACGGGCTATGTGCGCCAAGTGGCGCCCCAGGCCGATTCCAACACGCGCACCTTCCAGGTCAAGGTCGCCATCAACAATCCGCCAGAAGGCATGAAGCTCGGCTCGACGGTCACCGGGCGCATCAAGCTCGCCGCGCCGGCGGGCATCGCTGTCCCGGCAAGCGCGCTCACCGAAGGCGACAACCATCCGGCCGTCTGGGTGGTCGATCGCCAGAGCCGAGACCGTGTCGCTGCGCCCCGTCGACGTCATGCGCTACGACCCGGCCGGCGTCGTGATCTCGCGCGGGCTCGAGAAGGGCGACGTCGTGGTCACCGCCGGCGTGCAGATGCTGCGTCCGGGCCAGAAGGTCCGCCTGCTGGGAGACGGCTGATGAAAGGCTTCAACCTCTCCGAATGGGCACTGCGGCACCGCTCGCTCGTGACCTACTTCATGCTGATGATCGTGATCGCGGGCATCGGCAGTCTACTTCAAGCTCGGCCGCAGCGAGGATCCCGACTTCACCGTCAAGACCATGGTGGTGGGCCGCGGAGTGGCCCGGCGCCACGGTCGCACGACACGCTCGAGCAGATCACCGACCGGCTGGAGCGCAAGCTGCAGGAGACGCCGAGCCTCGACTACGTCAAGAGCTTCACCAGCGCCGGCCGCGCCACGATCTTCGTGAACCTGAAGGACTCGACGCCGCCGGCCGACGTACCGGACATCTGGTACCAGGTGCGCAAGAAGGTGCGGCGACATCGCCGGACACGCTTCCGCAAGGCGTCATCGGCCCCGGCTTCAACGACGAGTTTGGCGACACCTACGGCATTGTCTACGGCTTCACCGCCAACGGCTTCACCGAGCGCGAGCTGCTCGACTACGTGCACGACGTCCGCAAGCAGCTGCTCGAGCTGCCGGACATCTCCAAGATCGACATCCTGGGCGCCCAGGACGAGCGCGTGTATGTCGAGTTCTCGCACGAGAAGCTCGCCGGCCTCGGCATCGACCGGTCCGAGCTGATCGATGCGCTCAAGAGCCAGAATGCCGTCACGCCGGCAGGCGTGGTGCAGACCGATGAGGAGAAGATCCTGGTCCGTGTCTCCGGCGCGTTCCGGTCACAGAAGGATATTTTCGACATCAACTTCGTCGGCCGGAGGCCGCATCATCCGTCTGGGCGACATCGCCCAGGTTACGCGCGGGCCCGCCGATCCGGCGCAGCCGATGTTCCGCGTCAACGGCCAGCAGGGCATCGGCATCGCCATCGCCATGCGCAAGGGCGGCGACATCATGACCCTTGGACACAACGTCGCCCAAGCCATGGCGCGAATCACGGAGAACCTGCCGGTCGGCATCGAGCCCGTGCTGGTCGCCAACCAGACGCGTGACCGTCGAGCACGCGGTCGACGAATTCATGGAGGCCCTGTGGGAGGCCATTGCCATCGTGCTTGGGCGTCAGCCTGCTCAGCCTCGGCGTTCGCGCGCGGCGCGCGGTCGTGGCGCTGTCGATCCCGCTGGTGCTGGCCGTCGGTGTTCACGGTCATGAGCTTCACCGGCATCGACCTGCAGCGCATTTCGCTCGGCGCGCTCATCATCGCGCTCGGCCTCCTGGTCGACGACGCCATGATCACGGTCGAATCGATGGTGACGCGGCTCGAGCGCGGCGACGACAAGGAGCAGGCCGCGAGCTTCGCCTACACCTCGACCGCCTTTCCCATGCTGAGCGGCACGCTGGTCACGGTGGCCGGGTTTGTGCCGATCGGTTTCGCCCACAGTGCCGCGGGCGAGTACACTTTCTCGATCTTCGCGGTGGTCGCCATCGCGCTGTTGGCATCGTGGGTCGTTGCCGTGGTGTTTTCGCCGTTGCTCGGCGTCTGGGTCCTCAAGAAGCCCAAGGTCGCACACTCCGAGGAGCCCGGCCCGATCCTGCGCACCTTCCGCCGGTTCCTCGAGCTGGCGATGCGCTGGCGCTGGATCACGCTTCTCGTCACGCTCGGCGTGTGCGGCACTCTCGGTGGTCGGCATGCGCTACGTGCCACAGCAGTTCTTCCCGTCCTCTGACCGGCCCGAATTGCTGGTCGACCTGCAGCTGCCGGAGAACGCGTCGATCTACGCCACCCGCGAAGCCTCGGCCCGCTTCGATGCGCTGCTGAAGGGCGATCCCGACGTCGACCACTGGAGCACCTATGTCGGGCGAGGGCGCCGTGCGCTTCTATCTGCCGCTCAACGTGCAGCTGCCCAACGACTTCTTCGCCCAGGCCGTGATCGTCACCAAGGGACTGGAGCAGCGCGACCGCGTGAAGGCCAAGCTGGAAAAGGCGCTGGCGAGCGACTTCCCGAACGTCATCGGCCGCGTCTACCCGCTGGAGCTCGGCCCGCCGGTGGGCTGGCCGCTGCAGTACCGCGTGAGTGGGCCGCGAGCCCGATCAGGTCCGGGCCATCGCCTTCAAGGTCGCCGAGATCCTCGGTGCCGATCCCGATGCCTGGAACGTCAACTACAACTGGATGGAGCCGGCCCGCACGGTCCGCATCCGCGTCGACCAGGACGAGGCGCGCCTGCTGGGCCTGAGCTCGCAGGATCTCGCCCAGTCGCTGAACACGGTCGTGTCCGGCATCACGGCCACCGAGCTGCGCAGCGGCATCCATCTCGTCGACGTGGTTGTGCGCGCCTCGGCCGAGCAGCGCATGTCGATGTCCGACGCTGCGCACGCTGCAGGTGCCGCTGCCCAACGGCAAGACCGTGCCGCTGGGCCAGATCGCCTCCGTCGAGTACGGCCAGGAATATCCCATCGTCTGGCGGCGCGACCGCAGGCCCACCGTGACGGTGCAGGCCGACGTCGTGCCCGGCATTCAGGCCGCCACGGTCGCTCAGGCCCTGGCGCCCGAAGATCGAGGCGCTGAACGCCAGCCTGCCGTACGGCTACCGCATCGACATCGGCGGCACGGTCGAGGAAAGCGACAAGGGCCAGGTGTCGGTCGCGGCCGTCGTGCCTTTGATGTTGGTCCTGATGCTCACGGTGCTGATGATCCAGCTCGAAGAGTTTCAGCCGCCTGTTCCTGGTGCTGAGCGTGGCGCCGCTCGGTCTCATCGGCGTCGTGGCGGCGCTGCTGATCGCCGACAAGCCTCTGGGCTTCGTGGCGCTGCTGGGCGTGCTCGCCCTGGTCGGCATGATCGCGCGCAATTCGGTGATCCTGATCGACCAGATCGAGCACGAGAGGGCGCATGGGAAGCGAAGCCTGGGAAGCCGTCATCGAGGCCACCATGCATCGTTTCCGCCCGATCCTGCTCACCGCGGCGGCGGCGATTCTCGGCATGGTCCCCATCGCGCCGACCATCTTCTGGGGACCGATGGCCTACGCCATCATGGGCGGCCTGGCGGTCGCGACCGTGCTCACCCTCGTCTTCCTGCCGGCGCTCTATGTGATCTGGTTCCGCGTAGAGCGGCCGCGCGAGGTGCACGCATCGGAGCTGGAGGCAACATGCTCAGTCGATGCCGCTGCCATCCTGAGTCAGGTTTCAGGCCTCCTGGGCGCCCTGATCGGCGGCGGCGCCTCGCTTGCCGTCGCGGTCTACAACCAGCGCGCCGAGGAACGCATCCAGCGGGTGGCCAACGAGGTCACCAGGCGGGAGACGGTCTATGCCGATTTCCTGAGAACGCGTCGAAGATGCTGCTGAGCGCCTATACGCACGACGACGATCGTGCTGGGCGACGACGAGCAGCATCTGATCGGGCTGATCAACCGCATGAGGCTGTTTCGCGCCGCCTCACATCGTTGGCGAGGCGGAAGCCGTGCTCAAAGCCATCGTCGAGATCTCTGCTGCAGCCCGGCATCGAGCTGCGCCAGCTGGCGCGCGGACTCTGTTGTCCAAGAGTCCCGGATCCCGATCCCTTTCTGGCAGTTCAGCCTGAGCTGCCGGGCCGACCTGACCATGTGCGTCGCACCTTGAGGTGAAGCCGCTGAATGATATCCAAAGCTCTGCCTCGAGACAGGTGGCGTTTGGTCCCGAGCAATGACATAGCGGCAGCCTGTCACGTCCCCTCTTCAGCGATCGGATGATACACTGCTGCCCGGCCGCAAAGCGATTTTGGGGCGCGTGCGATACGGCGCCCACGGTGGGGACCATGACGCAGCGCAAGCCTCCGGGGACGAGCTGGGAATCGTGGATCGAAGCGCAGATCCGTGTCGCCCAGGAACAGGGTGCCTTCGACAACCTGCCGGGGGCCGGCAAGCCCCTCGCCGGATATCGATCAGGAATACGACCCGATCGTGGTGGGTGAAGCAGCTCGCCCAGCGCGAGCAGCTCTCCATTCTGCCGCCATCGCTCGAGCTGCTCCGCAAGGTGGAGAAGGAGCTCGCCACGATCGAGAAGCTCCACTGACGAAGCGACCGTCCGTCGCCGGGTCGCCGCGCTCAACGTCGAGATCGCCAAGGATCAACGCGACCGTCGTGGACGGGCCGCCGACGCGCCTCGGCAAGCTGGACGTCGATCAGGTCGTGGCGCGCTGGCGGCGGACTCGCTCCGCCAATCCCCGGTAGCTCTTCATGCTGGGAGCGCGCCACTCCAGTGGCGCTCATGGCCTGTGTGATCACACGAAGATGGCGCCACTGGAGTGGCGCGCTCCCAGCAATGACACTTGATTCGCAGGATCGGTACGTGCTCTAGGATGCGCCGCGTCACGGAGGAGATGCCCAGGCCATGGTCAAGACGGTGCTCTACGCGGAGAAGCTGCTACGACAACGACAAGGTCGAGCGCGAGGTGTTCGGGTCCGACGTGCGCGTGGTGTGGCGCAACGTCGCCAACCTGTCGCAGCTCGAGGAGCGCGACTGCGCCGAGATCGACGGCCTGATGGTGATGCGGCACGCGGTGACCGCCGAACACCTCGCCAGGTTCCCCAAGCTCGCCTGCGTCGTGCGCATGGGCGTCGGCTACGACAAGATCGATCGCACGGCAGCCGCCGCAGCGCAAGGTGATGGTGTGCAACGTGCCGGACTACGGCACCACCGAGGTGGCCGACCACGCGCTGGCCCTTGCCCTGTCGCTCCGCCGCGGCATCGCGCTCCACCTCGAGGCGCAGCGCCGGCCGCAGCCCGCGCCGTGGAGCTACGCGCGCGATCCGCTGCTGCGGCGCAACGGCGTGCAGACCTTCGGCATCGTCGGTCTGGGCCGCATCGGCACGGCGGCGGCGCTGCGGGCAAAGGCTTTCCAGTTCCGCGTCGTCGCCTACGACCCGTACATGCCGAACGGCACCGAACTCGGCGTCGGCGTCGAACGCGTGCGCTCGCTCGAGGCGCTGATGGAGCAGACCGACACGCTGTCGATCCATGCGCCGCTCACGCCGGAGACGCGCGGCATGATCTCGCGCGCCATGCTGGAGCGCATGCCGAAGGGCGGCGTGGTGGTGAACACCGCGCGCGGGCCGATCGTCGATGTCGACGCGCTCGCCGAGCTCCTGAAGCGCGGGCATCTCGCCGGTGTCGGGCTCGACGTCCTTCCCGTGGAGCCGCCGGTCGAACCCATCCCCGAGCTCCTGCGCGCCTACCGCGCGCGCGAGCCGTGGTGCGAGGGGCGCCTGATCATCACGCCGCACTCCGCCTTCTTCACGCCCGAGGCGTGGGACGACACCAGGCTCAAGTCGGCGGAAACCATGCGCGCGGCGCTGGTCGGACCGCGGCCGCAGAACGTCATCACACCGGAGATGTTCTGACGCGCAGGCTATCGCCTGTGATCAAAAACTCCGTCATCCCGAGCGAAGCCGCCCGGAGGGCGGCGTAGTCGAAGCGACCCTCTTCTTGTTGCCGAAGCAGCAGAAGAGGTCCCTCCGCTGCGATCCGTTTGTGCCGGTCTTCCGCCTCGAGGTGACGGTCCACGCTGAGCGCCGTTGAACAATAAACTTAAGTATATCTTCATTCATTATTGACTTTTACTAAGGCAAGGGCTGAGGTCTTCCCCGCGAAAGGCGCATCGGAGGATCGGCACCATGTTTAACTTCCGGCCCAATACCGGCTTGCTCGGATTCCGCGTCGGCATGGAGGAAGAAGTCCCCGGCTTTCGCATCAACGCAGATGGTTCGGTGGGTCCTACCCTACCTGGCGCCTCGAACGCGGCGGTCCTTGCAGGCATGACCCTAGCGACAATGCCCTGCAAACCGCAGCGCCTGCCGCCTTCCCTGTCGGCATGTTTTACAATGCCAGTAGTGACCTCCATTCGCCGCCGTACCGACCCTATGCGATCCGGTCGCCGGACGCCAGCCGTCGCAGGATCCCCGCCAGAGACAGCCAGACCGCAGCGCAAAGCTTTACGCCGATGTCGGCGGCAGTCCGTTCGATCTCTTCGATCAGCAACCCTGCAGGTGCCGGCACCGCTACGCCTGCTGGCGACGGATTGCCCTCGCCATACCTCGCCTATGATAAGAGGACCTACAGTGGACTGGGCGGCGCGCCGACGCTCAGGCCCGATTTGGTCCAGCCGTCAGGCATGGAGCCCTCTGCGCTCGCATCTTCGAGCCCGCTTTCCAGTTCGCCGCCTTCCACGATGATCGGGACGGGCGGCCTCCCATCCGAAGCGATGCCGCGCCTGCCATTCCCGGGCCAGATGGCGCCCGATGAAGCACAACGGTCGCCGGCTTCATTTGGTTATATGGCGAGATCCGACTCCAGCGCCTGGGCGGCGCGGTTCGGTGGACTGATTCCGGCCAAAAGCTCGTCCGACAACGGACAAGAGTTTGGGGCCTGCCACCGAGCTCGGTGGGTGGCCGGCATCTGACGGAGTGCAGTCGGTGCCTGATCGGACAACCGATCCAAATGTCGTCCGCGTTGGTGGCGGCGACCCGGCCACGTCGGCCGACGAGGTCCAGATTGCGCAAGAGCAGGGGGACGAAACAGTCCAGTTGCGGAAGGATCCTTCAGCCTGGCGTAGCCGTGATCCTGCCGGATAAATCGACCATCCCCGATCCGGATCTCCGACGGGACAGCTTATGGCGCCGACGGCGGATTTGAGCGAGGTGGCGGCAGCAGGGCGGCAAGCCAAAGAGATGCTCGATAAGTTGAGCGTCTTCCCCTCCGGCTTACCTTGTCTACTTGGTAAGGAACACTCGGTTCAAACGTCGGCCAAGGAGGCGCATTCGACTATCAGCGCCGGGGAAACAGGATCACCGGCTACACACATCTGCAACAAAGTTCGAAAAAGTTTCAAACCTGAATGTAGGTCTGTTCGCTCAGCAGGCGGGCCTGACCCTTGAGCAGACGCTGATCATTGCCGGGGAGTTCGCACGGCATCTGTCAAACAATGCGAAGGATGGCCTTAATGACTTGCAGCGAGTTCATAACACGGGGCTACAAAATCGGCGCGAGCGGCGTGTTCGATCGGCCTCCCGTTCGTTAGGTAACTCAATCGCTTCCTCCTGATCTTTGCTTCACCTGATGACGTGTGTCCTGGCGGAAAGTGTTGGCTGACTTTTGGAGACTAGCGTCAGTGGGTGCCAGCTTAGGCATCAAAATACACGCATAAGTTTCAATTTTTATCTAATACATCTTTAGGTATTGCGTACGGATGCTTTGCATGATTGTAGATCTGAGAAGATTGAAATGCTCAGATGAAAGTCCTTCGCGCTCTAGAATGCCATGCGGCTCAGCATAGTTGGGCGGCTCGCACGTGGCTGGGATGGCTTATCAAAACCGCTTCCATGCTCGCCATGCTGGGCTTGGTGGCGAGCGTCATGCTCTGGTGGTCTAGGGCCTGTTATACCGAGTCGCTTTGCAAATTCTCTCCGGCGTTTCGGGCTTCAACTTCGAGGTCAGCATGACGGACTGCTCGGCATAACCCGGAGACAGGCGTCTTCGTCTCCCGGCCCGGCCAAAGCGGCAAGACGCTTCTCTTTCTGTATCATTCGGTTGAGGTGCCGGCCATAACGTCGGTCGATGAACGGACAATTCAAATTGCTCTCGGCAACGTCAATTCCATCTTCTGCCGCAAGGACAGATGGCAGGACCTGACCATCAAGTACGACATCCGCAACATTCGATATCCCGGGGTCGTCGTGAATGTTAGGGAGCACGAATTACGAATGCAATCCTGAGCGATTGAGGTGCCCCGGTGAGGTCTTTCGTGCGTTGAGAGCGCTGTTGTCAGGTATGCCCAAACCGGCTCGCGCACGACCTGCGAGAGCTTATCAAGACTGCGGCCGCTTTCGGTGTGCTGTACCTGCTGCTGAACGCCGCGTGGGAATATTACCCGTTCCGGCGTCCTGCCTTACCGAAGTGCTTGCAAACATCTCGGTATTTTCGGGCTTGGTTTTCGAGGATCAGCACGACGGACTTTGCTGGCACAGCACGGAAGCTGGATGGTCGTTTGTCTCCAAGCCCGGTCAAAAGAAAAGAAGACACTTCTCTTCCTCTACGATTCTCCGGTGCCCACGATCACGTGCGGTCGATGAACCGGGGCGATTTCAAATTGCTCTCGGCGAGATCAGCTCCATCTTATGCCGGAGAGGCGAAATGGGAGGGAATCTGACCATCAAATACGACATCCGTGGCATTCTGTATCCACGGAGAGTCGTGCTCCGCCACAGGAGTGTTAACAAGATCGAGGGTGCGATGGATTTCTTGGAACGCGATCATACTGCATTCTGCCACTCCTTGAAGGCTTGAGGGCGCGAGTGTCGAGGTCGCTTTCTCTTGCTCTCGGCTTGCTTCTTGTCGCCAGTGGTCACGGTGGGAATGATCTATTTGTTTGTGGCTTCGTTTGGATTGATATGGACTCCTGCTACTTGCCTCACCGATGGCGTGGAAGATTTTCCGGCCCGTCAGGGCTCAGGTTCGAGGTCAGCGAAACCTCGTGCTCCATAGATCGCCAAGGGCCCCAGCGAAATCAGCGTCTTCGTTTCCAGGGCCAATCGGAGAAAACAGACACGCCTTCTCTTCAAGTACGTGATGATGCACTGACGGTAGCTCCGACGCTTTGCCCTGTCGTCACCCCGATTGATGAGCAAACCGTCCAGATCTCGGTAAAGCACATCGCCTCAATAGTCTGCCGCACCGACAAGTGGGGGACCCTGGCTGTCAGATACAACGTCGGTCTTGTTGTCCGATCCTGGTGACGGATCTACCAGGCGGATGGACCAAAATTGACACTGCGCCGTGCCTGTGGTGAATGGCTCTGCGGCAAGGCATTGCATCGTTTCAAGGGCTGCGAAGTGTTGCTCGGCCGACGCCATCGGCCGTGTGCTGAGGAACACGCGCTTAAATTGCATAACTTGGCCATATAACACCTTGCACGTTCGCGGGCGCCTTGTGCAACTCTACCTGCGATCCAGCGGCGGCGGCATGAAGACCGTCTTTAGTAGGTTGCTCGCTTCGCCGGCCGCCTGCCGGATGACCTCGTGCTTTGCCTCAGTGCGGTTTAGGTGCCAAACAGAACTTAATAATTACTTACTTAATGCTTGACTTTTACTTCTGACCTGCTTATCTTCCTGTAACCTGCCCTGACGCAGCCATGTTGGACCGCCAGGCAGTTGTCATCGGTCCACGGCACCGCCTCACAATCTCCGAGAGACCAACCATGCTTCCAATCATGTTCAACATGTCACCTGCGAGTACTGTGCCGGGGTTTCCGCGTCAGCCCCATGCTGGACGATCCCGCTTTCAACGTCGGCGCAGGCGAGGCGGCGCGTTACGGCTTTGCCGATGGGGGCCGGCGCGGGATCAGCCGACGGCGGCGTTACGCCCAGCCTATGTTCACCGGACCGGGAGGGGATGGCAGCGGCCACGGGTGGGATAAGTGCATGTTGATGCCCGGCACCGAACAGTTCGGGTTTTGCCTTTATCGTTGTCCAGACGGCACTATACGGCGCTCACAGTGGGATAAGCATATTTGGATGTCAGCCGTCCATCTATCGGAATGACGGTCTCGGGCTTTGACTCGGAACTCGGTAAGCAAATGGTCAGCCAGCCGAAGTTCACGAAACGCGCCGCGGAGCAGATCGCCCGTCTGGAAGCCGTTAGGCGCAAGCATATGCCTCCAGGGAACTACTTGAGCTTCATCGGATGGGGAAAACGAGGTTGAGCCGGTTCCCGCGGTGGCCGCTATTCCGAACTTACTATTTCTTCTCGGATGCCGAGGGCATACCGGAGGAATTCCAGGTCGAATGCCATGGCGTGAAGCTGGCCTACAACATTCCTGAGCGCCTGTTAGCTCGCCTCCAATCTTCCGTTCTCGACTTCGATGGAGAAACAGTTCGTATTCATTGAGAGCAACGAGGCCGACCAAGTCTAGTTGGGAAACAGATGATCGGCATGCCGCAAAGTTCACCAAACGCGCGCGCGGAGCAGATCGCCCGTCTGGAAGCGGAGTTTCGCAGGCATGAGCCTCCCGGAAACTGCCTGAGCTTCATCGGATGCGAAATCGATGTTGAGCCGGATTATCGCGAGGACCCGGCGATCCGATTGTACTATTTCTTCCTCGGATGCCGAGGGCGTGCCGGAGGAATTCCAGGTCGAATGCCATGGCGTGAAGCTGGCCTACAACATTCCACGAACGCTTTCTGGCCAGACTGCAATCATCCGTTCTCGACTTCGAGGGAGAACAGTTCGTGTTCGTCGATGGTGCATGCACTGTAGGCAGTTGAGCCGCGCCGCCCTCTGCCGGTGGAAAGAATTATCTTGCGCGCTGTGGGCGGCGCCGCTTGACAATCGCGCGTTGCATCCCCTAGCCGGCGACCAATGTTTCCAGCCCACCAGGTTTTGCCGCGGCGGAAGCAGCAATCATTCGCCTCCCCTGCAATCGGGGGAGGTGGCCCCAGGGCCGGAGGGAAAGCCCCCGAGTCGGGCTCTGCCCGATTTCAGATCTGAAATCCTAGAGATTGTTTGTGGGCTTTCTCCGCTCCCTTCGAGAGGCACCTCCCGTCTGACGGAGGATGACATGAGCCCATCCAGCATTTCGGAATCTGCTTGTAACTGCGCTAACCCCGGAGGTAACCGCACGTGCGGCGTCGACTGCTCGATCAGACGTACTCGACCTTCACGATCTCCGAGCTCCTCCACCCCGGCCGGCGTGCGCAGCGTCACCACGTCGCCCTCGCTCGGCGCGCAGCAGCGCCTTGGCGATCGGCGAGATCCAGCTCACATGGCCGCTGGCGAGGTGTCGACCTCGTCGACGCCGACGATCTTGACCGTGCGTTCCTCGTCCCTGCGCGTTGGCGTAGGTCACGGTGGCGCCGAAGAACACCTGGTCGGTCCTGGCGCGCTGGCCGGGTCGACCACCTCGGCATTGGCCAGCCGCTTGCTGAGGATAGCGGCACGCGGCGGTCGATCTCGCGCAGGCGCTTCTTGCCGTAGATGTAGTCGCCGTTCTCCGAGCGGTCGCCGTTGCCGGCCGCCCAGGTCACCACCTTCACGACCTCCGGCCGCTCCTTGCGCAGGAGCGTGTTCAGCTCCTCCCGCAGCCGGGCGAAAGCCCTCCGGGGTCATGTAGTTCTTGGCGCTGACCGGCAGACCGCCGACGTCGTCGGGCAGGTCGTCCTCGTCGTCGCCGTCGCTTTCCTTGGTGAAGGCCTTGCTCATTTCGGTGCCTAATCTATCAAGACGGATGCCGATGACCGCCATAGCTCTCCGCCTGCAACGCGCCTCCGGCGAATGCCGTGTCGCCTTCGACCTGCGGACGGCGAGACGCGGCTGGGCGATCTCTATCAACGCGATCCCTGCCGGGTCTTGTTCCCCAAGCCCGAGCTGGGCGAACCGCCGCAGGCCGTCCTGCTGACGACCTCGGGCGGGGTGACCGACGGCGATTCGCCTGAAAATGGCGGTCGAAGTCGGGCCCAGGGCGCGCGGCCGTGGCGACCACCAGGCGGCCGAGAAGATCTACCGCGCCGCCAGGGCGGCGGTCACTGCGCCATCGACGTCGCCGCGCGTGGGCGAGGGCGCGTCTCTCGACTGGCTGCCGCAGGAGACCATCGTCTTCCAGGGCGCCGGCTGAAGCGCCGCACCGTGGCCGACGTCGAGCCGGGCGGCGCCGTTGCTGGCCTGCGAGATGGTGGTGCTGGGCCGCGCCGCCTCCGGGCGAACGTTTCGTCTCGGGCCTGCTGCTCGACTCCTGGTCGGTGCGCCCGTACCGGGCGGCTCGCCTGGACCGACACGCTGCGCGGTCGAGGGCGAGACGCCCGACGGCGCGGGCTTGGCGCGGCCAATGCGCTCGCCACCGTGATCGGCGTCGGGACGCGCCTCAGCCGCACTTCGAGAAGGCGCGCGCGCTCCTCGAAGCGCAGGCGACGTGCGCGCCGGCGTCACGCTGGTGAACGGCGTGATGGTGGCCCGCCTGCTGGGCGAGGCGACCGCCGTGGCGCGGCGCCGCCATCCGCTTTCTCACCGATTTCCGCGGCCGCCGCCTGCCGCGAGTCTGGCA
>ERZ1370068.11135-contig-9777_pt1 | contig 17251 bp, 22 predicted proteins | sample MGYA00561227_ERZ1370068 | MGnify/ENA primary metagenome ERZ1370068 (study PRJEB38410, sample SAMEA6850437) | metagenome | study: Metagenomic assessment of the ecological functions of the soil: analysis of the soil microbiota associated with the...
GCTACGTATTGCTGCCTCGGTGCAGGCGCGCGACGAGGGCTGGCTCGCCGAGCACATGCTGATCCTCAAGCTCACGACGCCCGGAGGGCGAGTCGACTACGTCGCCGGCGGCGTTCCCGTCGGCGTGCGGCAAGACCAACCTCGCGATGCTGATCCCGACGCTGCCCGGCTGGAAGGTCGAGACGGTCGGCGACGACATCGCGTGGATGAAGTTCGGCGCGGACGGCCGGCTCTACGCGATCAATCCCGAGGCCGGCTTCTTCGGCGTGCGCGCCCGGGCACGAGCGTGAAGAGCAACCCGAACGCGATGACGCACGATCGAGCAGGACACTCGATCTTCACCAACTGCGCGCTCACGCCGGACGGCGACGTGTGGTGGGAGGAGATGACGGACGCCCGCCGCGCCGAGCCTCACCGACTGGCTGCGCCGCCACGTGGACGCCCGAGAGCGGCCGCAAGCCGGCGCACCCGAACGCCCGCTTCTACGCTCCCGCGGCCAGTGCCCGGTGATCGCGCCGGAGTGGGAGGACCCGAACGGCGTGCCGATCTCGGCGATCCTGTTCGGCGGCCGCCGCGCCGGCGTGGTGCCGCTCGTGAACGAGGCGCTCTCGTGGCAGCACGGCACGTTCCTGGGCTCGATCATGAGCAGCGAGACCACCGCCGGCGGCAGCGGTGCCGGTGGGCACGCTGCGGCTTCGACCCGTTCGCGATGCTGCCGTTCTGCGGCTACCACATGGGCGACTACTTCGCGCACTGGCTGCGCGATCGGCGCGCAAGGCCGACGCCGCCGAAGCTGCCGCGCATCTTCTACGTGAACTGTTCCGGCGCAGGGCGACGTGTCGGCCGTTTCGTGGCCAGCCAGGCTGCGGCGGCCAGCAGCCGTGCTCCAGTAGGTCGCTGAGCGCGTCACGGGCGGCAGGCGGCGCCCGATCGGCTAACCACGGCCCCCGACGCGTTGGACGTCTCAGTGCCGCCGTCGATCCCCGGAGCGCGACGCGTGGCTGAGATCCCTGCGCGTCGATGTCGGGGCCTCGGATCGAGGAGCTGCCGGCTGAGATTCGCGCGCAGCTTCGAGAGGTTCGGCTCCCGGCCCGCACGAGGACTCGCGGAGGAGCCGGGCAGCAGCAGGCGGCGCCATCGCACGCCCGGCGCGGTGGCGGCGAGGTGCTGACTCTCGAGCGCAACGGCGCTCTCGTGCCGCCGGGCGTACCCATCGCGATCGCGCGGGGCCGGGATAGACACGGAACCGATGAAGGCCTCGACGCAACGAGTCCGCGGCTGGGAGGCGTCTCGCGTGCGCGTGGCGCCTTCGGTGGTTGCGGCCACGCCTTACCTGCCAGGTCGAACGGCTGCCGTTTACCCGCCTGACTCCGTCGCGGGGCGCCTGCCAAGGCTCTGTCGCGGCGTTGATGCGGCCCGTGGTTCCACACTGGGCCCATCCAGGTGCCGCCGCTGAGTTGTTCGGTTCAACGGCGCTCTCCCGGTTCTCGATGCGGCTCGAGCTCCGCAGCGGCCGGGTCACGCCGCGCGACCCCTCCGATCGCCGCTTGAGATCTGATGGCGCGCCCGTCGTTGCGCTGGACCCGATCCCGAGCGCCGGCGCGGAGATGGAACTTCGTGCCGCAGCGTTCCGTGAGCGCGACCACTCGCCCGGCCCCGCCGGGGCGCGTCATCAGGCGCTGGAGAGCAATGACCGCTCAGCCGTGCGCTGCGTCCGGTTCTCCGCCAGAAGGTATGGCAGCCGCCTGGCGCAGCGACATCCCTCCGCAGTGCCGGATGAACATCCAGGTCGATGTCGTCCGTCCGGTGCGGTCGAAAGAGCCGCAGGTGGACCGCCGCAGCGTGTCCTCACCGCCTGCGGAGTCACGTGGCCACCAATCTCGGCTGCGCCTCCTGTCGGATTCGCGCATCTCGTAGTCTTCGCCGCGAGGCGCCGGGGTCGTGGCCGACCCTGACCGGATCCGGCGGATCGGCGGTCTCCCACGCCACCTTCGGATCATTGCTGGTCCTCCACGCGATCGAACCACTTCTTCTGGGCTCGCAGAGGGAAGCGTCCATGGGCGAGGCTGAGCGCGACTGGCGCCCTGAGCCCGCGGCGAACGAGTATCGATGGACGCCGGCGCGTGCCCGCCTACTCCGACGACGCGCGCCGCAGCTCTCCGAACGATCCGTATCCCCACACAGCGTCGGACAGCCGCTGATGCGCGCCTGTCATTGGACGAGACGCAAACGCTGCTGACGGCGCGGGAGTTCTTCGTACCTGATCCGGAAGTCCGCAAGGCCATTCTCGGCTCGTGTGGTTCTGCTCGCCTCGCGAGCGTCGCGACGCTCGATCAAGTGGCTCTGGACGATCCTTCAGTACCGGGACGTGTCGGCTTGATGCTGTCAGCGCCGAGCCTGATAACGTCTCTGGATCACACGGGAGTCCGACGAGCTGGCCCGCGGGCTCCTGAGGTTCCGAGACTCCGGACGGGACCTTCGATCAGTCAGGCCGGTCGCCTGGTCGACGGAAACCGGCCAGATGCTGTGGCGCTCGAGCGCAAACGATGCTTCGGCCGTCTCCCAACAGCGATGTTCGCGAGATCGCGGGATTGCACGGCGGGCCGGGAGGGCTCGAACACCAGCGTGCAACGACCATCGACAACAATACATGCGGGCCCCCGGCGTATTACCGTTACATCCAGTCGAAAGGATGCCAGCGTGTGCATGCGCAGCTCGTCGGCAATGATGCGTGACCCGGTTGGCTATCGGGCGACCGGAGGATTGCTGCGACCGCCGGGGCTCAGGCAGGACGCCGATGGAGGGCTGAGATCACGGCGCGCGTACCTCGCGCCTTCGGCAGGCACTGCGGCAGACCGGCAGTCCTGACATCCCACCTTCACTGGCAGGGCATAGCGAATCGACTGGGGAAATCTCAAACGTCGAGCTCACCCATGCGAAGTCCCCGATGCCAATGATCAACGGCTCATCGCGTTGTCGTGAACCGGATATTGACGCGCGAATACGAGGCCCGGGGGCTTGCTATTACCGGCAGTCCGGATACTTTGCATCAGCGTATGTCGCCGCCGACCCTCGGGACCGGTCGCTCTGCTCGCCGATGATCGATCTTCTGCGGACGAAACTCTGACGCCAGCTGATCACTGGCGCGCCGCCAGCGGTGGGCTCCCTGAGCTCTTCGAGGACGACCGCGCTGGACTTCGGGAAGAACTTCCCGCCACACGTTACGGCAGCCGCCGCCCGTATCGCTGGCTCAGAAATGCGCTGATTTCGACGCATGCGATACTCCGCCGCTGGCCTCGGAGCCCGGGAGTCATGGTGGTCGGGGACGACGGTGCGCGGGCTCCACACACGATGGGAACCATCGGATCTTCAGCTTCAGGCGCGTGGGTGATCGCGCGAGCTGGCGATGGACTGCAGTTCCTGTATGGACACAGCTGACGTTGCCGCCGAACACGCGACCGAGATCGATCGTGGATCCGCTGCGCCAGGCTCGTGATCGGACCGGGCGGTGCTGGCACCGCCAGTGAACAACTCGAGCCATATTCCGCTGGCGGTGGCCGCGCGTCGCCGATTCCACACGCCCCGGGCGTTAGCAACTTGCGCCAGCGCAGTCGCTCAGCTCTTCACGCTCTCTCCCAGCAGGCGCGCGACAATTGGCGCCAGCCATAGATCGCAGGGCCTCGCGCGGGTCGCAGGAAGTTGTCGCGCACGTGCTCGCGTCCCGCGGTGCGCGAGCCGGCGCCTGAGGTCCGGGAGCGCAGGAGCCGCGTGATCTGGTAGCGCGCAGCCCTCGATCGATCGCGCACCAGCAACCCGGTGCGCTCATGGATCACCTGAGCGGGATGCCGCCGACCGCGCCGCCACCACCGCGCGGCGCTTCCACAGCGCCTCGGAGACGGTGAGCGCGAACCCTTCGCGCAGCGACTTCTGCACCACCACGGTCGAGCGCGCTGCAGCGCGTTGATCACGAGGTGGGCGTCGGGCGGGAGCAGCAGCACCGAGACGTCGCGCGCGCGTCGGCCTCGCGCGCGCACCTCCGCCAGCACCTCCGCGCCCTCGGGATCGTCGTCCGCGCTGCCGCCGGCGAGCACCAGGTGCGCATCGCTCGCTGGCGCGCGCCAGCAGGAACGCGTTCGATCACGCCGACCGGATCCTTGATGCGATCGAAGCGCGACACCTGGGTGATCGAGCGGCTTGCGCACCGGCAGGCTCGAACGGCTCGAGCAGCGCGGCGATCTCGTCGTCCTCGAGCTCGCGGTTCTTGTCCGAGAGCGGGTCGATCGAAGGCGGCGCCAGGTAGCCGGCACCGGCAGCGGCGGCACGAAGCTCACGTGCGAGAACACCGCGGCGTCGTAGGCGGCGATGCGCGGCGCGACGAAGTCCCACACCAACGGGGTCGGCGTTCGAGAGATCGATGTGGCAGCGCCACGCCCAGCGCTGGCCGGGACGTCGCGCGCAGCTCGGCGAGCCCGGCGGGCTGCGGGTCGTGGATCAGGATCAGGTCGCCGTCGAGCGCCAGACTCTCGGCGGCGCGGCGATTCATCGTGCAGGTAGTACTCGTGGTCGTCGTCGGTCAGCGTGGCCGGCCAGCCGTGCAGGCCGTTGTGGATCGATCTTGGTGATGCCGTAGAAGCGCGCGTCGCCCGGCATCACTTCCCACGTCGTGGGGATGCCCAGCTCGTTCAGCAGCCGCACCAGCCGGTGCAGGATCTCCGGCGACACCGCCTCCGGTGGCGGTCGAGTTCACCATCACGACGCGATGCCCGGCGAGCCTGCGCGCGAGCCCTTCGAGCACGCCGCATCGGGCCGTCGCCGACCACGCGAACGGTAGCCCTCGACCAGCGAGGGGCCTTGACTCCGGACGGCCACGAGGGTCATGCGTTGCGCCGGGTGCGGGTGATGCGGCGGACGAAGCGCGCCACGGCGTCGTGTCCGGCTTCGCGCCGCTCGTCCTCGGGCGCCAGAGCGGCCTTCGCTCACGCGGCGGCTGAGGCGGCTCTGCCGCCAGCGCGAGCAGCCGACGCCGCAGCGTTCCGAGCGGGAGCCCTGACGAGGCGTCCTCGACGAGCCACTGGGCGAGGCGCGGCTCGCCGATCGACTCGGTCCACTCGAAGATCGTGGGCCGTCCGGGAACCACGGCTGCTCGATCAGGTGGTAGAACCACACACTGTCGTCGGCGGCGACCAGGCCGTGCACCAGCTCGCGGCCGGTCGACGGTCGGGCGCCCGTCGGGATCGTGACCGATTCGAGCGTGAGGAACACCAGCTCGCCGCCCTCGTGCGCGCGCATCGACGCGCGCGATTCGGGAATCCCGCCAGCACCTCGAGCAAGGCGGCGCGCAGCTCTCGGCCGAGGTTGGTCGATTGCACGGCGAACGATACGCCGCTCGGCGATCTCGCGATCTTGGAGCACGCCGTTGATCCAGGCGCTGAAGTCGTCGGGCGCGGCTTCGTCGCCGACTGGATGGCGCAGCCGCCCGTGGGCGCGTGTGATAGAAGAGCGTGCGTGGCTCGGCCTCGGCCACCGCGGCGTGCGGTTCGGCGAGCGTGCCCGCCCGCACGCCGATCGGGCGGATCAGATGGACGACCGAGAGCAGCGGATACCCGGCGGAAGGCGTCATGCCGGGCGTCGGGGTCCGGTCTGATCGAGCGAGCGCAGGTACTCGACGATGAAGTCACGCGCCAGGTCGCGGCAACCGAGCCCGAACGCCAGTCCGAGCGCAATGCCCACCGCACCGAGGGCGACCAGGCCCACTGCCATCACGAACTGCGCGGCGAAGCCGAGCTGCTCGAGCGCCACCAGCACGGCGAAGCTGGTGAGCACCGCGGTCACCACCTGGCCGCGCACCCTGCCGCCGCCGATCCCGGCGCTCTCGAAGAAACGCGCGAATGACCGAGCCCAGCAGCCGCGCGATCAGCACGCCCAGCGTCAGAAGCAAGCCCGGAAACCACGACCCGCGGCAGCACGTCGGCCAGACGATCGGTCACGGCGGTGCCGATGGTGAAGCCCATGGTGTCGAGCGCCAGGATCAGCGCCACCACCAGGATCGCCCAGTACACGGCCCACGCCGCCATCGCGGCCGGCTCGTGCTGGTACGTGCCGCCGCCGCTCAGGCTGCGCACGCCGTCGTTGAAGCGGAGCGCGCGCAAGAGCACGCGCGTGAGCGCGCCCACCGTGGTCGCGACGCCCCAGCCCACCAGCGCGACCAAGAGCGCCAGCGCCACGTTGGTGAGTCCGGTCTCGGTGGCCGAAAACAAGGTGCTCAAGCGTGAGACCAGGTTGTCCCACGCCAGTGATTCCAGGATCGGCATCGTTGCCATGCCGTCACCTCCCTGCGATGCGGTTCGCAAAGCCGGCGACGCGCATCACGCCTCCGGCGCCTCGGTGATCTCGACCGGCGGCGTGCGCAGGGTGAGGCCCACCACGGAGTCCAGCACGCCGATCGTCCAGTCGAAGATGTTGCGGCGCAGCACGGCCTCGCGCAGCGCCTTCATGCGCTCGGTCCGCGCCTCTTCGGGCTCCGAGAGCGCCGCGTGGTAGGCGTCGGCCAGATAGTCGATGTCGAACGGCGACGCGATCCACGCCCGCTCCAGCTCGCGGGCCGCGCCGGTGAACGGCGAGAGCACCAGTGCGCCCTGCGAGATCCACGCATGCCGCGACGTACTCCTTCGCCACCAGGTTCATGCCGTCGTGGAGCGAGGTCACGGCGCAGAGATCGGCCATGGCGGTAGTAGGGGACCAGCTCGCGGAAGTCGAGGTTCGATCTCGATCAGGTGCACCGTGGGGCCGCCGGCGCGCGGGAAGCGCTCGATTGATGCGCTGGGCGATCGCGCGCGTGCTGACCTGCACCTCGCGGTACGCCTCGAGCTCGATGCGCGAAGGCACCCCGATCTGGATGAACGCCAGGCGTGCCGATCCATTCCGGATGCCGCTCGAACAGGCGCTCGAGCGCCTCGAGCCGGTCGGGGATGCCCTTGGTGTAGTCGAGTCGGTCCACGCCCAGTCCCACCTCGGCAGTCGTGGAGACCGAGCTGATCGCGCAGCTCCTGCATCGCCTCGCGCGTCGGCCGCGGATTCGGCGAGCGCCGCGATCTCCTCGGCGTCCACGCTCGATCGGGAAATGTCGCACCCAGGTGCGCCGGCCACCGCGCTCGACCGCCAGGACGCTCGTGATCGACGCGCGCCTCGAGGGTTTCGGCCACCGTCTCGAGGAAGTTGAGCGCGTGCGGGCGGATGTGGAAGCCGATGCAGGTCGTTGGCGAGCATGCCTTCGAGCACCTCGCGCCGCCACGGCAGGACGGCGGAACACCTCGGCGGCCGGCCACGGGATGTGCCAGAACAGCGCGGTGGTGAGATCGGGGCGCTGCTCGCGGAGCGTCGCCGCGGCGAGCGCCAGGTGATAGTCCTGGATGAACACGAACGCCGGGTCGGTGCCGACCTCCTCGAGCGTCGCGCGCGGCGAAGCGCTCGTTCACCTCGCGGTACCGCTCCCAGTCGAGCGATCTGGAAGCGCGGGCGCACGTAGGCGATGTGACAGAGCGGCCACAGCGCGCCGTTCGAGAACCCCGAGTAGTAGCGCTCGTGGTCCTCCTCGCTCAGCCAGATCGGCGCAGCACGTAGCGCGGTCGCTCGGGAGGACAGGCGACGCGGTCGCGTTCGTCGACGACCTCACGATCGGCATCGCCGCCGCCGTGCGCGACCCACACTCCGCCGAGCGCCTGCATGGTGCTGTCGAGCGCGACGGTCAATCCGCCGGCGTTGCGCCTGACCGCGATGGCGCCGTCGTGATGGACGTGCGAGTAGGGCTCGCGGTTGGAGATGACGACGAGCTTGCGGCCGGCGAGATGAGCGCGCGCCCACGCGGCGAGATCGTCGCGTCGGGTGCGGAGCGGGCCGTCATTGCGCTGCTGATTCCGCACGGCGGCGCGGCCAGTGCGGTGCGTACGCGGTCGAGGTCCATTCGGCACTCCTGATCGCGTGGGGAATGTCGGCCAGCATAGCCCCGAAGCGCACATTGGCACGAAGGATGGCGTCCGCCCGGGTTGACCGCGCCCGCGTCGCGACCGCATGCTCGGCGCGGTGAATGCCCCGTCCCGGAATGGAGTCCAAGCGGAGATTTCGCGCTCGTTGTCCAGCGCCGTAGGTCTCGACATCGCCTCGGACTTCGATGGCACCCTGACCCCCATCGTCGCCACGCCCGAACGGGCGCGGCTCGGACCGCGCGGCAGCGGCGTGTTGCGCCGGCTGGCACGCCTGCCGCGCACGCGCGTGGCGCTGCTCTCCGGTCGTGCGTTGCGCGATCTCGAACGCCACACCCGCGTGTCCGGCATTCTCCTGGTGGGGCTCTCGGGTATCGAGACCCGCGACGAAGCACGGCGGGCGCCACGTGCTGCGGCCGGTGCGTCGGCTGCCGCCCACACTGGCGCCGGAGCTCGAGGCCTGGTGCGAGCGCTTTCACGGCGCGTGGGTCGAGAACAAGCGACTGGCGCTCGCGGTGCACGACCGCGCGGTGCCCGCGCGGCGCCGTCTCGCGTTCGAGGCCGGCGTGCGTCGCCGGATCATTCCCTATCGCGGTGAGGTCGAGGTGATGCGCGGCAAGCGCGTGCACGAGATCCGCCCCGCCGGCGCTCCCGACAAGTCCACCGCGCTGGCGGAGTGGCGCGGCCCGCATCCCCGCTCACGGTTGCTGATCTACCTGGGTGACGACACCAACGACCGGCGCGCGCTCGCCTGGGTGCGCCAGCGCGGCGGCATCGCGGTCGCGGTCGGCCAACGGCGGTTGCCGGCCACCCATCGGCTGCCGAATCCGGGGGCCGCGCTCGATCTCCTCGAGTGGCTGGAGCGCGCCTGGCGGCGCAAGCTGGAAGCGGAGGAACCGGTCGGCGTGAAGGCCGAGGGGCAGGGCGCGAGTCGGGCGAGCGCCGTCGTCCCGAAAGACAGACCCGTTGCGGCTGCGCATGCGGCCGGAGGGCCGTGAGCCCTTGCCGAAAGACAGACTCCGCAGAAGCTCGAGCCATGGATGGCGGAGGGCGCCACGAGGACCAGTGAGGCGTAGCGGGGAGCGTAGCCGGGCAGGTCTGTCTTTCGGCAAGAGCTCACGGCCCTCCGGCCGCCGCCCCTACGGGCTCTGCGGCCCTCAGGCCGTCTCTAGCCCTTCGCCCACTCCTGGATGCGCTGCGTCATCTTCTCGGGAGTGAAGCCGAAGTAGTCCTGGATCTGGGCGAGCGGCGCCGATTCGCCGTAGCGATCGATGCCGATCAGCAACCCGCGGCCTTGCGTCCAGCGTTGCCAGTAGTCGGTGGCGCCCGCCTCGATGGTGACGCGGCGCTCGGGAGGACCGAGCAACGCCTCGATCTCTTCCCGCGGGTGACGCTCGAAGAGCTGCGGGGCCGGCATGCTCACCACGCGCGCCGGCAGGCCCTGCGTCTCGAGACGGCGCGCGGTCTCGACCGCGAGCCACACCTCCGAGCCGGTGGCGATGAGCGTGAGCGCGCCGCGCGCCGCCGATTCGCGGAGCAGGTAGGCGCCACGCCTGACGTCGGCCGCGGCGAGCGGCCGCGCGTGCTCGAGTGCGGGAAGGCTCTGGCGCGTGAGCACGATCAGGGTGTGGCGCGTCGCGGCGCTCGAGCGCGAGCCCCAGGCGCCGGCGGTCTCGGGCCCGTCGGCGGGCCTCACCACCAGCAGGCTCGGGATCGCGCGCAAGGCGGAGAGGTGCTCGATCGGCTCGTGGGTCGGGACCGTCCTCGCCGAGGAACACGCTGTCGTGCGTGAAGACCCACACCACGCCGATCCGCATGAGCGCCGACGAGCCGGATGGACGGCCGCGCGTAATCGGTGAAGACCAGGAACGAGGAGCCGTACGGAATGAACCCGCCCGTGGAGCGCCATGCCGTTGCAGGATCGACCCCATGCCGTGCTCGCGCACGCCGAAGTGGAGGTTGCGTCCGATGTACGATCCCTTCTCCGACCGAACGGAGAGTCCGCGATCCGCGTCTTGGTCGAGGGCTCGAGGTCGGCGCTTCCGCCGACCAGCGCCGGCACCATGCGCCGCCGCCTGCTGCAGCACCGCGTTGCCGTGCGCGCGCGTGGCCGCCGCCTTCGTCGGCGGCCGCGGCGAGCAGCGCGGTCCATCACGTCCGGCGGCACGGCCGTCCCGAGGTGGGCGCGCCAGATCGCGGCGCGCTCGGGATGACGCCGGCTCCAGGCCTCGAGGCTCTGGTGCCACGCGCGATACTCGGGCTCCAGTTCGGCGGCGCGCGACGCGAAGCGCGTGCGCACCTCGTCGGGCACGTAGAAGGTGGGCGTCTCGGGCCAGCCGAGCGCGCGCTTGGCGGCCAGCGCTTCCTCGGCGCCCGAGCGGCTCCGCCGTGCGCCTCGCGCGTATCCTGCTTGTGCGGCGCGCCGTAGCCGATGTGGCTGCGCGTGATCACGAGGCTCGGGCGCGACGTCTCGGTCGACGCGCGCGGGTCAGCGCCGCCGCCAGGGCCTCGGGATCGTAGGCGATCGGCGCGCTGCACGTGCCAGCCGTAGCGCCTCGAAGCGCCTGCCCACGTCCTCGGTGAAAGCGAGCGACGTGTCGCCTTCGATGGTCGACGTGGTTGTCGTCGTAGATCAGGTTGAGATTGCCGAGCCCCGAGTGACCGGCGAGCGACGCGGCCTCCGACGCGACGCCCTTCCATCAGATCGCCGTCGCTGACGATGCCGAAGATGCGGTGCGCCACCGGAGCGAAATCGTCGCGTGTTGACGCGCGCCGCCAGCATGCGGGCGGCGAGCGCCATGCCGACCGCGTTGCCGAAGCCCTGGCCGAGCGGGCCCGGTGGTGGTCTCGACGCCCGGCGGTCAGGCCGTGCTCGGGATGGCCAGGCGTCTTGCTGCCGAGCTGGCGGAAGCGCTCGAGCTCCGCCATCGGCAGGTCGTAGCCGGTGAGATGCAGCATCGCGTACAGCAGCATCGAGCCATGACCGGCCGAGAGCACGAAGCGATCGCGGTCGGGCCAGTTGGGATCCTGCGGGTCGGTAACGCAGGAACCGGGTCCACAGCACGTGGGCGACGTCGGCCATGCCCATGGGCAATCCGGGATGGCCGGACTTGGCCTGCTCGACCGCGTCCATGGCGAGGAAGCGGATGGTGTTGATCGCGAGACGGTCGAGCGCCGTCGATTCGCGCGCCGGTGCGCCGGGGCTCATAGGTCCCTCCATCCGTGGGAAATCCTGTCGTGCGTGACGCTCGCATCGTAAAGGAAGCGGCGCCGGCCGCGCCACGGCTCGGCGAGTCCAAGGAGAGCGAGGTCCGGGTCTCGACCCGGACCTCGCAATCGTCACGAGCGTCGCGACTACATCCAGTTCTCGTCGGCGGTCGGTCCGTAGATCGAAGGCACCTTGGCGCCCACCAGACGCAGGGTACACGGAGAGCTGGCCGCGATGGTGGATCTGATCCTGGAGCGTCATCCACACGATGTCCATGCGGCGGAAATCGCCGAGCTGCTTGGGACCGATCGGGAACTGGGGCCGGCTTGTTGAGATCGCTTTCCGGAAGCCTGCGCGACCTTGTCCCTGGTGCCGCGCACCGCGTTCTCGAACGCCGTGATGATCTCCGGGAGGGACGTGGGAGCGGACTGGGGCGGCGAGCCGCCACCACTGAAGTTGAGTGTGCCGTCGATCGCCTTACCGGCCATGCCCCGTCTCGGTGATGAAGATCCACGCGAGCTCTGCGCGCTGAGCGCGACTTCTCGTGGGGTCGGTACTCCGCGCGGTCCGCCGGGAACGCGCGCAGGAGCTGAGCGTGATCGCGGTCTCGCGCTCGAAGCTCTGGAGGAACATGTCCTTCTCGGTGGCGGTCTGCTGGGTCATGGTGTGACTCCTTTCGTATCGTCGGGATCGAAGTGGGAGCGCGCAAGGTACTGCCCGAATGTTCATCGGTCAACGAAGGAATCGGCCGAAGGCGGTAGACTGCGCTCATGGCGTGTGTGTTCGCGTGGCGGAAGCCGTCGAGACCATCCGGGTCCACGCGGCGGCGGAGTATCCGAAGGAGAGCTGCGGCCTGCTCGTGGGCCGCGACGACGTGGCCCAGCGGACCGTCACCTACGCGGTGGCGGCCGCGAACGTGGATGTCGCGGCCGCGCGCCGCTTCACGATCGCTCCCGAGGATTTCCTGCGCGCCGAGCGCACCGCGCCGTGGGCGCGGCCTCGAAGTGGTCGGCTTCTACCATTCGCATCCCGATGCGGCGCCGCGGCCTTCGCGAAGCGATCTCGCCGAGGCCTGGCCCTATTACTCCTACCTGATCGTGGCGGTGAGCGCGGGGCTCGCCGCAGAGCAGCGCTGCTCGGCGGCTCGAGGACGGCGCGTTCGTCGAGGAGCCGATCGAGATCGACGGCGCCGGAGCGCGGGAAGGCTTCCATGAGCTCCGATTCGGCGCGCCGTCCCGGGTCCGATCTCTCGCGAGCGGAGATCGCTCCGCTACGGCCGGCATCTGATCCTGCCGGAGGTGGGGATCGAGTGGCCAGCGACGGCTCAAAGGCTTCCTCGGCGCTGGTGGTGGGCGCGGGTGGCCTCGGCTCGCCACTCGCGCTCTATCTCGCCGCGGCGGGTGTGGGGCGCCTCGGCATCGTCGACTTCGACCGCGTGGACGAGAGCAACCTGCAGCGCCAGATCCTGCACGGCAGCGCGCGGCGTCGGCGCGTCCAAGGTCGAGTCGGCGCGCGAGCGGCTCGCCGATCTCAACCCGTACGTCGCGCATCGAGACCCACGACGCGCGACTCACCGCGCGACAACGCGCTCGCGATGCTCGCGCGGCTACGACGTGGTGGTCGACGGCACCGACAACTTCGCCACGCGCTACCTGGTGAACGACGCCTGCGTGCTGCTCGGCAAGCCGAACGTGCACGGCAGCATCTTCCGCTTCGAGGGACAGGCGAGCGTGTTCGACGCGGCGCGCGGCCCCTGCTACCGCTGTCTCTATCCGGAGCCGCCGCCGCCGGGCTGGTGCCCTGCGTGCGCCGAGGGCGGCGTGCTCGGCGTGCTGCCCGGCGTGATCGGCGCGCTGCAGGGCGTCGAGACGCTCAAGGTGCTGCTCGGGATCGGCGAGCCGCTGATCGGGCGGCTGCTCCTCTTCGACGCGCTGAGCCATGAGCTTCCGCGAGCTCGAGCTGCGCAAGGATCCCGACTGCCCGCTGTGCGGCGACCACCCCACCATCCGCGAGCTGGTCGACTACGAGGCATTCTGCGGCCTCGAGCCCGAGGCCGAGGAAGCGAGCGGCGACGAGATCGGAGCGCGCGAGCTGGACGTGCGCTGCGCCTGCAGGATCCTGATCTCCAGATCATCGACGTGCGCGAGCCGCACGAATGGGCGATCGCGCGGATCGAGGGCTCGCGTCTGATCCCGCTCGGCACGCTGCCCGGACGGGCCTGGCGAGCTGGACCGGAGCCGCCCGGTCGTGCTCCTCTGCCACCACGGCATCCGCAGCAGCGCGCGGCGCTCGAGTTCTGAGGAAGCGCGGGATTCACCCGGCTCCAGCACCTGCGCGGCGGCATCGAGGCGTGGTCGCGCGAAGTCGATCCGCAGGTGCCGCGCTACTGAACCGGAATCCCACGGAGGACGTCATGTGTCGCCACCGTCTCGCGCTGCGCTCGGCGGCCCTGGCGCTGGTCTCTCGCCGGCTGCGCCACCAATCCGGTCACGGGCAAGAGCCAGCTCTCGCTGGTCAGCTCGGCGCAGGAGGAACAGATCGGCCGCGAAGGATTTCCGGCGGTGCTGTCCGAGTACGGAGCCTACGGCGACGCGGCACGCTCCAGGCTTACGTCGACAGCGGTCGGGCACCGGCTCGCCAAGGTGTCGCACCTGCCGAATCTCGTCGTGGAAGTTCACGCTGCTCGACGATCCCACGGTCAACGCCTTCGCCATGCCGGGCGGCTACATCTACGTGACGCGCGGGATCCTCGCGCACCTGAACTCCGAGGCGCAGCTTCGCCGGTGTGCTCGGCCACGAGATCGGCCACGTGACCGCGCGCGCACACCGCGAACCGGATGACCGCAGCAGCAGCTCACCGGGCTCGGACTGGGACTCGGCGGCGGCCGTTTTCGCCGAGCATCGCGCGCTACAGCAGCGTCGCGCAGCAGGGGCTCAGCCTGATGTTCCTCGAGTACAGCCGCGACGACGAGACGCAGGCCGACGAGCTTCGGCGTCACGTACGCGACCGCGGCGGGCTACGACCCGCGCGAGATCCCCGCCACCTACGCGATGCTCGAAGCGCGTGGCGGATCGTCAGGGCCAGCGCCTGCCGGCATTCCCTGTCCACCCATCCCGATCCCGGCAACCGCGAGGAGCGCACTCACGGGCTCTCGCCCAGAAGGCGGTCGCGGGCAAGACCGGGCTCGTGATCCGTGGCCGCGCTCTACGTGCAGAAGATGGACGGCGTGGTGTTCGGCAAGGACCCGCGCCAGGGATACTTCGAGGCGAATCGCTACTTCCATCCTCAGCTGCGTTTCCAGATGAGCTTCCCCGAGGGCTGGAAAGTGCAGGACTCGCGCAGCGCGGTGCGCGCCGTGTCGGCGGAGGAGCAGCCGACCGCGCAGATGGAGCTCATCCTGATGCAGAAGAACGACTTCTCGCCGGAGCAGGCGGTGGCCGAGCTGCAGCGCTGGGACGCATCGCCGGCGCGCGTGGCGCCACCGGAGACCATCGCCGGCTTCCCGCTTGGGTGGGGCACGTCGGGGTGCCGGGCGACCAGGGTGTGGTCACCACCCTCACCGCGGTGCTCCTGCGCAAGAGCCCGGAGCTGATGTTCGAGGTGGTGGGCAAGAGTCCCGAGCCCGGCGACGCGGCCGACGCGGCGATCTTGGCAGCGGCGCGCTCGTTCCGTGAGCTCCGCGATCCCGCGCGGCTCGGCGTCCAGCCCGACCGGGTCAAGGTGGTGGCGGCCCCCGGCTCGACCGACTTCCAGGGGCTCGTCCAGTCGCTCGGCGCCCAGGCGCTCAACGAGGAGGACACCGAGATCCTCAACAACCTGCACGGGACCAGACCGTCAACGCCAACGAGCTCCTCAAGATCGTGGTGGCGGGCCGCCATCACTGAGGGGCTCGGCGCGGCGGTAGCGGGATGCAGGGCGGGCGCTTCACGGCACTTTGTGCGGATTTTCACGATCCGGTTGACACTTCCGGGACCGCCAAGTAGCTTCCCGCGGTCCTGACTCATGAAGCGAGCCCTCGCCCTCCTCATCCTCGGCATGCTCTCCTGGCCGCGACCACGGCCCCGCGCGACTCGACCCTCATTCCTCTGGGCGGCGGTCACGGTCCGCAGCAACCCATCGCGTTCAGCCATCAGATCCACACCGGCAAGCTGGCGATGAACTGTCTCTACTGCCACTACGGCGCGGACAAATCGACGGTGGCCAACATCCCGCCGGTCAGCGTGTGCATGGGCTGCCACAAGCTGGCCATGACCGACCGACCCGAGATCAAGAAGCTCAACGGCTACTGGGAACGCGGTGAGGTGGTGCCCTGGGTCGAGGTGTACCGCCTGCCGGATCACGTGAAGTTCAACCACAAGCGCCACGTGGCGGCGGGTGTGCAGTGTCTCGATGCCACGGACCCGTGCCGGCGATGACCGTGATGTACCAGTTCCCGTCGCTCCGGATGGGCTGGTGCATCACCTGCCATCGCAAGAACGTCAACGACAAGAATTTCCCGGCCACGCTCGATTGCGTGGCGTGTCACCACTAGAGGCGGGCATGTCGGACTCGGTCGTCTTCCCACGTCGCGATTTCCTCAAGCTGCTCGGCCTGGGCCTGGCCGCCGGCGCCACCGGCTGCGGCACGCCGCCCGCCGATCGACTGATTCCCTACCTGGTCGCGCCGAACGACGTGCTGCCGGGCGTGCCCTACTGGTTCGCCACCACCTGCCGCGAGTGCCCGGCGGGCTGCGGCGTGATCGCCAAGCAGCGTGAAGGCCGCGTCGTCAAGCTCGAGGGCAATCCCGAGCACCCGGTGAATCGCGGCGGACTGTGCGCGCGCGGCCACGGCGCATGCAGGGGCTCTACGACCCCGATCGCATCAAGACCCTGATGATGAAGGACGGGACGGTGTGGCGGGCGATCGACTGGGACGCCGCGCTCAAGCTCGCGGGGAGAAGCTGGCGGCGCGCGCGGCAAGACCGCGCTGGTCACCGGCAACCTCACCGGAACGCTGCACAAGCTCGCGGCCACCTGGGCGAGCGCCGCGGGCGCCACGCACCTGGTGTACGAGCCGTTCGGCTTCGAGAGCCTCAAGCGAGGCGAATCGCCGCACGTTCGGGACGCCCACGGTGCCGTACCTCGACTTCACCCGCGCGCGCTTCGTGCCGTCGCTCGGCGCGGACTTCCTCGAGACCTGGGGCTCGCCGGTCGGCTACGCGAAAGACTTCGCCGCCATGCGCGCCACGGATCTCGAGAGTCGCTTTGTCGCCGTCGAGCCGCGGCTCTCGCTGACCGCCGCCAACGCCGACGAGTGGATCGCCGCGCGTCCCGGCGGCGAGATGGCGCTCGCCCTCGGGATGGTGCGCGTCATCCTCTCCGAGGGTCTCGCGGTGGCGACGGGCACCGCGCCGCTCATGGACTTGGTCGCGGCTTACACGCCCGAGGCCGTGGCGGCGCAGACCGACGTGCCCGCCGACACCGTGCGACGTCTGGCGCGCGCGTTCGATCGCGCGGCGGCCGAGCATGGCGGTGGCGGAGGTGTGTCGAGCCAGAGCGAGCAGTCGGTGGCGTCGCTGGCCGCCGTCAACCTGCTCAACTGGGTGGCCGGCAACGTCGGCGAGACCGTGCGCTTCGACCGCGCGCTCAACTTCGACGCGGTCGGCTCGTTCGCCGACGTGCAGCGGCTGATCGCGACCATGGCCGACGGCGGGCTGGACGCCCTGATCGTGTACGGCGCAAACCCGGCCTATGCGGTGCCGGGCTGGGCCGGCTGCCGGCGGCGATGGACAAGGTGATCTTCAAGGTCGCGCTCGCCACCTCGATGGACGAGACCGCGGACCGTTGCGACCTGGTGCTGCCGGTGTCGCATCCGCTCGAGACGTTCGGCGACGCGGGAGACCATGCGCGGCGTGCACTCGCTGCTCCAGCCCCACCATGCAGCCGCTGCCGATGTTCACGGCGCGCCCGGCCGGCGACGCGATGATCGCGCTGGCCAAGGCCACCGGCGCGGGCGCCGGTCTGCCAGAAACCTGGCGCGATTACCTGCTCGGAGAGTGGCGCGGGCTCCATGGCCGGCTCGGAC
>ERZ1370068.5970-contig-4972_pt1 | contig 17246 bp, 26 predicted proteins | sample MGYA00561227_ERZ1370068 | MGnify/ENA primary metagenome ERZ1370068 (study PRJEB38410, sample SAMEA6850437) | metagenome | study: Metagenomic assessment of the ecological functions of the soil: analysis of the soil microbiota associated with the...
GAAATCCCAAATCCCAAATCCCAAACTCAAGTCCGAATATTTCGCTGAAGACGGAAGCGAGCTAATCGAATCCGATCTGCGCGACGATGGCGTCGAAGCGGGGATCATCGCGGAGTGGATCGAAGCGGGATCCACGCGCATCGCAATCAGCTCGAACACACGTTCGTCGCGCGCCTTGTTCAGCCACTTGAATGCGACGTCGAGCTGTCCGAAGCGCCAGGTAGATGGAGGCAAACTCGAAGGGCGACACGTAGCGCTCCCTGGCAAGTGTCTCGAGCTGTCGGAGCGCCTTCGTCGCCGAGTCGCGCTTGTTCCGCAAGCGCCAGCGTGCGCCCGAGCGCGCCGTGCATTCTCGGGCTGAGCGGCGCCAGCGAGACGGCCCGTTCGAGCGCCGCCAGCGCTTCCTCGAGGTCCCCCTGCTGCTCCTGCACGAGACTCAGCGTCAGGTACGCCGGCGCGAAATGCGGGTTGAGCTCGATCGTGTGGTCGCATTGTTCGAGCGCCGCGCCGAAGTCCCGCCGGAAGTAATGAATGACGCCGACGTCGCGCGCGATGATCGACGAGACCGGATCGAGCGACTGCGCCAGCAGCATCTGCTCCAGCGCCTCGTCGAGCCGTCCCATCGGCACGAGGCACGACATGCCGCAACCAGTGATGCGCGGTCGCGTACCTCGGGTCGAGCGCGACGGCGCGCTGGAACTCGCGCTCAGCGGATCGCCAGTCCCAGTCCTGCGTCGACTTCACGTGCGCCAGCGACGTGCGCGCCTCCGGCTGAATTCCCGTCGAGCAGCACCGCCGTCGCGGCGCTCGACGCCGCCTTCGCCCAGACGTCGGCCGGGCCCGAGCACGCCGTAATGCGCCAGCAGCCCGTACGCGTCGGACAGGCCGCTGTGCGCCAGCGCGTACTGCGGATCCTCGACGATCGCTCTTCTCGAAGAACTCGACGGCCTTGACCAGCCCTTCTTCGGTTCGCTGATTCAGGTGATAGCGCCCCTGCAGGTAGAGGTTGTGCGCGGCGAGGTTCTCGATCGGCTTCTGACCCCACGCGCTGTCGCCGCGCTCGAAGCCGCTCGGGCTGAAGGCCTTCGATGATCGTCGTTCGCAATCGCATCCTGCGCGTCGAGGCTGTCGCGCAGCGGCACGTTGATCGACTCGGACCACAGGTAACTGCCGGTCGCGGCGTCCACGAGGTGAGTGGTCACACGAACCGTGTCGTCCGAGCGCCGGACGCTGCCGCGAGCGCCATGCCGGCGCTCGTGTCGCGCGTCCGGTTCGTCTGCCTCGACGGCGATCACGCGAAGACCCTTGAGCCGCGTCAGCCGGTAGATGAGCTCCTGCGTCACGCCGGCGCAGAAGTACTCGAGGTCTCCGTTCTCGCTGTGATCGGAAAACGGCGGACCACCGCAACGATGTTCTCGCTCGGCGAGCGCGGTCGTCAGCGACGGCTCGTGCCGCGCAGCCGGCCTTCGCGCCGCTTGAACACCGGCGCATATCCGCCTTTCGGCAGTTCGATGATCAGCTCGTCGCTGCTGTCCTTCGTCGCGGTAGTAGCGCGAGATGCCGCGCGCGAAGCCGGCGCGCCTGCACGCGCACGATCGGATCGGTGCGCGGGTCGAACGACGGCTCCTTCCCGAACACCTGCACGCCGACGACATATTCCTTGAGCTCGTCGCTGCGACCGGCGGCGGCCTCGGTCACGATGAAGCTGATAAAGCGCTTGAGGCGCTCGACCTGCTGGAACGTGGCGCTCGGAAAGAATCCGCTCGAGCTGCTGCCTGATGGCCTTCTCGGAGTTCTTGGCCGGAGCGGCGGCGGTCTTGACGGCCATTGGCCGAATTATAGGCTGCCGTGTAACCGTATCGGCACCGTTACGTGCGGCCTCGCGAGGCTCGTTCGAGCGGTGATGCGGTTTATAAAGGACCCATGACCGACTTCCGTTGGGCCGCCGTCGATCGCTACGCGTCGGAGCTGCTCGTGAGACCCACCGATGCGCTCGATCGCGGCGACTGCAGTCGAGCGCCGCCGCCGGCCTTCCGCCCATCAGCGTGTCGGCGCCGCAGGAAAGTTCCTGATGCTGCTCGCGCAGTCGATGGGCGCGCGGCGCATTCTCGAGATCGGCACACTCGGCGGTTACAGCGCCATCTGGCTCGCGCAGGCGCTTCCTCCCGGAGGACGGCTCCTGACGCTGGAGGTCGATCCGCTGCATGCGTCCGTCGCGCGGGAGAACATCGCGCGTGCCGGACTCTCCGCGGTCGTAGAGGTGCGGCGTCGGTCCGGCGCTCGATGACGCTGACCGTCGATCCGCGACGGCTGCGCGGCGCCGTTCGACTTGATTTTCATCGACGCCGACAAGCCGTCCTATCCGCGTATACTCTGCCGCTGGCGCTCGCGCTGTCGCGCGTCGGCACGGTGATCATCGCCGACAACGTCGTGCGCAAGGGCGCCGTGATCGATGCGGACAGCAGCGATCCGCGCGTGCAGGGCGTGCGGCAGTTCAACGAGCTGGTCGCGCGCCACCCGCGGCTGGACGCGACGCTGCTGCAGACGGTCGGCAGCAAAGGCTACGACGGCTTTACGTTGGCGAGGGTTGTGCAGCTAGGGGCGGCGTCGAGGCGATGGATGTCGCCGAGGATCACGCTGTAGGAGAACGCGCCCACCAGCGCGACGACGGCGATGTAGACGAGCGGCGCGACAAACGATCCCGTCATCTCGAAGAACACGCCGATGACGATCGGCGTGACGATGCCGGCGAGGTTGGCGCTCAGGTTGAAGATGCCGCCGGTCAGGCCGATCGAGCGGCTTCGGCGCGATGTCGGCGATGACGGTCCATCCGAGGTTGGTCATGCCCTGCCCGAAGAACGCGACGCACAGGATCGCGATGACGAGCGCGTTGCTCCGATGCGGGAACGTAGTTGGCCGCGACGATCGTCGACGGCGAGGAACATCCCGCTGACGATCGGCAGCTTGCGCGCGAGGTTGGCCGACCCGGTTCGCGTCAGCAGGAAGTCCGACAGGAACCCGCCGCACAGCACGCCGACCGACGCGGCGATGTAGCGGCAGCGACGCCGATGACGCCCGCCTGCAGGAACGTCATGCCGCGCGCCGTGACGAGGTACGTCGGAAACCAGGTGAGGAAGAACACCTGCGTCGAGTTGCCGCCGAACTGGCCGATCGACGCGCCAATCACCTGCCGGTGGCGCAGCAGCGCGCGGACCTGCCGCCACTCGAACCTGACCGGCTGGTCCTGTGTATTCGCCGCCGCCGCCAGCGTCGATGTAGCGCAGTTCCGCGTCGTTCACGAGCCGGCTCTGCGACGGATCGCGATAGACCGCCCGCCAGAGAAACGCGAAGCAGGATGCCGACGCCGCCGACGATCGAGGAACAGGCCGCGCCAGCCGAACGTCTGCGTGATCCAGAACAGCGGCACGCTCAGGAAGCCCGATGCCGGCGTACTGCCCGACCGAGTAGATCGCAGTTGGCGCGCGCGCGTTCGCTGCTGCGGGAACCACGACGCCAGAATCCGGCTGTTGGCGGGGAAGCACGGCGCCTCGAACGTGCCCGACGCCGATGCGCGTGAGGACGAGGCCGGTCAGGCTGTCGGACGCCGCCCATGGCCGCCGTGAACGCCGACCAGAAGAACAGCGCGACGAAATAGGTGCGTCGCGTGCCGAAGCGGTCGAGCGCAATGCCTCCGGAATCTGGAGCAGCGCGTAGCTCCAGGAGAAGGCTGAGAACGCGATCCCCATCATCGCCGCGGTCAGGCCGAGATCCTTCGTCAGGCTCGGCGCCGCGATGCCGAGCACCGTGCGATCCAGATAGTTCAGCATGGTCCCGAAGGCGATCATCGCCAGGATCGGGAACCACCGGACGTGCGTCCGCGCGTCCGTCACTCGCCCTTTCGATAGATGTCGTTGATGTTCCAGTGCCCAGGCGTCGGCGTCGGCGCGTTTTCCATCGGCACCTGGATGACGGTCGGCAGGCGCGACGCGAGCGCCTCCTGCAGCGCCGGACCGAGCTGGTCGGGCGATTCGATCATCACGCCGCGCGCGCCGCACGCGCGCGCCATCGCCGCGAAGTCGACGCGGTACGGACGGCCGTCGCACTCGAACACGCAGCCGAAGCTCCAGCCGTAATGCTGCTGCTCGAGGCCGGCGATCGTGCCGAAGGCGGCGTTGTCCATCACCAGCCAGACGACGTTGAGTCCAGCCTCCATCGCCGTGGCGACGACCGACGGGTTCGATCCGAACCCGCCATCGCCGATGAGCGCGACGGCCGCGCGATCGCGGCTGCGCCATCTTGACGCCGAGCACCGCCGACGGGCCGAAGCCCCATGGTCGCCAGGCCGCTCGGCGTGATGAACGTGCCGGGGACGGTGATCGAGAACTGCTGCGCGACGCCGTTCTTGTTCCAGCCGACGTCGGTGACGATGAAGCCGTCTTCGGGAACGGCCTGGCGCAGCTCGCTGAGGATGCGCTCGGGCGCAGCGGGATACTGATCCGATTGCCACTGCTGCGCCCACTTCGAGGCGAACGCGCGGCGGCGCCTGCGCGATTTCCTCGCGAATCGGTCCGCGGGCGCGATGCTGCGCGTCCGCGCGCGCGCGTCGGCGAGCGCGGCGAGCGCAAGCTTCGGCGTCGGCGACGACGCCGAGCTCGGTCGGCAGGTTGCGGCCGATTTCCGCGATGTCGGCATCGATGTGAATCACGCGCGTCGGCGGCGCCGCGAACGTGAACCGCGGATCCCACGAGCTCGAGCTCGCTTCCGCCAGCCTCGTGCCGACGGCGAGGATCACGTCGGCCGTGCGGCATCTGTCGTTCGCGATCGGCGTTCCCCAGAAGCCGGTCATGCCGAGCAGCAGCGGGTGGTCCTCGCGAAGGCATCCCTTGCCCATCAGCGAATGCGCGACAGGCACATCGAGCGCCTCAGCGAGCGCGGCCAGCTCGCTGGTCGCGCGCGCCGAGAGCACGCCGCCGCCCGCGTAGATCACCGGCCGTTCGGCCTGGCGCAAGCAGCGTCGACGATCGTCGCGACCGCTGCCGGATCGATCGACGGCGGCGCAATCGCGGCAGGCATCTGCGAAACGCGTCGACCGGCAGATCGGCGGAAAAGACGTCCATCGGCATCGACGACGAGCACGGGCCCAGGGCGGCCCGACTGCGCCAGATGGAACGCGCGCTCCGATGATGCGCGGCAGATCCGCGGCGCGATCGACGCGGTAGACACGCTTGCAGAACGGGCGATAGATCTGGAACTGGTCCGCATCCTGGTGGAGGTTGAATTCCTGATGCGGGTGGCGGCCGTAGAAGTGCGACGGCACGTCGCCCGAGATCACGACCATCGGAATCGAATCGAGCGCGGCGTTCGCGACGCCGGTCGTCGCGTTCGTCAGGCCCGGACCGAGATGCGTCAACAGGACGCCGGCCTTGCCCGACGCGCGCGCGTATCCGTCCGGCGGCATGCGCGGCGACCTGCTCGTGCCGCGTGGTCACGAAGCGGATGCGGCTCTTGCCGAGCGCGTCGAGAAGCGCGATGTTCGTGTGGCCGCACAGGCCGAAAATCACATCGACGCCGAGGCGTTCGAGATATTCGGCCAGCAGGTAGCGACGCGATGCGCGTGCCGGTGCCGCTGCGCCGGCTCGGCCGTGCGATGTCAGGTTGTGCCACTGTGCGTCATTGTGCTGCCCCGCCTCGTCAAGGATCGCGCTGTTGTAGAACTCGCCGAACAGTTCCTGCTTCCGACGGCTCGATCCTCGGGGATCGGACGGCTCACCCACGTGACGTTCATGTAGTGCTTCAGCGAGATGTTCTCGTTGGTGATGTTGCCGCCCCAGATCCCGCAGCCCATGCTCGACGTCATCGGCATGCCGTTGGTGAACGTGCCGGCGTTCGAGCGCGACTGCATCTGCCGCACCATCATCCGGCTGACCGGCGCCGTCAGCGCCAGCCGATGGATGTGCTCGTCGTTGAACGAATAGATGCCGCACGAGTGACCCTTGCCGCCGGTCTCGAAGATGCTGGCGCACCATGTCGAGCGCCATGTCGAAGCCCGTGTACTTGAAGATGGCGAGCACGGTGCCGAGCTTCTCCGTCGAGAACGGATGCTCGCGTGCCGATGTGCTCCTCCGGGACGATGAGGAACGTCTTGTCGTCAGGGATCGCGAAGCCGGCGCTTCGCGGCCACCACGCGCCGCCGGCGCGCGCGATCGTGTCGGCCGTGCGATGGCCGTCGGCGTCCCAATACGCGGCCTGCAAGCAGCGCCTTTTCGTCGCGCGTTGACGACATAGCCGCCTTCGGCCACGAGCTGCGCGAGGAACGCGTCGTAGATGCGCGAGTCGACGAGCAGAGTTGCCGTCGGCGGAGCAGCCGGATCCGTGGTCGTTCGTCTTGCTGATGCGCGGTATTCCGCGCGGCCTCCGCGATGTCCGCGGTCTCGTCGATCACCATCGTCGCGTTGCCGGCGCCGACGCCGTAGGCAGGCTTGCCGGAGCTGTAGGCGGCGCGCACCATCGGCGGGCCGCCGGTCGCGATCGTCAGATCGCAGATCGCCATCAGCTCGTGCGACAGCGGGAATGCTCGGCTTCTCGACGCACTGCAGCAGGTCCTCCGGCGCGCCGAGCTGCGCGCAGCGCGGCGCGCATCAGCGCGCACGGTCTCGTTCGTCGTCTTCCGGCTGGCCGGATGCGGCGAGAAGATGACGGCGTCCTTGCACTTGACGGCGTAGATCGCGATGCCGATCGGCGTGATGTACGGACTCGTCACCGGGATCAGCGACGCGATGACACCGGCCGGCTTCGCGTAGCTTCACGATCCCCTTTTCCGGAATCTCCTCGATGACGCCCATGCTCTTCTGGCGCAGCGCGTCGCGCAGGATGCCGAGCACCTTCGACCGCCGGCCGGGCTCGCGGCTGCCCATGCCGCTTTCATCGACGCTCATGTTCGCCAGCCGCGCGGCCGCCGCTTCGTTGCCGCCGGCCCAGCCGATCGCCTGGCACAGGCGGTCAGCGCTGTGCCTGGTCGTAGTGCTCGATCGCCTGCATCGCCGATCGCGCGCGGCGAAGCATGTCGTGCGTGAGCGTCCGCTCCTCCGGTGTAATCGTTCGTGGTGCCATAGTCTGCGTCACCCGCCAGGTGCGCTCGTGCCGTCGTGCTGAACCGGAATGCGTACGCGCATCGGCTTCTCGCGCGCGTATTCCTCCGCCACTTCAGCCGTCAGCCCTGCGACGCGGCCGATGATGAAGATGAACTTGCCGGCCTCCGGCGGGAAGCCGAGGTCGTGCGAACGGCCGCGAGACCGCCGTCGATGTTGATCGGCAGCGGACGGATGCGACGCGACGCCTGCTGCATGCACGGCCCGCATGAAGCGGACGCCGGCGCCTTCTTCGCTCGCCGTGACGCGCCGAGTGAGAACAGGACCTCGACGCGCGGATCAACCGTCCGGTGTACGCGATGGCCCAGGCCGGGAATCGCGTCCGCCGATTGCGCGATCGCGCGTTCGACGATCGCTGGCCGCGGCTGCCTCGATCGACGTGGTCTGACGCTGCGCCTCGACGATGCCGTCCGCGATCATCGCCATGCAGTGCTCGCCGGCGCCTCCGTGCTCGTCGCCGATCGCCAGGATGCCGGCCGCAATCGCGGCGGAGATCGACTGGCGGTTGCCCGACGCGACGAGCCGCGCCGCTGCACACGACGGGGCGCCCGGGCCGTGATCCGCGACCGACGATCAGGATCGCGTCGATCAGCTTCCGCTCGCGCTCGTCCGGCAGCCGGCCGCGGTGCAGCAGAAACACGGTGTCGGCAAACGACGCCTGGCGCATCAGCGCCGTCACGTCGTGGCCGTGGATCCAGATCGCAGACTTCCTCCGACCGCACGATTGCCGTTCGCCACTCGTCCATGAAGCTCGGATTATCACCGCGTTCCGGGCGCCGCAACATGTTTGTAACGGTAGCGACACCGTTACGTTCTTGTTGCGTCGCGGGGCGGATGCTACGGTGCCTTCCTCGCGAGAGGTGTGCCACCTCTTGGTCGAAGCAGCGTGGAGGCGAAGGTGGGAAAGGCGAAAGCAATCAGATCCATCTGGATCGCGGTGATGCTGTGTGCGTTGAGTGCTGCCACCGCGGCCGCGCAGGCGGTTGCGGGCTCCCAGGTAGCTCGGGGATCGTTGCGTGACTCGAGCGGCGGCGCGCTGCCGGGCGCCGAGGTCACGATCACGAAGACCGACACCGGGCTCATGCGAACGACCTTCACGGGTTCCGACGGCATCTACGCGCTGCCGAATCTCCCGGTCGGCCCGTATCAGCTCAAGGTGGCGCTGCAGGGCTTCACGACCTACGTGCAGGACGGCATCGTCCTGCAGGTCAGCACGAACCCCGAGATCAACGTCACGCTCGCGCTCGGGGCCGTCAGCGAGCAGGTGCTCGTCACCGCCAACGCCGCGATGGTAGAGACGCATACCACCGGTGTGGGACAGGTCATCGATCAGCAGCGGTTGGCCGAGCTCCCGCTGAACGGGCGCCTGGCTACCGAGTTGATCTTTCTGTCGGGGCTGGCGACGCCGGCGCCGCAGGGCGACCTCAACACGAACAAGAACTTTCCGACGGTGACGCTCTCGGTCGCCGGAGGGCAGGCCAACGGCATCACCTACATCATGGACGGCGGCACGCACAACGATCCGTTCAACAACCTCAACCTGCCGACGCCGGTCCCGATGCGCTGCAGGAGTTCAAGGTTGAAACGAGCGCGTTGCCCGCGCGCTACGGCCACCATGCCGCGTCGGCGGTCAACCTGATCACGAAGTCTGGCACGAACCAGTTTCACGGCAGCGCCGTCCGACTTCGTCCGCGACTACCATTTCAACGCGCGGAACTTCTTTGCGCCGACGCGCGACAGCCTCCGCGCGCAATCAGTTCGGCGGCAGCGTCGGCGGGCCGCTCGTCAGGAACAAGGCGTTCTTCTTCGGCAGCTATCAGGGAAAATCGAGCACACCAAACCCGTCGAGACCCTCAGCTTCGTGCCGACGCAGGCGATGCGGGCCGGCGACTTCACGGCGTTCGCGTCACCGGCGTGCAACCTGGGTCGGCAAGTCACTCTTGGCGGCGCCGTTCGTCGAACAACACGATCGATCCGTCGCGGCTGAGCCCGGTCGCGGTCGCACTTCCTGAGCTACGTGCCGGTCACCACTGATTCATGCGGGCAGATTCGCTACGGCATCCCGAACAACAACACCGAGCACGAAGCGCTGGGCAAGATCGACTACAACCTGAGCACGAAGCAGACGATGCTCATCCGCTACATGTATGCGGTATACGACAACCCCGCGACCTTCGACGGCAGCAACGTGCTGACGCTGAGCCGCACCGGTCAGAACAACCAGGTGCACTCGCTCGTCTACGGCCACAACTACATCCTGTCGTCGAACGCGTTGAACTCGTTCCACTTCACGCTACAACCGCACGCTCAACGATCGGCCGCTGCCGAGTTCTTCTCGGCGACCGATCTCGGCAGCCGCGTGTCTCAGCCCGCTGGCCGGATACGTCGGCGTGTCGCGTGACGGGCAGCGGTTTCAGCGTCGGCGTTCGGGCGCCACCAATCCCGGCTACTTCAACTCGAAGGGGTTTCAGCTGGCCGACGACGTGGACGTGATTCGCGGGGCAGCATCAGCTATCGGTCGGGGCGAACTGGATCCGGACCCGCATCGAGACGCTTGAATAACCGCCCGACCAACGGGGCGTTCACGTTCAACGGCCAGACGACCGGCCTGCCGCTGGCCGACTTCATGGTCGGCGTCGGTCAGCAGCTTCCTGCAGGGTAATCCGGTCTACGACTACGACCACAACGACTACATCGGCGTCATACGTGCCAGGACAACTGGAAGGTTCGTCTCGAACCTGTCGTTGAACGCCGGCCTTCGGTGGGAGCCATTCCTCCCGCATCAAGAACACCTACGACTGGGTCAGTCACTTCGAGCGCGCCGCGTTCGACGCCGGGACGTCAGAGCACCGTGTATCCACAGGCGCCGGCCGGGCTGTCGTTCCCGGGGACAACGGCTACCCGGGTTCGTCCTCGACGTTCGGGAAGATCGCGAACTTCGCGCCGCGTCTCGGCGCCATCTGGACGCCGAAGGGCGACGACTCGCTGAGCGTCCGCGGGTCGTGGGGCATCTTCTACGACACGCCGCACCTGTTCTTCAACACGCGGTTCGCGAACAATCCGCCGTGGGGTGCGCAGATCACCATCCCGAATCCGCCAGGGCGGGTTCACCGATCCCTATCTCGGCTACCCGGGCGGCAACCCGTTCCCGGCGCTCAATACCGACTGGAGGACGGCGGCGTTCCCCGCGTTCGGCGTCTACGTGAACACGCCGCTGCGACATCGAGCCCACGCGGCTGCAGCAGTGGAATCGTCAGCGTGCAGAAGCAGCTGGGCGAGTGGCTGTTCGCCGCCAGCTACCTCGGCACCCATTCCGCGCACGCTGTGGCGCGCGACGGAGCTGAATCCGGCGGTGTTTGGCGCCGGGCGCGACGACCGGCAACATCAACCAGCGGCGCGTGCTCTACCTCGCGAACCAGGCGCAGGGGCAGTTCTACGGAACCATCGGCCAGGTCGACGACACGGGACGAGCCAACTATCGCGGCCTGCTGCTGTCGGCGCAGCGGCGGCTGAAGAGCGGCGTCAGCGTGCTGTCGAACTGGACGATTTCGCGCTGCATGTCGGATCCGGCCACCACGGAAATCACCGGGCCCGACGATCGTCGATCCGAACAACCCGGATCTCGACTACTCGTATTGCGCGTCCGACCGCCGCCACGTCGTCAACGTGCTCGGTCGTCGCGCGGACGCCGGAGTTCTCGAGCGGCGTGATGCGCGCCGTGTTCAGCGACTGGCAGGTGTCGCCGATCGTCCGCTGGCAGAGCGGCGACCGGTCGAGCGTGACGACCGGCGTTGACAACGCGCTCACCGGCCTCGGCAGCCAGCGGGCCGTCCAGGTGCTCGACAACCCGCTACGGCAACGGCACGGCCGGACAATTACCTGAACCGCGCGGCATTCGCGTCGCCGGCGACCGGGACGTATAGTTCGCTGAAGCCGTTTTCCATCGTGAACCCGCCGCGGCTGACCGAACGACCTCGCGCTGTCGCGCTCGCTGCGCGTTCGCCGACAGCCGCGGGATCCAGTTACGATGGGAGATCTTCAACGTCCTGAACCACGACGAGCTTCCGGTCGCCCGTGGCGTCGTCTCAATAGCGCGAACTTCGGGAAGATTACGCAGGCGGAGGACCCGCGCATCATGCAGTTCGCCGTGAAGTTCGATTTTTAAGGGAGCCGCATGCGCAGGATGGCTTCCAGCGCTCGTGTTCGCGCTGATGGTGGAGGTCGCTGGCGCTCGGGGCGGTGGGCAACGACTGGCCCTCGCGCGATGGCGATCCGGTGGCCAGCGCTACTCGACGCTGAAGCAGATCACGCCAGCGAATGTCGCGCAGTTGACGCACGGCGTGGACGTTCGACACCGGCAGCCCGGCGCTTCAGGTGACGCCGCTTGTCGTCGGCGGCGTCATGTGTCGTCGGCGCCGGGTCCGACCGTCTTTGCGCTGGAGCCGGAGACCGCGAAGGTCATCTGGAAATTCGGAATTTCCAGCCGCCGTCAGCCGGCGAGGTGTCGCGTACTGGGCCGGAAGCGGTGCGACGCCGCCGCGGATAGTCTTCGGCGCTGGCGATCGCGCCTCGTCGCGATCGACGCGAAGACTGGTGCGGCGATTCCGTCGTTCGGCGACAACGGTTCCGTCGATCTGAAGACGGGCATCAAGGGCGATGTCGACGGCCGCATCACGCTGCGTCTCACCGCCGGCGATCTACAAGAACGTCATCATCACCGGCGGCAACAACGGCGAGCAGGCGCCGAGCCTGGGCTCTACGGCGACATTCGCGGGTGGGATGCGGTCACCGGCAAGCTGCTGTGGTCGTTTCATACCGTTCCGCGTCCGGGAGAGCCCGGCAACGACACGTGGGAAGGCGACAGCTGGAAGAGCCGCTCCGGCACGAACATGTGGTCGTTCTTCACCGTCGATGTCGAGCGCGGCCTCGTCTTCGTGCCGACCGGCTCGCCGACCGTCCGACTATTACGGCGGCGATCGCAAGGGAAACAATCTCTACGGCAATTCGGTCATCGCGCTCGATGCCAACACCGGAACGCTGAAGTGGGCGCGTCAGCTCGTGCATCACGACCTGTGGGACTTCGACCTGCCCGCCGCGCCGACGCTTGATCGAGGTGACCGCGCAACGGGCGCCGCATCCCCGCGGTCGCGGCGATGAGCAAGGTCGGCCTTCTCTTCATCTTCAATCGCGAGACCGGCGAGCCGCTGCTACGGCATGGAAGAGCGTCCGGTCCCGAAGAGCAACGTGCCCGGCGAAGCCTCATCGCCCACGCAGCCGTTTCCCGTCGAAGCCCGCGCCTCTCGCGCGGATCGATTTCGATCCCGCGAAGGACATGTACAACCTGACGCCGGATCACGCGGCGTTCTGCAAGGACCTGTGGGACAGCAACCAGCTGTACACGAAAGGGGTCCTCACGCCGGCGGACGTGGACGCGACGATGGTCACGTTTCCGAGCACGCTCGGCGGCGGCAACTGGAACGGATTCTCGTACGACCCGGCGCGCGGCCTGCTGTTCACGAACGTGATCGACATCGGGCCAGGTTGCGCGGATGCAGATGGGCGTCGGGCGCCAGGGCGGCCCGCCGGCGTGGGGACGCACGACACCATGGGGCGGCGCCGGTTGGCCGTTTCTGGAATCCGCAGAACAAGATTCCGTGCTCGGCGCCGCCCTTCGGCGAGCTCGTCGCGGTCGACGTCAACAAGGGCGAGATCGCGTGGAAGGTGCCGCTCGGCTTCGTCGAGGAGCTGAAGGCGAAAGGCTTCGACAAGACACCGGCGCGCTCAACATCGGCGGCAGCATCGTCACCGCCAGCGGCGTGATCTTCGTCGGCGCGACGATGGACAAGCGGTTCCGCGCATTCGACTCGAGTCCGGAAAACAGCTGTGGGAGACCACGCTCGAGGCGAGCGCCCATTCGATTCCGATGACGTTCGCCGGGCAAGGACGGACGCCAGTATGTCGTCGTCGCGGCCGGCGGTGGCAGCTTCCTCGGATCGCCGACCGGCACGAAGATCGTCGCGTTTGCGCTGCGCGAAACCGCGCGTCTGCCCGACGCGCTGAGTGCATGACGTGCGGCCGGCAATCCGTGACGTGGTCATGTGTCGTCGCGCTGACAGCCGCGGTGCTGTTCGTGCAGCGCCGCATCCCGCGGCGCAGGCTCCGGCGCGCCCGAAGAAGCACGTGCTCGCGTGGGCGGACGTCCGCAACGGCTATCAGCACGACGCCATCTCTCACGCGCTCGCCACGATCGAACGCCTCGGCTACGAGTCGGGCGCCTACGACACGTTCATCCGGACCGATTCACAGCTCGATCACGAAGCAGCCCGATCACCTTCAGCGACCGGGACCGGCATCGCCACCGGCGAGCGATTTTCTGGTCGGAACCTGAACTACTTCGACGCGATCTTCTTCTTCGGCGTCCGTGAGATCGACCTCGGCGCCGCAGCAGCGCGCCGATCTGCTGTCGTTCGTGCGCGACGATGGCAAAGGGTTCGTGGCGGCGCACTCGGCGCGCACCGCGTTCTTCTCCTGGCCCGAGTTCGGCGAGATGCTCGGCGGACGCTTCGACGAGCATCCGTGGGGCAGCGACGGCATTGCCGACGCCACCGTCGTCGTAGACGATCACGCAGTTCCCGGCGATGAAGGCGCTTCCCGATCCGCGTGGTCGATGCATGACGAGCACTACCAGCTCAAGGACTTCTCGCGCGACAAAGTGCACGTGCTGCGCGCACCTCGACACCGCGTCAGCGTGGACCTCGACGCCGCCGCTCGTCCATCGGACCGATGGCGACTTCCCGGTCGCGTGGGTCGAAGACCTACGGCGAAGGGTCGCGTGTTCTACTCGACGCTCGGGCATGCAGCGGAGTCGTGGGACAACCCGCTCATCCAATCGATATTACCTCGAGGCGCTTCGCTGGGCGATGAAACTCTCCGATTAGGGAAGGGCATGATGCGACGGGTGCGATTCGGGGCGACGGTTGCAGCCGCCGGTGCTGCTGGTCGTGATGGCGGCGGCCGAACAGGCAGCGCCAGGCCAGGGCGGGCGTGGGGACGGAGGCGGGCGCCGCGCGTGCGAACGCGCAAGGTGGTCCTCGCCTGGGCGGACACCCGCAACGGCATCGCGCAGCACGACTCCGACGTCGCACGCGCTCGCCGTCATCGAGCGTCTCGGCTACGAGTCCGGCGCGTACGACACCTACATCCGCACCGATTCGAACATCGTCGTCGAAGCAGCCGCTGATGACGACCGGCGCAGCCGGCGAGCGGCGGACCGACGCCTGCGCGAACGTCGACGCCATCTTCTTCCTCGGCCATCGCGACGTGCCGCTCGATGCGCAGCAGCGCGCCGATCTCGCTGCGTTCGTCCACGACGAGGGCAAGGGGTTCGTCGCCGCGCACACGGCGCTGACCGCGTTCGAGTCGTGGCCTGAGTTCGGCGAGACTGCTCGGCGGCACGCTACGACGACCATCCGTGGAACACCGCCGCCGGGCACCGATCATCAACGAAGATCCGTCGTTCCCGGCGACGAAGCATTTTCCGGCAACCTTCCCGTTCGTCGACGAGTTCTACCAGGCCGAAGGGCTTCTCGCGCGACAAGCTGCGCGTGCTCGCTGCGGCTCGACGTGTCGAAGATGCCGCCGAATCCGCAGATCCGCCGGACCGACGGAGACTTTCCGCTGGCCTGGGCGAAGACGTACGGCAAGGGGCGCGTCTTCTATTCGTCGCTCGGCCACGCCGCGGAGACCTGGGACAACCGGAACGTGGCTCAGATACTTTCGAGGCGATCAAGCGGGCGCTGATCGACTGACGCTGACGTGACGGCGCGCAGCGCCGCGCTGACGCTCGGTAGGGCCGGACCTTAAGGTCGGCGCCCCTACGTTAAGATGCGGCGGTCGTGGCGACGCTGCACAGCCTGAAAATCTGCGACACCATCCTCGACGCCATCGGCCACACGCCGATGGTTCGTGTCCACAACATCACGCGCGGCCAGTATCGACGCCGACGTGCTCATCAAGCTCGAGACGTTCAACCCGGGCAACTCGATCAAGGACCGCATGGCCGTGCGGATGATCGAGGACGCGGAGCGCGCGGGCAAGCTGAAGCCGGGCGGCACGATCATCGAGGGCACGTCCGGGCAACACCGGCATGGGCCTGGCCATCGCCGCGGTCGTCAAGGGCTACAAGTGCATCTTCACGACGACGGACAAGCAGTCGAAGGAGAAGGTGGACGCGCTGCAAGGCGTTCGGCGCCGAAGTGATCGTCTGCCCGACCGACGTCGATCCCGAGGATCCGCGGTCGTACTACTCGGTCTCGTCGCGTCTCGAGCGCGAGGTCCCGAACGCCTGGAAGGCCAACCAGTACGACAACCTGTCGAACACGCGCGGCGCACTACGAGCAGACCGGGCCCGAGATCTGGGAGCAGACCGACGGCACGGTGACGCACCTGGTCGTGCGGCGTCGGCACCGGCGGCACGATCAGCGGCGTCGGGCCGCTACCTGAAGGAGACGCAACCCGCGCATCAAGGTGTGGGGCATCGACACCTACGGATCGGTCTTCAAGAAATACAAGGAGACCGGCATCTTCGACAAGAACGAGATCTATCCGCACATCACCGAAGGGATCGGCGAGGACTTCCTGCCGCAGAACGTCGACTTCAGCGTCATCGATCACTTCGAGAAGGTGACCGACAAGGACGCCGCGATCATGACGCGGCGCATCGCGCGCGAAGAGGGATCTTCGCGGGCAACTCGGCCGGGCTCGGCGATGGCGGGCCTGCTGCAGCTGCAAGGATCACTTCACGCAAGACGACGTCGTCGTCGTGATCTTCCACGACCACGGCTCGCGCTACCTCGGCGAAGATGTTCAACGACGAGTGGATGCGCGCGAAGGGCTTCCTCGAGGTGACGGGCATGACCGCGCGCGACCTCGTGGCGCTCGGCGTGTCGGGCGAGCTGTTCGCCGATCGAGGCGGCCAAGCCGGTCGAGGACGCCATCCGCGTGATGAGCGACCACGACTTCTCGCAGATCTCGATCACGCGCGACGGCCGCGTCATCGGATCGCTGAACGAGACGCACCTCTACAACGAGTTCATGCGCGACCGCTGACGTCGAAGCGACAGCCGGTCGAGGCGATCATGCAGCCGGCGTTTCCGTTCGTCGACATCTCGACGCCGGTCGCAGCTGCTGTCGACGATGATCACGCCGGAGAACCCGGCGGTGCTCGTGCGCGACTTCAAGACGGAGAAGACCTTCATCATCACGCGCTCGGACATCATCCGCGTGCCCGCTGAGCGAACAACCTCCACAGATCACGGGCCACGGAGGCACGGAGACACGGAGGTCTCTTGGTCAGAGGTGCGTGACGCAGCTCTTTCTAGGCGTCGTTTTCGGCGAGGATTCGAGGACATGCGTTGCCCGCTGTGGGGCAGGAAGGCGAGGGACTTCGCTGGGAGGACATAGCCACACGAGCGATACCACTCGTATGACCTTGGCGTGAACGTTGACGGCTTCAGCAAACGATTGGTCGCGCTCCGCGTCGTTAGTACAGACGGCCTCCCACGGCGGCAAGATGAACACTCGAAGTATGAAACGCGTATGTGGAGAGCATCGCTTCCAGCTCGTGCGCAGGTAGCGGCGAGACCTCCTGAAGGCAGGCCGAGCGCGTCGATGACCCCACGATCGAAGAAGACCCAGTTGGACGTCTGCGGCTGACCGAGGACTTCTCGATGTCTCGACGCAGGATCTCCGGGCGAAAGCGGGTGGGTCTGGTCGATGACTCGCACCGCTTGCGAGCCTCTCCAATGATGGCTCGCGCAGACTCCGTCGACGGTTGTGTAGCCCATCGCGGCGAGCTCCGCGAGTAGCGTCGTCTGCCCGCGCCCTGGGCCACCGGTGAGATCACGCGAGGCATGGAGACGATGGACCGCTGCGACGCGTCGTTGGCTGCGAGAACGTTAGCGAAGAGCTCGTCCGTTCCGCTGCCGTAACGTGCATCGACGTTCCGTCCAACCGGGTCAGAATGGCCCGCATCCGTGGATAGGCCGCGAGCAGCGTCGGAGCGAGAGCCTGAGCAATACGTAACTGAACGAAGTACAA
>ERZ1370068.4035-contig-3128_pt1 | contig 17235 bp, 19 predicted proteins | sample MGYA00561227_ERZ1370068 | MGnify/ENA primary metagenome ERZ1370068 (study PRJEB38410, sample SAMEA6850437) | metagenome | study: Metagenomic assessment of the ecological functions of the soil: analysis of the soil microbiota associated with the...
CCTGCCCCGAGCCACACAGCGCATAGAGGACCGGATACACCGCGGAAGGCGAGGAACACCGCCGCATAGGGCAGGATAAAGGCGATCGCCCAGATGAAATCCGAGCCGAGCAAGGGACGGCTCCCCGTGAGCGCAGGCCGGGGCGCCGGCCCTTTCACCGATACCGGCGGCCCGGTTGCGAGAAGCTCTCCCGTGCCGCTCATGCGTTACTCGCCGAGGTCGCTACTCCAGCACCTCGCGGCTTGACGACGTTTTCGCGGTTGGGCTTGCCGTCGAGCACCGAGAGGATGTTCTGCACCGCGACGACCGCCATGCGGTCGACCGCCTCGCGGGTCACCCCGGCGACATGCGGGGCGGCGATGAAGTTGGGCGAGGGTCAGGAGCGGGTTGTCCTGCGGCGTCGGCTCCTGCACGAAGACGTCGAGCGCGGCGCCGGCGATGCGGTTCGTCCTTCAACGCGTCATAGAGCGCCGTCTCGTCGACGATGCCGCCGCGCGCCGGTGTTCACCAGGAAGGCGGTGCGCTTCATCCGCGGCGATGCCGGGCGGCGTTGAACAGGCCGGTGGTCTCCGGCGTCTTCGGGCAGTGGATCGTGATGAAATCGGCGCGCGCCACCGCCTCGTCGAGGTCCGTCGACCGGCTCGTAGCCGCTGCCGCGGATCGTCTCGGAATACATGTACGGGTCGTAGACCAGCACGTTGGTCTCCATCGCCGCGAAGCGCTGCGCCGAGCGCGTGCCGATCTTGCCGAAGCCGACGATCAGCGACGGTCTTGCCGTAGAGGTCGACCGGCATGTCCTCGTAGCGGTCGTGCCAGCGGCCTTCCTTGACCATCGTGTCCATCGCCGCGCCGCTTGCGGGCCAGGCGACATCGTCAGGAACACGCCGGCCTCGGCGACGCTGACCGAGTTCGCCGTGCCGCCGATCATCAGCGGCACCTTGCGCGCGGGTCAGCGCCGGCACATCGACCGCGTCGTAGCCGACGCCGATGCGCGAGACGACTTCGAGCTGCGGCGCGGCATCCGAGTTCGGGATCGCTGAACGGCTGCACGCCGAGGCAGATGCCGCTCGCCTCTTCCAGCACCTTGTGGAATTCGGCCTTGGGGATCGTCGGCACGAACGCGACGCCCTCGACATCGTCGCGCGCCTCGATGAGCGCCCAGCCGGATTTCGACATCGTCGTCGGCACCATGATCTTCTTGCGGTTGGTCTGCGCCGTCTGGTCCATCCGGATCTCTCGTTGCGCAACTGTCACGCATGAACAGCATTCGTCCGAGCGCGCTCGTCGAGATGCTCGTCATGCGGTTCGTGATTACAGCAGGCTGAGAAAGCTGTTCGATCGCCGCGACATAGGCGCGGTTCCAGGTCGGGCTCAGCATCGACCTCGTTCATCACGAGGCGCTTCGGCAGCAGCGCGATGTAGAGGATCAGATCGGCGCAATCCTGCGGTTGCACCATGCGGGCGCGTTCCTCGGCGCTGACCGGGTTCGGCCGCTTGTCGAGGATCGCGGTCGCGACCTCGCCGGGCAGGAAGACGCAGGAGCGGATGCCGTGCACGCATTCCTGCATGTTGATCGAATGGCTCATCGCGACGATGCCGTGCTTGGCGGCGGTGTAGAGCGGACCCGGGAAGCCGCCGATGAAGCGCCCAGCCATCGAGGCGGTGTGGATGATGAGGCCGTCCTGCCGCAGCCCGCATGATCGGCAGCGCGACGGTGACGCATTGCGCCGCGGCGGCGAGGTTGCCGTTGATCATCAGCAGCGCGTTTTCCGGCGTCAGCTTGTCCCAATGCCGGTCGTTGATGTTGATCCCGGCATTGTTGAGGAGGATGTCGAGGCGGCCGATCTCGTCCCTGATGAAATCGCCGATCCGGCGCACCGCGGCGGGGCTCGGTCAGGTCGCCGGGCTGGACATGGGCGGTGCCGCCGCAGTTCGCGGATCCGCGCGGCGACTTCTTCGAGCGGGGCCTCTCGGCGCCCGGTCAGCACGATCGCCGCGCCTTCGCGCGCCAGCGCCAGCGCCGCCGCCTCGCCGATGCCGCTGCCGCCGCCAGTCACCCAGACGACCTTGCCGTCGACGCGCGGCACCGACCCCCCGCCTGCGCCTAGGCGACGATTTCCTGAGCCGACGAGGCTATCGCGCGCTCGCCAGCCGGTCCGACGAGGATTTTCGTCGCCGCGAGTGCGTGCTAGCGCTGACGCAGATCGTGCACGCAATCCCGGAGGCTCCAGCCATGCCGACGACCTTGCTGATGCTGCCGCCGCAGAGCGAGAAGACGCCGCGAGTGGGCTCAGCGCGTCTGCCGATGCCGTCCCCGAGCTCGAGGTCATCGCGCCGGAGACGATGGAGGGCGCGGAGCAGGCGATCGCGACGCGCCGACGGCGCCTTTGGCACGATCCCGCCGACGCTGCTGGCGCGCGCCGACAAACTGCGCTGGCTGCAGGCGCCGCAGAGCGGCGCCGCCCGCCGGGTTCTACTACCCGAGCTGATCGCGCACCCGGTCGTCGTCACCAATTTCCGCGAGATCTACAACGACCATATCGGCGCGCATGTCATGGCCTTCGTGCTGGCCTTCGCGCGCGGGCTGCACGTCTATCTGCCGCAGCAGCTGCGCCGCGAGTGGCGGACGATGCCGCGCGGACACGGCGACGTCGTGCACCTGCCCGAGGCGACCGCGCTGGTCGTCGGCGTCGGCGGCATCGGCGGCGAGGTGGCGCGGCTCGCCAGCGCGTTCGGCATGACGCGTGATCGGGTCGACGAGCGCCGCGCCGCGCCGCCGCCGGGGTCGCCGAACTGCACCGCGCCGCCGCGCTCGACGACGCTGCTGCCGCGCGCCGATTTCGTGATCCTGACCGTGCCGCACACGCCGGAGACCGAGGGCTTCATGAACCGCGCGCGGTTCCAGCGCATGAAGCGCGCGGCGTTCTTCATCAATATCGGGCGCGGCATGACGACCCGGCTCGACGACCTCGTCGCCGCGCTCAAGGCCGGCGAGATCGCCGGCGCCGGCGCTCGACGTCTTCGAGCAGGAGCCGCTGCCGGCGGACCATCCGCTGTGGACGATGCCCGGCGTGCTGATCACGCCGCACACCGCCGGCTACGGCCCCTATCTCGACGAGCGCCGGTTCGAGGTGCTGGCCGACAATTGCCGGCGGTTTCTCGCCGGCCAGGAATTGCGCAACGTAGTCGATAAATCGCGCTGGTTCTGAGTGCATCGGTTTGTAGTTATCGCATCGCGACGAAGTGGATCAGAAGCGCGGAGCCCCTGTTGACTCAGAGAGATCGTCAACAGGAGTGTGGAATGACAAAAGCTTTTCTGGGCGCTACCGCGGCGATTGCGCTTACCGCCTTTGTCTTTACTGAACGGCGCAGGCGCAATGCTGGTGGACCAAGGGCTATAATTTGCAGTGCTCGTCTCCGAGCGCTCGGGTCCTCTTACTGCGCCGCCGCCAGCTATGTGCCGCCGGCGGCGTACTCGCCAACGTGGTCCGGCGGCTATCCAATCACATCTATCCGGATACCGGCAACTTATCCGGCGCTATTGGGTGATGCAGCGCTAGCACGGCACCAGTCCATCCAGACCCGCCGGCAGGCCTGTTCCTCGCCTGCCGGCGATTTTGCCGCTTGGCTGAGAGCCCTCTCCGCAGTGCCGGAAAGCTCCTTACGCCGCGCCGAAATCGATCAGCTGGCGCACCGGCGCGGCGGATTTGAGCGCGGCGAAGCCCTCGTTGATCTCGCCGAGCTTGATCCGCCCGGAGATCAGGTGATCGAGCTTCAGCCGGCCCTGGCGCCACAAGTGACAACAGGCGCGGCATGTCGACCCGGAAAGCGGTTGCCGCCCATCGAGGTGCCCTGCAATCTTGCGGTCGCGCAGGAAGTCGTAGCCGTGCAGCTCGATCTTGACGCCGAGCGGCACCATGCCGATGATCGTCGCGGTGCCGCCCGGGCGCAGCATGCCGAAAGGCCTGCTCGGCGGTCGTCTTGGTGCCGAGCGCCTCGAACGAATAGTGCACCCCGCCCTCGGTCATCTCGCTGACCGCTTCGACGGCGTCGGCATTGCTCGCGTTCATCGTGTCGGTGGCGCCGAGCTCGCGCGCGATCTCGAGCTTCGAGGCGACGCGTGTCGATCGCGATGATGCGCTCGGCGCCGGCGAGTGCCGCGCCATTGACCGCCGACAGCCCGACGCCGCCGCAGCCGATCACCGCGACCGTGGCGCCGGGCTCGACCTTGGCGGCGTTGAACACCGCACCCACCCCGGTCATCACGCCGCAGCCGACGAGCGCCGCGCGGTCGAGCGGGATGTCGTCGATCGATCTTCACCATCGAATTCTCGTGCACCAGCATCTGCTCGCCGAAGGACGACAGGTTGAGGAACTGGTTCATCAGCTCGCCGCCCTTCCACGTCATGCGGCGCGACACGCCGGGCGGCAATCTTGACCTCGGTGTTCTCGCACAGGTTCGGGTGGCCGGTGACGCATTGCGGGCAGGTGCCGCAGAACACCGACAGGCAGGTGATCGACGTGGTCGCCCGGCTTGACGTAGGTGACGCCGTCGCCGACCGCCTCGACGACGCCGGCGCGATTCATGCCCCAGCACGCACGGGGTCGGGATGCGGGTAGAGCCCCTCGATGAAATGCAGATCGCTGTGGCAGAGCCCGGCGAAGGCGGTGCGCAGCAGCACCTCGCGGGCTCTGCGGCTTGGTGAGCGCGACGTCCTCGATCGTCAGCGGCTGGTTCGGGCGCGTGCAGGACGGCGGCTTTCATCGGCGGCTCCTCCCATAGGATCGCCTGATGCTAGGTCTGTAGCACGGATTTGACCAAGTCAAAGCGTGCAGGCCGGCGAGACGAGTGGGGCGGCGTCGCGCCCAGCCGAATTGATGTTCAGCTCTTCTCGTACTGGTCGTGGTGACGCAACCAGATAGCCCGGCTTCGTTGCGCCCCTTGGGGGCGCGGTCGAGCCACTGGTACATGCCCCAGAGGCCGTCCAGTCCGCGCGCATAGGTGGAATAGGTGTGGTGAGACGACGCCGTCCTCGAGCGCGAACGCGCTCATGCCCGGCCTCTCGCCGCACGTAGGTGGCCACGTCGGTGCCGGTCATGGCGGCGCCGCTTCGCCGGCCCCTCGCGTGCGCGCGGGCGTTTCTCGCGCCCTTTCTATCACGCACCGTGACGCCGCCTGGCTCGGTAGTTGTAGTCGACCGCCCCGCCGCGCTGTTGCTCCTCGGTGACCGAGACGTTGAAGTCGAAGTTGAAGTCGCTGTCGACCGAGGACGCCCAGGGAAAGCTCCAGCCCATCCGCCGCTTGTACGCCTGCAGCTTCGCGAGCGGCGCCCGCGACACCGCCGCAGAGCGTGACGTCGTGGTTGGCCAGGTGGACGACGAAGCCGTCGAACCCGTCCGCGATCGCCGAGCAGGACGGACACCCCGCCGTGTAGTCGGGCCCGAACATGAAGTGGTAGACGAGGAGCTGCGAGCGCCCTCGGAAGAGGTCCGCCAGCGAGGCGCTCCCCTCGTCGGTCTCGAAGCGGTACTCCTTGTCGATCCGGACCCACGGCAGCTCCTGCCGCCGCCGCGCCAGCTCGTCGCTGCGCCGCGTTAGCTCCTTCTCCGCCTCGAGCAGCTCGAGCCGCGCTGCGAGCCACTCTTCACGTGTGCCAATCATGCGTTTCGTCCTCGGAACGCCTCAGGAATAGCTGAATTGCGGCCGCCAGCCGGCCGCGCCTTCGGGCAGCAGGTCGAACAGATGGTAGACCGTGCAGAAATCGTCGCCCGCGTCGAACGGGCGCGTCGGAGACGCGGTAGATCCGGTCGCCGACACGGCGGAACACCGAGACGCCCGGCAGCCAGCCCTGCTCGTTGGCGATAGCCCATATCGGCGGCAAAACCGGTGCCCTGGTGCGACACCATGCGGAAGCGCCAGCCACGTTCGGCGGCAAAGGCGCGCTGGGCCGGCGGATCGTCAGGCGAGGAGACGACAAAGGCGGCGCGGTTTTCGAGATGCGGCAGGAGGCCGTTGAACCCGTCGGCCCACATAGTGCAGGCGGGGCACGCCTTGCCCATGTTGTGGATCACAAACAGGTATTCGCGGTCGCCGAACAGCTCCGACAGCCGGAACGCGGGCCGTCAGCCGTCGCGAACTCGGTAGTTGTCGACCTCTTCCGGCTCGGCCTCGTTTTGCAGCGCCTGCATCTCTTGTCAGCGCAGCGCGGCGATTTCGCGGCGATACGCCGCCAGTTTTTCCGGTGACCTCCGCGATCGGGCATCGGCGCTCTCCTCTTCCGCTGACGGAGATATGATCGAGCCACACGGCGAGCAGTGTCGAACTGCGACTGCCAGTACTTGCTGTAGCGGTTGAGCCACAGCGCGGCGCTCGAAGATCGGCTCGGCGTCGAGGCGGCACCGGCTGATCCGGCCTCGGTGCGCTCCTGTTTGACGAGACCGGCCCGGACCAGCACCTGGATGTGGCGCGACACCGCCTCGCAGCGAAATGGCGAACGGCGCCGCCAGCTCCGAGACGAGCAGATCCTCGCCATCGAGCCGGGTCAGCACCGCGCGCCGCACTGGATCGGCGAGCGCGGCAAGAGACGCGGTCGAGCAACGCTTGTTCGGGTGCTTCGCTCGCAACGATGGGTTCCACCGCGACCAGTGCGATCAACATATTCAACCGAATCTGATAGTCAACACACACATGTTGATTTATTTTTGGCGCCGCAGCGCCGGCTTACCGGCGTCCTGAGCGGAAAGGCGAAAGCCGGGACCCACCTATCCGCGCCTGAGACAGCTGAAAAATGTGGTCCGGCTTCGCCGGGACGCCGGGTGAGGGGAAATGTCAGAAGCAGAGTTCTGGCGTCGGCCGCGGCGGCCCGGCTAAGCTTTGCCGAACCGGCGAGAGGCGCGGCGATGCAGAAATGGCGGGATCGGCGAGGTCACCGTCACCAAGATCGTCGAGCTCGAGGTCACCGGCGGCAGCCGGTTCATCCTGCCGCAGGCGACCTATGAGGCGATCCTGCCGATCGGCTGGCTGCAGCCGCGACTTCGCCGACGAGCGCGGCCGGCTCAAGATGAGCATCCATGCGCTCGTCGTCGAAACGCCGGACGGCCGCCGCATCGTCGTCGATACCTGCCTCGGCAACGACAAGGAGAACCGGCGGATCCCGACCTGGAACAACCTGCAGGGACGCGTTCCTCGCGGATCTCGCCGCCGCCGGCTATCCGCGCGAGACGATCGACACGGTGCTGTGCACGCATCTGCACGTCGATCACGTCGGCTGGAACACGATGCTGGTCGACGGCCGATGGGTCCCGACCTTTCCGCAGGCGCGCTACCTGATGGGCCGGGTCGAGTTCGCGCATTGGCGCAGCCAGCACGAGCGCGACGACATGGCCGCGATCTTCGCCGATCTCGGTAGCGCCGGTCTACGATGCCGGGCTCGTCGATCTGGTCGAGACCGATCACCGGATCTGCGACGAGATCAGCCTCGTGCCGACGCATCGGCCACACGCCGGGCCATGTCAGCGTGCGCATCCGCTCGCAGGGCGAGGAGGCGCTGATCACCGGCGATTTCATGCACCATCCCTGCCAGATCGCGCGGCCGCGATTGGTCGTCGACCGCCGATAGCGACCCGGACGCAGGCGCGACGCACCCGCGAGCGCATGCTGGCGAGCTGGCGGAGCGGCCGGTGCTGGTGATCGGCACCCATTTCGCCGGCGCCACGGCCGGCCATATCGTGCGCGACGGCGACGCCTATCGTCTGCTGGTGTGATTCAAGATCACAATGAGGCGGTGAGGCAGTGAGACCTTTTGTTGTCATTGCGAGGCGCGGAGCGACGAAAGCAATCCCCTCGGGCGACGCCTCAATCGGAGGAGATTGCTTCGCTGCGCTCGCAATGACGGCGAGTTGTTAGATCCTCCTCACTGTCTCGCCGCCTCATTGTGAATAAACAAGGAATTAGACAGTGACGGAACGCATCTTCGACGGGCTCAAGGTCATCGATTGCGCGAGCTTCATCGCCGGGCCGGCGGCGGCGACGGTGATGTCGGATTTCGGCGCCGAGGTGATCAAGATCGAGCCGCCGGGCACTGGGCGACCCTATCGCCGCCGCGCGACGTCGCCGGACGCCCAGGAGCCCGCATCAATCCCGGCTTCCTGCTCGACGCGCGCAACAAGAAGAGCCTGGCGCTCGATCTGCGCACCGACGGCCGGGCGCAGCGGTGCTGCTACCGCCTGGTCGACGGACGCCGACGTCTTCATCACCAACTACCCGCCGCCGGCGCGCGGCCGGCTCGGCATCACCTACGACGATCTGAAGCACCGCTCAACGAGCGGCTGATCTACGCCTCGTTCACCGGCTATGGCGAGACCGGGCCGGAGGCCGAGCAAGCCCGGCTTCGACGCGACCGCGTGGTGGGCGCGCACCGGGCTTGATGGACCTGGTGCGCGCCGGCGAGGAGGTCAACTCCGGCGCGCTCGCTGCCCGGCATGGGCGACCACCCCTCGGCGATGGCGCACCTATGGCGCCGATCGTCACCGCGCTCTATCAGCGCGAGAAGACCGGCAAGGGCAATTACGTCGGCTCGTCGCTGCTGGCGAACGGGCTGTGGGCCAATGCCTGCTCGGTGCAGGCGGCGCTGTGCGGCGACAAGGTGCGGCCGCAGCCGCCGCGCGAGCGAGGCGCTGTCACGCGCTGCGGGTGCACTACCAATGCCGCGACGGGCGCTGGCTGTTGCTGTCGATCGCCGCCGACGAATGGCGCTGGGAGAAGTTCAAGACCTGCTTCGACGCGCGCGGCGCTCGAGGACGACGCGTTTCGCGACCAATGCCGGGCGCGACAGGCATGCCCGCGAGCTGGTGGCGATCCTCGACAAGCTGTTCGCCGAGCATGACCTCGCTCACTGGCGCAAGACGCTCGACGATGCCGGGCTGATCTTCGGCGTGGTCGGCCGGGTCGACGACATCCGCCATGACGAGCAGGTGCTGGCCGCCGGTTTCCTGCAAGCCCTATGCCGACGACCCGGAGCTGTGGACGATCGACAGCCCGTTCTTCCTCGCCGGCCAGGAAAAGGTGCCGCCGCGCCGCGCTCCCGCGGTCGGCCAGAACAGCGACGAGGTGCTGCGCCAATACGGCTACAGCGAGGCCGAGATCGCGGCGTTGCGCGCCGAGGGCGTCGTCGCGTGAGCGATAGCGTGCGGGCGAGACGCCCGCGGTCCAATCGCCGGGCGAGCGGCTGGTCGCGCTGCTCGACCATCTCGGCATCGCCAAAGCTCATATCGCGACGCAGATCGGCCGACATCGCCGGGCTCGCGATGGAACATACGGAACGGCTCGGCGGCGTCGTGCTGTGCGCCCCGGTGCGGCTCGACCCGGCGCCGTTCGCGGGCATTGCCGAGCGCGTGCTGATGATCTCGGGCGAATACGGCCCGACCTTCGAGGTGTGCCTCGCGCGCCGCCGATCGGCTCCCGGGGCCGGGCGCACCTGTGCTCGACAGCTACGAGGCCTCTCGGCTGGTCGGATATCGCAGCCGACCGCGCCGCCGAACTCGGCGGCGAGCATGTCGGTTTCTCGGCCGCTTTGCCGCCGATGCGCCGCGCCTGCCGGCCAGCGACGGCAATCACGCCGGGATCTCATACCGGATCGAGGGCAGCGGCCCGGCGTTGTTGCTGCTGCCGTTCTTCCTGGCGCCTGTCGCAATGGGCGCCGGTCATTCCGGAGCTGGCGCGGCACTTCACGGTCGTGACGCTGGGCGGACGGCATCTGGCGGCATCGCAGCGCTGGAAGACCGGGCGCGAATGCCGACCTACCGCGCGATGTTCCGCACGCTGATCGATCTGATCGCGCCGCAGCCGGGCGAAGCGATCCTCGATATCGGCTGCGGCGCGCGGCTCGCTCGACCGGCAGTTGGCGCAGCGCGCTCGGCGGCGCCGAACCCGATCACCGGGCGATCGACATGAACCCTTTCTGGCTGCGCGAGGCAGAGGCCCTGGCGGCCGAGGAAGGGCTTGCCGGCGCCGATCCGCTTCCTGCCCGGCAATGCCGAGGCGGTGCCGTTTCCGGACGGCTCGTTCGACGCCGTCTTCTTCGGTGACGGTGATCGAGGAATGCGACGCCGACCGCGCGATCGGCGAGATGATCCGGGTGGTCGCGGCCGGGCGGGCGCATCGGCATCGTCGTGCGCGCGCTCGACCTGCCGCAATGGTGGAACCTCGACCTGCCGGAAGCGATCCGCGCGCAAGATCACGCCGCCGCCGCAATCGGTCGCGAGCAACGGCGTCGCCGATGCCAGCTCTACCGCCGCATGCGGCGGGCCGGGCTCGTGGACCTGACCTGCTTCCGACTTTGGTGACCCTCGACCGGCCCGACGGCCCGATCTGGCGCTACCGCGAGGACCACGTGCTGTCCCTGCTGACCCGGGAGGAGCTGGCGACCTGGCACGCGGCACGCGCCACCGCCGAGCGGCAGGGGCTGCTCATGATGGCTCACCCGCTGCATGCCGCGGTCCGGCCGCAAGCCCTGGAACGATAATCCGAGCTAAGCCGACCGATAACAACAACTAACTAACCGCGAGTAGTGTTGCCGCGTCGTTCCAAGTCGGCTGCAGTTGCGTCCGAGCTCCTCGGACCAATCGACGGAGGTGGTCGGAAATATCAGGGGCGGATACAGCGCCAGCTTCCCTGAGGTCTTCTGCACTTTTGCGCAAAAAGTCTATAGTTTCCCTACAGTGCCTATACAAACAGGCGAAAGTCACGAGGAGTTTCGCTCCGCGGTGTATTTTCTATCTCGGCGGGCCTGCTCGTCGAACTCGCGCGCGCCAGCTCGCGGAGCTTCTCGGCGATCTCGCGATCGGTGGTCTGGCCGCGCCAGCCGGCGGCAGCGCGCCGCCTTGTCGCGGTAGCCACGCGCCAGCGTTTGCGGATCGGTCATGAGGTGGTCCGCGAGGGACGCACGATACCTCGATCGTCATTCCGGGGCGCGCCGCATCCGCGAGCCCGAATCCATTTTCCGGAGGCTCGTGTTCATGGATTCTGGCCTCGCCCGCCGGGCGATCCCGGAATGACATGCTTGGACGAACGGGACGCAAGCGCCTGACTCGCGCCGCTAATAGAGGCCGCCGCTGCCCGGACCGGGAGCGCCGGACTTGGCCGCTCCAGGCGGTCTGTCGGCAGCTTCGGGTGGTGCGGATTTTGTCTCGGGTAGCAGCGAGATCGGCGCCGAGGCGATCGTGGCGGCGGGCGATGCCGGCGGCACTGCGACCTCGATCGCCGGGCCGAGCGGCGGCAATGCGGCAGCAGGGTTCGACCGTGCGATGCTGGGCGGTACGCTGGTGGGTGGCGCGGCGGGCTGCCCAGGCGCGCCGACCGGCGCGGGACTGCTCGATAACGCAGCAGGCTTCAGCGGCGGCGGGCTCATCGCGGTTGCGCTCGGCAGATCTCACTGTCGTCGGCGGTTCCGGCAAGGCCACCGGTTTTGCCGGAACGGCGGGCGGCGGTGCCGGCTTTGCGACGACGGCAGCCGCAGGCGCGATAGCGGCAGGCTTGTCCGCGGGGGCCGGCGCTTCATGATGGGTTGCCGCGATGCTCGGCACCGCGTCGTGCGTCTGCATGTAATGGACGACGAGGTTGCCGGCGACGCCGACCGCGACGGCGTAGCAGAACGCCGCCATCTTGCTGACGGCAAACCGCGCGATCTTGCTGAAAAACCCTTCACGGACCCTGCTTCCCTCGGGTTGCTCACCGGTGCTGCTCCGTGGCACCGCCTCTCATACAAGAGGTTTGCGACGGCACCGGGTTGATCTTCCAGCAGAATAAGGCAACAGCGGGGCCATCTTAGCAGGAACTGCCCGCTAGGGCGGGCAGGCCGGGCGGTATCCGGCGGGACTGGCTCGCCCTGCTCGAAGGCGTAGGCGAGGCGCAGCAGCAGCGTGGCTCGCTCCAGGCGCGGCCGGCGAAGGTGGCGCCGAGCGGGATAGTCGGGCGTCTCCTTGCCGCTCGACGCCGGCGATGAAGCCGGCCGGCACCTGGACGCTCGGATAGCCCGGCCTTGGCCGCGATCGCGGCGCCGGCCGTGCCGGGAAACAGCACCGCGTCGAGCCGGTGCGGCGTCCATGTAGGCGTCGAGCGCCGAGGCGTGCGGCTGGCACGCAGATCCATCGCGCGGGCCGAGCGGTATTCCGGCTCGCGCAGATCGCCGCGCGTCGCCTCGGCGGCGAGGAAGATGTCCTGGCCGAAGCGCAGGGCCCGCTCGGCATTCGCCTCGTTGAAGGCGATGATGTCGGCGAGGCTGCGCATCTCGGTGCCGCCAGCGAGCCCAGTCGCGCAGATAGAGCGTTGAGATCGTGCTTCAGCTCGTAGACGAAGACGATCGGGCGGCGCGCCGGCTCGTACCGGGTCGCGGCTTTCCGGGTTGCGGTTGAGGATCGCCATCTCGGTGCCCGGCCCGCCGATCCAGCCTGCGGTCGGGATGTTGGCGCGGACGATCGTCGCGCCCTGCGCTTCGAGCGACGGCGATCGCCTCGCCCATCACCGCGTGGCGCGCGCGGCCCGAGCTGGCCGTAATAGACATCGTTGCCGGGATCGGCGGGGTCGCTCGGCACGCCGATGCGCGCGCCCTTGAGCCCGTCCGCGTCGAGGACGCTGGTGTAATCGGCCGGGCCGCTGCAGCGCGTTGCGTCGCCGGGTCGCGCGGATCGGCGCCGGCGAGCACGTTGAGCAGGATCGCCGCGTCGCGCACGGTGCGGGTCAACGGGCCGGCGGTGTCCTGGCTGTGCGCGATCGGCAGGATGCCGGCGCGGCTGATCAGCCCGACGGTCGGCTTGACCGTGACGAGGCCGTTCTGCGTCGCCGGCGACAAGCAGCGAGCCCGAGGTCTCGGTGCCGATCGCCGCCGCGCACAGCCCGGCCGCCACCGCGACCGCCGAGCCCGAGCTCGACCCGCCCGGCGAGCACGATCGGCACGCCTCGCTCGTCGAGCGCCGGCGCGTAGGGGTTCTTCACCTGGCCGCCCAGCGAGCTGTAGCCCGACGGCATGTCGATCGCGAGGATGTTGGCGAACTCGGTCAGATTGGCCTTGCCGAGGATCACCGCGCCGGCGGCGCGCAGCCGCGCGACCAGCGGTCGCGTCGCGCTTCGCGCGCGCCTCGGCGAGCGCCAGCGAGCCGGCGGTCGTGTGCTGCTTGGTCGCCGGTCGCGATGTTGTCCTTGACGAGGATCAGGATGCCGGCGAGCGGCCGCCTCGGGCTCGGCTTCGACGCCGATCGAAGCTGGCGGCGGTGGCGAGCGCCTCGGGATTGACCTCGCGCACCGCATTGAGATGCGGGCCGGCGCGGTCATAGGCCTCGATGCGCGCGCAGATAGGCGCGGGTCGAGCGCGCTCGCGGTGGTGCGGCCCTCGGCCAGCGCCTGCTGCAATTCGGCGAGCGAGGCGTTCTCGACGCGCGCAGATTTCCATCCGTGGCTCCCTCCGCCGCCATGGCCGTCGCTCCCGGGTTGCCGTTGGCGCCAGCGCGGGGATAGCGAACGCAACGCAACGCAGCGACGCGCGCCGTTCTGGAGCCGCCGCCCGCCTCGTCTCACGCGCGCGCCCGCGCGTAACCGAAAAGATCAGGACCAGCGCCTATGATGTTCCTCGATCCTGGCTTCCGGGATGCAGCGAATAGCGGCAAGCAGCCGGGACGCGCCAGCCGGGAATTCCCTCAGAACAGGGAAATCTTCGCGATGTAACAGGGGAGTGTCGTTCCGCGGAAAAGCAGACGACGGACGGATCTACAGCGGCCGCGAGCATCGGCGCGGTTCCTCTCCGGCGGCACAGCATGCGCCCGACCCTTGGATATATGTTCTTTGTTTGTTCTTACAAAAGGCTCCTCGAGGGCTGGGGTGGTGCATTGGTTTGAAATTCTGGCTCGTGCCCCCAGTGCTCGACCTTTGGCGGCTGCGGCTGAAACGGGCTCGGCTGGGTAGAGGCGACATTACGGCCTCCGGGGATGGTCAGGTTGCGGTATTCAGCACCATGTCCGCCGCCTTTTCACCGATCATGATCGACGGCGCATTGGTATTGCCCGATGTCAGCGTCGGCATGATCGAGGCATCGGCGACCCGCAGGCCCGCAATGCCATGGACGCGAAGCTGGGCATCGACGACTGCCATCGGGTCGGACCCCATCTTGCAGGTGCCGACCGGGTGGTAGGTGGTTTCTGCCGCCTTCTTCACCCAGTCGAGGATTTCGTCATCGGTGGTCCGATCGGCGCCCGGCGCGAGTTCGCTCACCTGAAAGGGGGTCATGGCGGGAGCGGTCATGATCGCGCGGGCGATGCGGACCGCGCGCACCGTCAGCTCCGCGTCGGGCGGCGACGACAGAAAATTGAAGTTGATCGCCGGCGGTCGGCGCGCATCGGCCGCGGTGATGTGAACGTGTCCCTTGCTCTCCGGGCGCATCGCGTGGGCATAAAGGGTCAGACCCGACTGCCGCGATATCCTCGGGCCTCGCGGGCTGGGTTCGGTCAGCATCGGGATCCAACCCAGCATCAGGTCCGGTGCCTCCAGGCCCTCGCGCGAGCACACGAACGCGCGGATCGGGGCGCCCGTCATCGCCAGCATGCCCTGCCGGAACAGCGCGTAGCGCAGCACCTGCTGCGCCAGGCCGAGGCCGCGCCCCCGATCGTTGAAGGTGATGCCCTTTTTGCCGACCAGCCAGCGGGTGCGCGGAACGTAATGGTCGCGCAGGTTCTCGCCGACGCCGGGCAGCTCATGGCGCACCTCGATGCCGAGATTGCGCAGGCGTTCGGGCTGGCCGATGCCGGATAACTCCAGCAATTGCGGCGAGTTGAACGCGCCGGCGCTGACCACGACCGCGCGCCCCGCCCGAGCCTCGCGCACCTCGCCGGCGACGGAATAGCGGACGCCGGTGCAGCGCTTCCCGTCGAGCACCAGCCCCTCGGTCAAAGCCTCCGTCTCGATATGCAGGTTCCGGCGGTTGCGGACCGGATCGAGATAGCAGCGCGCCGTGCTCATGCGGCGGCCGCCGGCAATCGTCGCCTGACTCATCGCGATGCCTTCCTGGCTGGCGCCGTTGTAATCCGGGTTGTGCCGGATGCCGACCTGCGCCGCCGCCTTGATGATCGTCGCGAAAAGCGGATCGCGCGGTTCCGGGTTGGTGACGCGCAGCGGGCCCTCGCGACCGCGAAAGGCATCGTCGCCCTCGCCGGCATAGCTTTCCATGCGCTTGAAGAAAGGCAGGACCTCGGCGTAGCTCCAGCCGCGGTTGCCCATCTGCGCCCAGGTATCGAAGTCCTGGGCCTGGCCGCGGACAAACACCATTCCGTTAATCGAGCTGGAACCGCCGAGCAGTTTGCCGCGCGGCACCGGGAGCCGGCGGCCGTTGGTGCTCGCCTCAGGCTCGGAGGAATAGAGCCAGTTGGCTGCGGGATTGGCGATCAGCCGGGCCATTCCGATCGGAATGAACGACCAGGGATGGCTGGCCCGACCGGCCTCGAGCAACAGCACCTTGTTGCGCGGGTCTGCCGACAGCCGGTTCGCGACGGCCGCACCGGCCGAACCGGCGCCGACAACAATGTAATCGTAGGTTTGCATGTCCTCTTGCCCGCCCTCAGCCTCGACGCCTTCTAATCAGGCACTATGCCAAGGGGCGATCAAGCCCGCCAATGTTGCCGCGCATCCAGGCCGCACCCTTCAGCCGCGTTGGGCGAGGTACCAGTCGAGGATCTGCTCGCCGGTCCAGAACAGCGACGTCGCGGTGCTCGCCGGATGTGCGCGAGGGCGCTGCGGACGATATTTGAGGCGGTGCGGCGCGCCCATGATGTAGGGGTGCACGACCAGCGCCATGACCCGCGCCGAATGCCGCGGCATCGGCATAGATCTGCTCGAACTGGTCGATGCGCGCGGTCGTAGTACTCGCTGGCCTTGTGATGCTGGATCAGCATCATCGCGACGTCGTTGCATTCCTGCGTGTAGGGCAGGTTGACGATCGGCTTGCCGCGCGTCTTCAGCCAGCACCGGCTGGTCGTCGAGCACCCAGTCGCAGACATAATCGTAGCCCTCCTCGGCGAGGAGGTCGGGCGTCTCCCAGGTCTCGGTCAGGCCGGGGCCGAGCCAGCCGCGCGGGTGCTTGCCGGTCGCCTCGCGGATCGCCGCGCGCGGTCTTGCGGATGTCGTCGCGCTCGTCGGCGACCTTCTGCATGTTCTTCTGGCTGAAGCCGTGGCCGATGAACTCCCAGTTGCGTTCGCGCGCGGCGCGCGACGATCGGCGGCATAGCGCGCGATCGCCGAGCCGTTGATCGCCAGCACGGCCGGGATGCGCGAAATCGTCGAACACCTCGAGCATGCGCCAGAAGCCGACCCGGTTGCCGTATTCGTGCCAGGCCCAGTTCGGGATGTCGGGCATCGGCGCGCCGCCGGCCGGCGGGGTCAGGACGGTGCGCGGCATCGTCTCCTTGGGGTCCCATTCCTCGACATTGACGATGACCCACACGGCGAGCCGCGCACCGCCGGGCAGCGCCAGCGGCTGGCGCTCGGTGATGGCGGAATAGTCTGAGACGTTCGGTCGGAGCATGGCAACTTCCGCTCGCTTTACCTTTTCCTCCCGCTTGACCGGATGCTAGCCGTGCAAATCGGCGGAATGCGCGCATTCCGCCCTACGGCGGCTCTCCCCGGAAATAGCGGCGACGACGCCGATCGGGCTACCAAAGTAGAGGCGAGCTCTCCTTTCGAGCGGTCTCCCGCATTGCCGCGATGCCGTGTTTCGTCCACGTTTCCCATCGGCATCATGCCGGGCGATGGGGGAAAGACAACGATGTCCATCTGGCGGAAGCTGGCCTGCGCCGCGATCCTCGGCGTCGCCGATGTCGGGCCGGCGGTGCGGGCTCTGCCTCGGCGCAAAGCCAAACCCGACGGCGAGATGCGGTTCGCGGTTTACGTGACGATCGCGCCGGCCTGGCTCGATCCGGGGAGACCGGCCCCGGCAACCTCACGCCGTTCTGGATGCTGTACGCGCTGCACGACGCGCTGCGTGAAGCCGATGCCCGGAAACCGCATGGCGCCGAGCCTCGCCGAATCCTGGACCGAGAGCCCGGACAAGCTGGTCTACGAATTCAAGCTGCGCCACGGCGTCAAATTCCACAACGGCGACCCTGTTTACCGCGGACGACGTCAGTTCACTGAACGCGCCGCAAGGGCGCGCAGCTCTGGGTTGAAAGTAATACGCAACTGGAACGGGGGCTATTACC
>ERZ1370068.3889-contig-2987_pt1 | contig 17233 bp, 27 predicted proteins | sample MGYA00561227_ERZ1370068 | MGnify/ENA primary metagenome ERZ1370068 (study PRJEB38410, sample SAMEA6850437) | metagenome | study: Metagenomic assessment of the ecological functions of the soil: analysis of the soil microbiota associated with the...
AGTATTACTTCGTTCAGTTACGTATTGCTAAACATCACGGTTCGTCCCGGTGCGGCGGGGACAGTTTCGATCACGGGTCGGATTCACGTTGGCGACGCGTGGATGTTTGGACGGGGAACAATCACAAAGACGAAGTCCATCAGATCGAGCAATCCTCCGCTTTCGCAGAGCGGCAACAGCATCCGGGGTGGACTATGTGAACCGGCGCAACATCTCGATCGATTACGAGATCACGGCGCCGCCCGATAGCAAGGTTCGCACCAAGTCGGGCTCGGGCGACCAGACCATCCAGGGTATGCAGGCGGGCGTGGACTTAGAAACCGGATCGGGAGACGTGAAGCTCGACAATCTGGCGGGCGAGATCACATCCATACCGGATCGGGCAACGATGCAGGCGCGCGGGGCCGCGGGACCGTTTGAAGCGCGCGCCGGCAGCGGCGACGATCACGATCGAGAGAAAGCCAAGGGGCGACGTGCGTCTTGAGACCGGCTCGGGCAACATCCAGGTTCGCGGCGTCGATGGCGGGCTGAACGCGAGCACGGGCAGCGGCGATGTGCAGGTAGACGGCAATCCGGCCAACACCCTGGCAATGTACGAACCGGCTCGGGTAACGCCGAGCTGCGATTGCCCAACGAGGCTGCGTTCGATCTCGACGTTTCGACCAGTTCGGGCAGCGTGGAAGTGAACCATCCGTAACGACCACCGTGCAAGGCCGCGTAGAAGAAGCGCACAAATCGATTCGCGGCAAGGTGCGCGGCGGGGGACCGAAATCCAGCGTACACACTGGATCGGGAGACGTGCGGGTGGATTAAGAGCAGTCGCTAGTCGTCGTCTTCAGTCGTCGGCGAACCAGTCGTTGCTCGTCGGTTGTCGGCTCAACTCTGGATCTGCCGACTGCGCCGATGAGTTCGATATCAGGGGACTGTCCGGCTGACGACTGAATTTGCTGACGACTGCGACTAGCGACTCGACGACTATGTTTTTCAAAGAGCTCATCTCGCAAGGCTGGCAAGCCTTATGCCGGAACCGCATGCGGTCGGTACTGACCATGCTGGGGATCGATGTGGGGGCTTGCATCCGTCGTGTATCCCTGCTGGCTTACGGACAGGGGCTGGGCGGGGGTGTGCTGAACGCGTTCATGAACATGGGCAACAACGTCGTAGTGTTCTGGCCGGGACAAACCAGCATGCGAGGCTGGCGGACAGCGAGCGCGGGCAAGAAGGTCACGTACGAGTACGAAGATGTGGAGTCGGTGCGCGACGAAGTTCCTCTAGTGCGCGCCGTGAGCGCCGAGTCGTGCGGCGACTTCGGATACAAGAGTGGGCACGCGAGTCGTGTCGATTCAAACTCGCGGCGTGGAATTTCCCTACGGCGAAATGCGCAAGCTCGACGTGGAAAACGGCCGTTACTTCTCAGAAGGAGATTTTCTCGATCACCGGCGAGGTCGTGATCCTGGGGTACAACGCCGCCGAAGAAGGCCTTTCAGGGCGCACCGGCCGTGGGTCAGAGCGTGTTGATCGGTGGACAGGCCCTTCGAGGTCATCGGCACCTTGCGGAACAAGATTCAGGACTCGATGTACCAGGGTCCGGACAATGAAGACGGCTTCATTCCCTTCCAGGTATACCGCGACCTGAAACAGGTGCGCGATCCGGACATGTTCATCATCCAGCCGCAGTCGGCCGAACTGCACTTGAAAGCCGTGGCTGCGGTCCGCGAGGTCATTGCGCGCCGCCACCACTTCCGATCCGCGCGACGACAAAGCCGCGCCAGTTTGGGACTCGGTGGAAAGCGGAGAAATGATCGCCGCCTTTCCGCTGGGACTGCAGGTGGTGCTCGGCATCATCGGCAGGCGATCACGCTGGCGGTTGGCGGGGTGGGCGTGATGAACATCATGCTGGTATCGGTCACCGAGCGCACGCGCGAGATCGGCCTGCAGCAAGGCACTGGGCGCACGTCCACGACAAATCCTGGTACAGTTTCTGCTGGAGGCGCTGGTGCTGACATTTACGGGCGGGGTCGTTGGTATGGCACTGGCGATTCTGCTCACCTGGATCATTCCGCCCATGCCGCTCTACGGCCAACTCTTCAAGACGTCGAACCACGAAAGGCGACATCATCCTGCATGCATCGACTTCGGACGTGATGATTTGCGTCGTTCATCATTCTGTCGTTGGTGGGGATCGTGTCGGATTCTTCCCGGCGTTGAAAGCGGCGCGGATGGATCCGGTGGGAAGCGCTGCACTACGAATAGGGAATCTCACCCACCAGAAATTCCCGAGTGGAACCACTCCAAGAAGAATCCCATACTGGATGCGGCCGTGGAATCCCATCTTTGCGCACAACATCGCGCAAAGATGCGGAGACCCAACTGACGCTTCTGTGAACGCTTCAGCGTAGGCCGCCAGTAGCTAATAGCTGCTCGCCAGTGAGCCAACCCGAGTCGTCGGATGCGAGGAAGACCGCAATGGGTGCGATGTCGCCAACCTGCGCGGACCGGCCAAGGGAGGCCTGCGCGGCCAGGTTTTCTCGAACTCAGAACCGATGATGCCGCGGCCTGCGTGCCTTCCGTCTCCAGGCGCCAGGGTTGATGGAATTGACGCGAATTTTCCTTGGCCCGAGTTCACGAGCGAGCACACCCGTAATTGCATCCAAAGCGGCCTTCAGTGGCGGTATAGACGGCGGAGTGGGGGGGCGTGACCCGGCTGACGGCAGATCAATATTGATGATGCTCCCGCCGGCACCGAGGTGCTTCACGGCGGCTTGCGTGGCGAGAATCGCGCCCAGCACATTGATGTTGAAACTCTTGTGAAAATGCTCCTCGGTGAGCCTCGATGGGAGCGAACTCGACACACGCCGGAGTTGTTGACCGGAGATGTCGAGACGACCGTAGTTCGTGATGGCTGCGTTGATAATGCCCTCGGCCTCAGCCGGTTTGGAGACGTCGCCACCGACGGCCACTGCCTTGCCACCGCCAGCGGTGATGGCGGCACGACCACCCTCTCAGCGCCCGCCTTGCTCGACATAAGTAGTTCACGATCACGGAGGCACCTTCCGCGGCGAGTGCCTTAGCGATCGCCGCTCCGACTCCCTTGGACGCGCCGGTAACGACAGCCACCTTTCACGCTGAGCTTGCTCATATCGGACTCCTGTTTGCCGCCTCTGGTTGCAACTGGTCCATCAGATGGAGAACCGTGTCATCGGGATTCGTCCCGGTTGACAAACGGCTCTGACCCTGTTGCCTCTTTGAGAAATGGTTGTAACGAATCGCACAATCGCGGCACTACAAAAACAACCTCGATTGAAGACTTGAGGAGGCATGAAATGACGAGCCAGCATTGGGGTTCGAAATTCGCTGCGGTCGCACTGGCATCATTGGCACTGCTGGCAACTTATGCCCAAGCGGCGCCCACCGCTGCTGCAGCTCGTGTCCCTGGCGGACGGACTCGATCGGGTACTGGCGCTTGGGGGAAGCGATGGGAGCCTCGATTGCGGCCGACTCCTCCTTGAACGGAAACGACGGCAGATACACCGGCGGAATCACGCTCGGACTACCCGGCTTCCACGGAGGAGACACGGCTGCCCTATTTGACGGCCGGACTGGTCGCATTGTTGTTCAAATAAGCGCGACCGACAATCCCGCAAGAATCACCATGGAAGCCAAGATCCGCTGGGACGGTCCCACTGACCTTCAGCAACGCATCCTCGAGAAAGAGAGTTTTGCGGGCACCACGCAATACGGCCTGAGCGTAATGCCCAGCGGAAAGCTTCATGTGGAGTTGCGCGCCAGGAGAGCGCTGACAATTCCACTGATGGTGGCCGAGAGTACGGATACGGTCGCGCTCGGGCGAAACGCATGTAGCCGCCACCTATGATGGGATCAAAATCTGTATTTACCTGAACGGCAATCCGGACAGCGGAGGGTGCAAAAGAATAAACGCTACTCCGGTCGATATTGATACCAAGTGGCCGCACACGCCTCCGGATGACCCAGAAGTTGCTCTCGCGATTGGCGACCGGATGAGCATTATTCCTCCGACACACAGCATCGGACGTTCAACGGACTCATCGACGAGGTAGCGCTTTTGACAAGGCGCTGTCGGACGTTCAGGTTCGCGAGCACTATCAGGCTCCAGTTCGAACAGGCAACGCTGTTTCAATATGCCGTGAAATTCGTCTGCGGCAAGTCACCGGGCCGCGTGGTAGCGCCAGGCGAGTACTTCACTGCCATCAACGTTCACAACCCGACGACGAAGAATTTTCGCTTCAGAAAAGTTCGCGATCGCGCTGCCCGGCGAACGACCGGGGCGAGTCTCAAAATTCTTCGACGCCAAGTTAGGCCCAGACGAAGCCTTCGAAATCGACTGCCCGGACATATTCGAGAAAACCGAGACCAAGGAAGGCTTCCTGAAAGGCTTTGTTGTGATTGAGAGCGCCCTCGAGTTGGATATTGTAGCCGTGTATACGGCGGCAGCCGGCGCTTACCGGCCGCGTAGAGACCATGGAAATCGAGCGGGTGAGCCCGGCGCCGTCAGGGTGCGGAGGGCAAGCCGGACTTGATCCCAGTGCCGGATCCGAAACTTGGCTTCTGCAAACGGCACGACTTGAAGCTTACGGTTACGGTCAAGAACCAGGGGAGCGTCGCCGCCGGGCCGTCGACCACGATGGTTGACTTTGGAGGCGCGGGAAACGCTTCCCAGCCGACACCAGAGTCTCGCCCCCAGGCGCGTCGGTCGACTTGAGTATTCGACATTCCCGCAGCTTGTTTCCACGGGGATTGCCACTTCCGGATCACCGTGGACTCCGGTGGTCAAGTGGATGAATCCGACGAATCGAACAACACCGCCATTGGTGTGTGTATCGGCTGAGACGGTAAATCGAGGAGGGATGCTCTTATTCCATCGCGTTCTGCAATTGTGTGGGGGCCGCAATGCAGCCCATGGTTCCGCTGTTCCACTTTTATTATGGTTCACGTCGCTCCCGGGATGCACCTTTCACGGGGAGGTGGCGATGTCGAGGAATTGCTCGAGACGGATAGTTCGTCTTGCAACATGTTGATCAGGGCCGCGATCACGGAGATCACGACGGGGCCCACGAAGATTCCTGATGAATCCGAATACTTGCAGGCCGCCCAACAAGGCGAACAGCAGCAGCAGGGGATGGAGTTCTACTCTTCTGCCAATGACCAGCGGCCGAATGATGTTGTCGATCGTGCCGACCACCGCGGTGCCCCAGACGATCAGGATGATTCCTTTCCAGAGATGACCGGTCGCCATGAGGTAGATCGCCGCGGGCAGCCAGATCAACATGGTTCCTACGATCGGGATCAGGGAACAGAACGCGGTGGCCAGCCCCAGCAACAACGCTGACGGCACGCGCAGGAATGCGCAGCGCAAATCCGGTCAGCAGACCCTGGGCAAGTCCGACCGCCAGAATGCCGTGCTAGCCCGCGACCACGCTATCGCGGATTTCGGCGAGCAGGCGTTGCCTGGTCGCGGCTCAGGAGGCAGGACTGACGTGACGTTCTGGATCGCCGCGCTGCCATCCCGAAACAGAAAGAACAGGATCAGGAAGGTCAGGATGGCCTGTGCCGGCGAAGCCGGCGAGTCCTCCCAACAGGTGTGTGCACCACCGCCAGCAATACTTTGCTGACCTGGCCGGGGAGGTTGGCGATGGCGCTCCTCGAGATGCAATTCTTCCACGTCCACATATTTGGCGAGCCAGCGCAGTGCGCTTTGCTGCTTGTCGGCAAGCAGTATGCGACGGCGCCGCCTTTGCTCGGTACTGCGATCTCCAAAATAGCGGGCAGCTCTTCGATGAGTTCCCCACCAGCCGCGGAGGCGATGAGCAGGGCCGGCAGTATGAAGATCAGGAGCACGATAAACGTCGCCAGCAGCGCGCGGACTTGTTCGGGCCGCGCACGATGCGGAGACCCCGAGGTAGAGCGGGTAGAAAGCCGATGGCGATCACGATGGCGAACGCAATCGGCTGCAGGAACGGGCGAGAAATCCAGAAGGCCAGCGCAAGGGCCCCGACTAGTAAGGCCAGAAGAAACAAGACGCTCGCCATCGAGTTCGGTTTTCTCACGAGGAAGCCGGAAGGGTCTGTTTCGACTCTCTTGCGGTCGATGGGCCAATGTATCCTGTCGCGGCTTCAGGAGGCAATCGGTCGGACCTCAGCCACGCGTGTGATTCAGGGCCGCCGGCGGCGCTTATGCTGTCCGTGCTTACATCATCCCACTGCTGATCCATGTAGCCGATGAGCCAGTTGAGCGCATGATGCCGCTTTTGTACGACACCCCGGGTCAAGACCGGCGGGCGCGGACTTGCCGTTCACTCGAGCGTCGACGACGGCCCAATCGTATCGATAGATGAGGTCCGCTTCATCAAGCACCTGAGAGAACGATCGCGGCTTCGCATCAGCGAGGAATTGAGCACTAGTACGCTCCTTCATGATGGTAACCGCTTTGGACACGTCACAAATTGAGGAAGGTTTCCCGAGGTCCTCTACATAGCCTAAGGCCCAAAGCATGACCCAAGCGGATTCATAACGCCAGGAAAACTGGGTTCGATCAACTTTGGAAGGAGTCGGGTTGTTAATGAAGGCTGCTTCTTTTGGTGTGAAGTAAGGAGTAAGTCCGTATTGCTCGACCAACTTTTCGACGATGGGCTGTTCCAGACCCTCTCCCTTTACCGCCACTACAAGAAGGGCAAGCGCTCGGTACGCGACCTCCTGCTTCGAGCGAAGGTGCGCCTCCGATTCTGTCTCAATGACAGGCAGGGACTGATTGATGGGCACGGCCTCACGTCGAAGCAAAGCTTCTGATCTGTGCTTTCGTTGAAGTGCCTGGTCGGATGTGATTTCAAGATCCCTTCTTGCCTCGCCTGGAACGGAGGGTGGGGACGGAAACCCCAGGCAACGAGCGTCAGCATCATTCCTGCGAACACGATCGCGATCAGTCGGAGTCGGCACGACACAAACCCACCCTCGGCGGACGCCCACCCATGGTGAAAACTATCACAACTTATTAAATGGTGTGGACAGGAGGAATGCGCTCAACCATAGCGCAGGACTGTCGCACTCCTTAAGACGAGCTAGAACGAAACCCTCGCGCTCACTTGAACCTCGCGGCCCGGAGTCATGGCCATGGTGATAGTGCCGAACTGCGGTGTATTCACAAAGCGGTTCGGCGTGCCGAGATTCACTTTGTTCAGTGCGTTGAAGGCTTCTCCCGGAACTGGAGACTGGTCCTTTCGCCGAGGCGGAAAGCGCGTGCCAAGGCAAGATCTAGAGTTTGCAGCGGCGGACCATACACGGAGTTGCGCCCGACGTCACCGAAGGTGAAAGCCGCGCGGCGTGGCGAATGCTGTGGGATTGAACCACTTGTCCGCGGTGCGCGTGCCCGGGCCGAACACGGGCTGGCCGGTGTAGTTGGCTCGAATTGGATTCTCGCCCAGCACGGTTCCGGAATTCGCGGTGTCGCCGAACACGGAGATCGTGAGCGGCATGCCCGATTGAACCTGGTAGATCGTGGTGAAGTGCCAGTTCTCGGTGAGGAGGCGCGTCCATTCCGTACGGCGAAACGCGGGAATGTCGACGACACTGCTCAGTGCGAAACGATGGCGCACATCGCATCCCGGACCCTTTTCCGCGGCCAGGTTGCTGTTGTTCTGCGGGATGGCGGACTCGTCCATGGGCGAACGGAAATCGGGTGCGTTGGTTAGCGTCTTGGAGAACGTGTAATTCGCCAGGAAGCTGAGTCCGCGTGCGTAACGTCTGCGCACGTTGACGTAGCCCGCGTCGTACCAGCTTTGGGCGGTGTCTTCGAGAAGGTTGATCGTGCTCACTGGGAAGGTCTGGCTTTGGATGACGGCGTCGGTACTGCTGGGCGTCAGAGACCGTTCCCGGCACGAACGTGAGCGTCTTGAATGGACGCCGCGGACCCAGCGGGCCGGGGCCCGGAGGTGCGTTGTTGATCAGGTGCGAGCGCTGCAGATGGAACCCGCGGGCGCCGAGGTAGCCGATTTCCAGCGTGGTGTTCGAGGCCAAAGATTTTTCAACTCTCGCGTTCCACTGCTGAACGTACTGCGCTGGCGAGTGTGGATCGAATGCGGTGAAGCTGACCGTGGTTGCCGGCAAGGTTCCAGTCCCCAAGACGGGCGTACCAAAGTTCAGTCCGTTGGCAAACAGCGCTGCCGGAGGAGTGAAGTTGTCCGCCTGCTGGGTCTCTGGAAACACGTACGGCACGTTATGGCGCTGGTTGCACCACGTGTTCTGATCGACCGGGGTGTAGAAGATCCCATAGGCAGCGTGCAGCACCAGGCCAGACTGCGGGAAGATTTTTGGCGATGCCAAGGCGCGGCGCGAAATTATGGCGTGTTGGCATACATCAGCCCCTTGGGCCGTCCTTGCTGGCCGCCGATGAACACCGAGGGCACGCCGCCCTGGAAAAGCAAGTTGGTGTTCGTGTTGTCCAGGTCGTACAGTGGGCTGGTGTATTCATAGCGCACCCCAAGACTCAGCGTGGTGGTGGGATTCACTTGCCAGCTGTCTTCCGCAAACGCATCCCAGCCCCAGTTGCGCAGGTTCATCTGGGGGATTCCGGCCTGACGCTGCTTCACGCTGGGCAGGCTCAGCAGGAGGCTGGCGAATCCCGAGCCGCTGCCGTCGTTGAAGCCGAATTGCGTGGTGTAGCCGTTGGTGTATTGGTAAAAGCCGCGATTCTGGAAGAACCCCCACATCGGCCAGATGTAGCGACGGAAGTCGCCGCCGAACCGCATGGCGTGATGGCCGCGCTGCCAGGCAAATGTGTCGCGGAACTCGAGAGTCGTGTCCCAGGCATGCATGGGAGTCGCGGCGAATGTGTCGCCGATGCCGGTGTAGCCCTGAGCTGCAAACCACGGAGCGCCCCAGGCGCCTTGTCCGCCGAACCCAACTCCCTGAATGCCCAATGCGCCCACGATGTCGTTGACACCGTTGTTCTGAGACGTACGGTCCATCGAGAGCCGTGAAACCGCGACAGAAAACGTGTTTAGCTTGTTGCTGGAGAAAACGTGATTCCAGGAAATGACGGCCTGCTGAGATAGGTTGTCGAAGTTCGCGCCGAAGCCGGGGAGATTTTCCGTGGTGGCCGTCACTCCGCTGCTGGGTGAGAAGCCGTTCTCGGATCCGAGCGAGTAGCGGCCAAAGAGCGTGTCGTTGTTGGCGAAGATGTGATCGATGCGCGCTGTGCCCTGATTCTGGAAGTGAGTTTCGTTGCGGACGTCGAGGTAGTTGTTCGAGTCCCATGCCCCGTCCATCATCATCATGTTCGGTTCGGGCAGGTGGGCGAGCAGGAAAGCTTGCAGCTTGGGATCGATGCGGTCCGAGGGAATCATGTTCCCGGAGAACTGGCCTGCTGGTGTAGGGAAAATTGCAGGGGCCGGTCGGCTTCGTAGGATCGTAGCTCGGGTTGGCGACGGCGGTAGTGGGATCGTAGATGTTGACGCCGCTCATGCTGAAGTCGCCCGCGATCTCGTCACGCGTAGGGGACGGTTAGAGACTTGCGCGTCTGCCTGCGAGAGACGCAGGCCTTCGTAGTTCAGGAAAAAGAAAGTCTTCTTCCAGCGTTTCAGCAGCGGTCCGCCGAACGACGCGCCAAAATTGTTCTGGACCAGATGGTTGTTGCCCATCGACCCGAACGGTGCTCGCATCCATGGCTCCGTTGCGCAGGAATTCGTAGACGGTTCCGTGGTACTGGTTCGTGCCGCGCGCGCGTGACGATGTTGATCTGTCCGCCGCCGGCTCCGCCCATGTCGGCCGTGTAGCTGCTGGTTTCCACCTGGAATTCCATCACCGAGTCTGGAGATGGGCTCAGATTCTGCGTATTGAAGGTCGGATCGGTATTGGTGGCGCCGTCGAGCAGGAAGAAGTTGGCATTCGGACGGCTGCCGCCGATCACGATGGCGGAGCGCTGGCCGGGCCGCCAGTAGAGAGGATTGGTCTCGCCGGTTTGCGCGCCGAAGCCTACGTGCGCGCCGGGAACCGTCAGCACCAGGTCGACCAGCATGCGGCCGTTGAGAGGCAACTCCTGGATGGACTTCGGTTCCAATCACCTCGCCCACACTGGCGTCCGCTGTGCGGAGAACGTCGGCCAGGGCCGTGACCTGAACACCTTCCCATAATGGGCCCGACCTCGAGGCTGATTCTCAATCGCCAATTTCTGGCCAACCTCAAGACGCAACGATTGCGTCACGGGTGCGAATCCTGGGGCCTGCGTGACGAGTTCATAGTCGTCGGGTGTAAGAGCGGGGGCGTAGAAGAGGCCTTTGTCGTTGGTGGTGACCACGCGCACGGCGCCGGTGCTGAGGGCCGTGAACTGAACCGTGGCTTTCGCGACCGGAAGACTCTGGACGTCGCGGACGGTGCCCGTGACCCCGGCATAGTTGCTCTGCGCCAACGCGGCCGCGGAAAGCAGGGTGACGGTGAGAAGACAGCGCAGACCGGCAGGCATTCGCATAAACTCGTTCCCTCTCCAAAGGGGACTTCGAACCAGACACAGAAATTTTGAATGTCCGAACAGCGGTCTGATCTGATTTGGACCGCGACCCCGGGTGTCGGCCAGTCTAGCGATGTAGGGAAAAAGGCATCAATAATGGGAAAGTACTAAGGACTCTAAATTTGGGAGGAGGCTGCGAACGCTGACGCAGAATCGGGATTTACTCATTGAGGGTTTTGAGCGCTAACGCTGTTAACGACAGTTACCAACCCGCCGCACAAGTCCCAGGTCTTGACGCATTTCCCGTCCAAACTGAGTTGCTGTACCAACACTTCCGGGCCTTGTGGGTAGTGCCGAGAACCCGGTCACCATGCTCGGACTCTACCCTGAGTCGTACCTCCCTGAAGTATCGCCAAGATCAAAAGACCAGCTGAGGCAGTTTTTGCTCATCGCGAAGTCCAGTCTTGTAGGCTTCACTACCCGACTCGACTCCCCAACACTATGCTGCTTCCTCTGGCGGATCTGATGTCAAATCCAGATCGAACCTCCGACGAGGTTCAACCCGACTCTGTGCGCACGGCCCGAGTGCGGTCGCCGGAACTCGGATACCGCCTGCTTTCTCGACGCTGGCGTCCGGGAGTTTCACCTCAAAGCGGAGACAAACGAAGCTTGGAGACCACTGAGGCATGAGCCTTCCTCCATCTCCGGAAGGAGCTCGCTCTGCATCGTGGTCGGTCGAATTCTCAGGAGATGCTCGGTTCGAGGGAACTATCCGTCAATGAGATCCGGCCCCGCATGCCATGGGCACCGAGTCACTCATTTCACATTATGCGCCCCCTCGGATAACCGAAATAGCTACTAGGCCAGGCGAGCCGGATAGAACCATGGCTGACCTTGAGTCGCCATTCGCTTGTCGCCTGCCAACTCAGGACGTTACCGCTAACTCAACAGAGGAGACTCATCAGAATGGGCACAAGTCACACTTCTCCAGTGAAGCCTCACTACCGTGGGCTGATCTCGAGAAACATCTCGCTCCAGGTCGAGGCAGAACTGTTTCTTGACATCCCTTGATAGAACTCATTGGCCCGTTGTGAGCGCCACACGCTGTGTTCGTTGATAGAATTAACAGGTACAGAGGATCGAGCGGCCATGGAAACACCGAGAGAACCCAAACCCGCGCAAGATCATCCAGCCCAAGCGGCAGCGCATATCGCCAGTGCTCACCAGATTCTCAAGGCTTTGCAAGAAAGAATTGAGCGCATCCAGAACTCGGCGCGGCCATCACGAAACTGGAGATGGCGCTGAATGATCTGGCGATACAAACGGGCGGAATGCTGTAGCGGCGACCGTAGAGACAGGGTACGACCATTCGCGCACGTCACCCGTTGAGCCGTACACAGCGTTCCGGACTTAGTCAGCGAGGCCATGACTGTTCGGGGCGCTTTTAACTTCCCGCTTCCCGCAATTACCTCCGTACCTTGACCCCCTCTGCCCAGAAGACTACTTTCGTTGTTTGAGCAGAATTTGTGCCCGGGGCGATGTGCGCCGGGCGGCGAGGAATCTAGTGGCCCGAAATCCGATCATTACGCTGACCACCGACTTCGGCACCAACGACCACTTCATCGGCACCATGAAGGGCGTCATTCTGATCGATCGAGCCGGATGCGCAGATTATCGACATCTGCCATTCCGTGCAGGCTTTCGACGTGCTCGACGGCGCGCTCACGATCTCGCAGGCATATTCCTATTTCCCGACAGGCACAATTCACATGGTCGTGATCGATCCGGGCGTGGGTACGGCGCGGCGGCCGTTGATCGTTTCTGAGCGACCGCCATCATTTTGTCGCGCCTGACAATGGAGTGCTGTCGCTGATCTACCAGCGCGAGCAGCGGCTGAGCGCGCGGCACGTGACGGGCGAACACTACTTTCTGCAACCCGTAAGCAGTACTTTCCACGCACCGCGACAGTGCTTTCGCCGGTGGCGGCGTATCTCCTGCCAAAGGCGTGGGACCCGGAAAAGTTCAGGCGAAGCCGTGAAGCGGATTTTGTGCTGCCTCCGGCGCCCAAGCCGAAAGGCAGCAAACGAAAATAGGCTGCGCGGCGTTGGTGCTGGAAAGTCGACCGCTTCGGCAACCTCATCACCAACATCACTCCGCAGGATGCGCCCATGCTGTTCGGAGAAAACTCCGGGCGCAGTTCGGCGATAGTCGTCGGCCAGCGGAAATCCCGGCGAGATCGCAAAGAGGCGCACGCGCTGGGCGCGCCCGGCGAAGTGTTCGGGCATCCTCGGCAGCATGGGCTACCTAGAAATCGCCGCCAACCGTGGCTCGGCGGCGCAGTTGCTAGAGCGTGGGCAAAGGGACGGATGTGAATATCGTGCTGGGCGAGGCCGCAGCGGCGGGAGGGTAAGGGCAGGTCAGAGTCTCAGGTCTACAGTCACGGTCACCCGGTCACAGTGAAAGGCTACTGGCTTCTAGCTACTGAGCCAGCTATTCCTTGGTGACTTCTCTCGATTATCCACGTAGAGTCCTTCAAAAGCCTGGATCAACAAGGCAGAAGTGTGAGGCCTGCCAGCAATCAACAGCGCGGAGCCGGAAGCCCTCTGTCACCTGTCACCTTTTTTCAATTGCTGCTTCCATCCCAGAATTCGCGCTTTGTTTCCTTCCGCCTCGGCTTCGGGGATCATGCCTTTTTTCTGGTAAAGGACGGGAGGCTGGTGTGGGCGAGAACGTCGTCGGGATCGATTTCGGCGATGCGGTTGGCCACCGCGATGCGCTTCGTCGAGGCGGTTCCAGATTCTGCAGCGCGCGCGCCAGCTTCGTGATGGCTGGTGAAGGTGGTCGGCGTTGAGCGAGGCCTGGTACTCGGCGACGGCCCGCTCGGCTGATGTCCTTCAGCGACCAGGTCACAGCGCCTCGTAGTGTGATTTTCAGCCGTCTGGCGCGCTTTTTCGTCGGACATCGCAGCCCAGGATCTCTGTTGAGGGTTCGATTCTAGCGGCGCTTTCGGGCCTCCGCCCGCAGGGAGCGCTCTATACTACCAGGCACCTGCACATGCGCTCACGTGATCCGCTTCTGTGGAACGCCACCAAGGGGACACCACCTCGCTCCCTGGCGCAGCCCTTACCTGCTGTGGCGCATCGAGACCTACACCGGCGTGAAAGATGACGCAGATCGGCTTCCTCGAGTTCTGGCACTTCACCCGGCGCGAGCGCCATCATCTCTGGCTGTTTCTGAAATGGACGGGAGAGTGGAGCGGTACGCGAGGCCGAAAGGCGAGAATGTCAGGTGAATAGATCAGGTCTTGGGTCTTGGGTCGTGACCTAACACCTAACACCCAAGACCTAAGACTCTCTTTCTCAATTCATACTTCTTCATCAGGTGCCGGAACGAGCGATACGAAATTCCCAGTACATCGGCGGCTTTGGTTTGCACACGCCGTGCGACTGGTTTAGTGCTGCCTGCAGCAGCGAGCGTTCGATCTGGGCGACGTACTTCTCCATGTCGAGGCCTTCGGGTAGAACGCCGCCGCGCCAGCGCGATCGAGGCATGCCGGGCACGCCTGCCGCGCCGCGGCGGCCTTCGCGCGGGACGTTCGGCGGGCAGTTCTACGCAGCTGATTGGTGCTCTCGAGCGCAACCGCGCGCTCGACTGTGTTCTCGAGCTGGCGCACGTTGCCCGGGCCATTCGTAGTCGCAGAGTCCGGCCAGCGAAGCGGCATCCACACGCTCAATGCTCTTCGCCTGCCGGCAGCGTATTTCTTGAGGAAGTGATTCGACCAGGAGCGGAATGTCTTCGCGCGCCGCTCGCGCAGGCCGGGCACGCGGATGGGGATCACGCTCAGACGATAGTACAGATCTTCGCGGAAGGTGCTCTCCGCGACCTGCTTGTCGAGATCGCGGTTGGTGGCAGCGATCACGCGTACATCGATGCGAATTTCGGTGGTGCCGCCCACCGGCCGGACGGTGCGCTCCTGCAGCACGCGCAGCAGTTTCACCTGCATGGCAGGCGTCATCTCGCCGATTTCGTCGAGGAAGATCGGTGCCGCCGTCCGCCACTTCAAACAGACCGCGCTTGTTCTGATTGGCGCCCGTAAATGCGCCCTTCACGTAGCCGAACAGCTCGCTTTCGAGCAGCGTTTCCGGGAAAGCGCCGCAGTTCACCGAGACGAAAGGCTGCGGTGACGCGCGGGGAACAAGACATGCACGGCACGGGCGACCAGCTCTTTGCCAGTGCCGCTCTCGCCGTAGATCGAGGATGGTGCTGCCGGTGGAAGCGACAGTGCGGATGGTCTGCTTCAGCTTTTCCATGACCGGACTGGCGCCGATGATGTTATCCAGCGAATTGCGCGACGGCCGCATCGCGGCGGAAGGCGAAGTTCTGCCGGCTCAGCGAAGCTTTTCGAGCGAACGGCTGATGGCCAGCCGGATTTCGTCGACCAGTCCGGGGCTCTTGCGGATGTAGTCGGATGCGCCGCCAGCCTTCACCGGCCTGCACGGCGGCTTCGTAGTCGTCGACCGCGGTCATCAGGATAACGGCGGAATCCGGCGAAGTCGCTGTGCGCGTAGCGCAGCACTTCGATGCCATCTGCTATTCGGCATCTTGATGTCGGTGATGATCACGTCGTAGAGCGCGCCGTCGATCTTGCGCTTCGCCGCCTGCCGCGGAGTTCACGGTTTCGACCTTGTGGCCTTCGCGCCGCAGGGCGATGTCGAGCATTTCCGCAGATGGAGCGCTCGTCGTCGCAAACCAGGATGTTAGCCACGCGCTCCCTCCTCCTCGCTGCAGCCGGCGGCCGCCGCGGCATTGCGTATCGCCGCGGATCGGCTCCGGCGGAGCGTGCCGCCACTCCCCAGCCGCCGCAACGCGCAGCACGACAACGTGGTGCCTTCGCCCAGTTCTCGAGCGCGCCCACACCTTGCCCTCGTGCGCCTGCACGATCTGGTAGACGATCGCCAGACCCAGCCCGGTGCCGCCCTCGAAGTCCAGACTGGAATGGCTCGAAGATTTTTTCCGACTGCTGCCGGGCTCATGCCGGCGACCGGTGTCGGTGAAAGCTGATCTGCCAGTCCTCGCCAATCGTTCACCGAGCGACACGGCAGCGTGCCGCCACCGTCTTCATCGCCCGTACCGCGTTCTCGCAGAAATTCCAGAACACCTGCTTGATCTTGTCCCCATCGGCGAGCACACGCGCTTGCGGAAGCTAGAAAGGCTCGCTCGATGCCGATGCCGGTGTTTTCGGCGTCGTCAGGCGATGTTCGAGCAGGGTGCAGCGTAGTCTTCGACAGCGGAACGAGGTTGACCTCGCTCAGAAGCGATACTGCTTGCCGCGCGCAGTAAGCCAGGAAGTCGGTAATGATGTTGTTGAGGCGATCGGATTCGCGGGTCACGATCTGCAGGAAGCTTGTCGCTGCTCGTCGGTCAATGTCGGGCGCGCCCGGCAGCATGCTGACCGATCCCGCGATCGAGGTGAGCGGATTGCGAATTTCGTGCGCGATGCGCGCGGCCAGCCGGCCTACCGCGCGCCAAACGGTCTTGCAGCGCGCATCTCGCGCTCCAGACGGCGGATCTCCGTGAGATCGTCAAAGGCGTAAACGAATGCCGGTTCGCCCGGCAGTTCACATTCAGGGCCAGAAACCATTGACGCGGAACGTCTTGCGAAATCCATTGTGCGAGCGGCATATCGAACTTCCGCGTACGCTGCGTCCGGAGCCGACATGGGGCAGCGGGTCGAGAAACAGGTCGGTGACCGACCGACCGCGTAATTCTGCTTCAGAAATTTCCGGCAACTGCTGCGCGCGGCGGTTCGACGAGTGATTTTGCCGTCGAGGCCGGTCGCGATCACGCCGCCACTGCATCGACTGAACAATGTTTTCCAGTGCAAGTGCCTGCAGGTTCTCGAGCGCTCCGCTGGCGTCCTTCAACCGCACATCGGCCTGTCGACAGCTTGGTCGACGCAGCAGACCGGCCAGATAGCGCGATCGCGAAATACGCGAACAGGTTGACGAACATCACACGACCCGAGCGCTTTCATCTTGGGGTGAGATGCGTGGCAAGCGATGGAATCACCACCGTAGTGAATCCAGTTCCAGAGTCGTTCCGCAAACAAAATGAATGCCAGCGCACCGCTCAGAAATCCCCAGGAACGCGGCGCAGCAGCATGCAGGCGACGATGATGACGAGTGGATAGAGAAAGTTGAGCGAGCTGTCGATGCCGCCGGTGAGATGGACCACGAGCGTGACCATGGCCAGTCGCTCAGCACCCGCAGCATCGCCTGTAAGCGCGGCTTTCCGTCACACCGAAACCAGAAACAGGAAGAACAGCGAGAGCACGAACCACAACACCATCGCGGTCGAGAAGGGCAGGATGGGCAGCGGGCTCGGCGTGAGCCGGATCACCGCCAGCTCAATGGCGAGCAGGACGGTCAGGATCAACAGGCGAACCTTGACCAGCCAGGTCAGCCAGTTCCGCTCATCCGAGATGGGAATGCATGGAGTCGTCGTTGTCGTTGAGAAGCAGCGTCGTTGATCGCTCGCGGTTCATCGCCAGTACCTGGTTGTATCCCGAAGCCCAGTAGCGGCTAACGACTAACGACCAACGACGTTTCGTGTCTACCCCGCCAGTTTCGAAATCATCGAGAACAGCGGCAGGTAGAGTGAAGTGACGATGCCGCCGACGGTGAGGCCGAGCAATGCCGGATGATCGCCGGCGCCCCAACACGGCGAGCATGTCTTTGGTCGCGGAGTCGACTTCCTG
>ERZ1370068.7711-contig-6612_pt1 | contig 17231 bp, 17 predicted proteins | sample MGYA00561227_ERZ1370068 | MGnify/ENA primary metagenome ERZ1370068 (study PRJEB38410, sample SAMEA6850437) | metagenome | study: Metagenomic assessment of the ecological functions of the soil: analysis of the soil microbiota associated with the...
CTCGTGTATACGTCCCGACGGAGCCCGCCTCCTACGACGGGCACCGTGAGGGAACGTTCGCCCTGATCCATCCGCTCGCCCCGGTCTACAGCACCTTGCTCCGGTTCGACCCGACCGATCGGACGGGTACGAAGGTGGTCGGCGATCTCGCCGAGTCCTGGACGATCGCCAAGGACGGCCGGACGTACACCTTCAAGCTCCGTCGCGGCGTGAAATTCCACGACGGCAGCGACCTCACGTCGAAGGACGTGAAGGCGTCGTACGACAAGATCGTGAACCCGCCCGCGGACGTCGTGTCGTTCCGCAGGGGCAGTACACGGCCATCGAGGCGATCGAGGCGCCCGATCCGACGACCATTGTCTTCCGCCTCAAATGGCCCGCGGCCTCGCTCATCACCGCGCTCGCGTCGCCCTTCAACTGGATCTACAAGGCCGATATTCTCGCGAAGGACATGCACTGGTACGAGACGCATGTCATGGGCAGCGGCGCGTTCGTCTTCGTGGAGCACGTGAAGGGCGCGTACTGGGCCGGGAAGAAGAACCCCAACTACTGGGACAAGGGCAAGCCATATCTCGACAGCTATCGCGCGCTCGTCGTCAAGGATCCCAACGCGCAGGTGGCGGCGGTCCGCGCCGAGCGGGCCCACGCCCAGTTCCGGGGATTCACGCCCGCCGAGCGCGACAGTATCGTGCAGGCGCTGGGCTCGAAGGTCACGGTGCAGGAGAGCCCGTGGGACTGCGTGCTCCTGGTCGGCATGAACCACGAGAAGAAGCCGTGGACGACAAGCGCGCCCGCAAGGCGCTCACCCTGGCGCTCGATCGGTACCAGGGCTCACAGGCGCTCTCCAAGATCGCGGTCGTCAAGAGCGTCGGCGGCGTGCAGGTTCCCGGCACGCCTTTCGCGACGCCGCCGGCGGAGCTCGAAAAGCTCGCCGGCTACTCGCATGACATCGCGAAGTCGCGCGCGGAGGCGCGGCGCCTCTGAAGGAGGCCGGTATCCCGGACGGCTTCTCGTTCGGCCTGAAGAACCGGAACGTCCCCATGCCGTACGAGCCGGTCGCCATCTGGCTCGTGGACCAGTGGCGCCAGATCGGGCTGCAGGCGCGCCACGAGTTCATCGAGTCGACGAAGTGGGAGGCCGACGCTGCGCGAGGGCAATTACGAGGTCGCCGTCGATACGCAGTGCAGCTACGCGGTCGATCCGGACCTCGATCTCTACAAGTTCCAGTCGATGGGCATCAGCGGCAACAACTACGGCCGTTACGTCGACAAGACGCTCGACGACCTCTACCAGAAGCAGAGTCGCTCACTCGACGCCGAGGAACGGAAGAAATGGGTGCGCGATTTCGAGCGGCGGCTCCTGGACGAGGAGGCGCACTACTTCTACACGCTCCAGTGGCACCGCATCATCCCGCACAGCGCCAAGATGCACGGCTGGACCGTCACGCCCAGCCACTTCGTCAACAACCAGCTCGACGGCGTGTGGCTGAGCGAATAACGGGCGCGCGGTCGTGACCAAGTACATCGTCAAGCGCCTGCTGCTGATGATTCCGACCTTGCTCGGGGTCGCGGTGCTCATTTTCTTCCTGATGCGGGTCGTACCCGGCGACATCGTCGAGCTGCGCTTCTCCGGGGAGAGCGCCTACGCGTCGAAGGAGAACCTCGACAAGGAGCGGGCGCGCCTCGGGCTCGACAAGCCGGTCTGGCAGCAGTTCGTCAGCTGGATGGGCGGGCTCGTGCGCCTGGACTTCGGGACCTCGATGTGGACGGGGGCGCCGATCACGGAGGAGATCCGGCTGCGATTCGCGCTCTCGCTCCAGCTGGCGATCATGGCGACGATCGTCGCCGTCCTGCTGGCGATCCCGCTGGGCGTGATCGCCGCCCTCCGGCAGGACACGTGGATCGACTATGCGGTGCGCGTCATCTCGATCGCCGGGCTGGCCACGCCGTCGTTCTGGCTCGGCATCGTGTTCATCCTGGGCCTCTTGATCATCTTCAAGTGGCTGCCGCCGATGGTCTACACGCCGTTCTGGACCGATCCCGTCCAGAATTTGGCGCAGCTGATCTGGCCGGCGCTCGCGGTCGGCTACCGCTACTCGGCGGTGGCCACCCGCATGACGCGCTCGGCGATGCTCGAGGTGCTGCGCGAGGACTACATCCGCACCGCGCGCGCGAAAGGGGTGTGGGAGAAGCTGATCCTGTCGCGTCACGCCCTGAAGAACGCGATGCTTCCCGTGCTCACGGTCATCGCGCTCGAGTTCGCCTTCCTGATCGGCGGGCTCGTCGTCACCGAGCAAGTATTCAATCTGAACGGGCTCGGCATGCTCTTCGTGGAAGCGGTCGGCCACCGCGACTACACGCTCACACAGGCGCTCGTCATGCTGGTGGCGTTCGTGTTCATCTTCGTCAACTTCCTGGTCGATCTGGCGTACGCGTGGATCGACCCGAGGATCAGGTTCCGCTAATGGCGATCGGACGACCGGTCGAGGCCGTCGCCGATATCCCCGAGGCCGCGCCGCGGCGCCGGTGGCTCGCGGTGGTCGGCGAATTCTGTCGCCAGCGGCCCCTGGGCGCGCTCGGCGCCGCCGTCGTCGCCGTCAATATCCTGGTGGGCCTGGGCGCCAACGTGATCGCGCCCTATGATCCGGTGGCCACCGACTACGGCGCGATGCTCGCGCGCCCGACGACGGCGCACTGGCTCGGCACGGACGCATTCGGTCGAGACGTGCTCTCGCGCATCATCTACGGCTCGCGTACGGCGATGCTGGTGGGCTTCGCGTGCGCGTTCATCGGGGCCACGGTCGGGGCCGTGATCGGCGTCGCGAGTGCCTACTTCGCCGGCAAGGTCGATCTGCTCGTGCAGCGGGTGATGGACATCTTCCTCGCGTTTCCGCTGATCATCCTGGCGCTCGCGGTGGTGTCGATCCTGGGCACCGGCATCCAAAACGTCATCGTCGCCATCGCGATTCCCGATGATTCCGCGCGCCGCGCTCGTGGCGCGGTCGAGCGCGCTTGGCGATCCGCGAGATGCCGTACGTGGACGCCGCGCGCGCGGCCGGCTTCCGGCACCGGCGCATCATTCTGCGCCACATGCTCCCGAACGTGATGGCGCCGTACCTCATCATGCTCACGGCGTATCTCGGTCAGGCGATCTTGGCCGAGGCGTCGCTCACGTTCCTCGGGCTCGGCGTCTCCGAGCCGACGCCGGCCTGGGGCCTGATGCTGAGCGGCGCCGCGGTGCAGTTCGCCGAAGCGGCGCCGTGGATGGCGATCTTTCCGGGCCTCGCGATCAGCCTGGCCGTCTTCGCCTTCAACCTGTTCGGCGACTCGTTGCGCGATGCGCTAGACCCGCGGCTCCGCGCGCAGTGACGGGTCCGAACCGACGCGAAAACGGCCCCAACTTAGCGGAAAACTTGACACATTGCGTAGATTCGCGTACAAAGGCCGATGGCTTCGGAAGAAATAAACGCGCCGTCAACAGGCGCTCGCTAGCGGGAGGACTCGATGCCGTACATCATCGCTGAACCGTGCATCAACGTGAAGGACAAGGCCTGCGTCGAGGTCTGTCCGGTGGATTGCATCTACGAAGGCGAGACGATGCTCTACATCCACCCGGACGAGTGCATCGACTGCGGCGCTTGTGAGCCCGTGTGCCCGGTCAAGGCGATCTTCGCGGAAGACGAGACGCCGGATCAGTGGAAGAGCTTCATCGAGCTGAACAAGCAGTTCTTCAAGGACAATCCGGGAGTCAAGCCGGCCACCAAGTCCTAGCTGCACACGTCCAACGGCAGCGCGCCAGGCCCGCAGGGCATTCACCGGAGTGCGGCGGGCCTGATTCTTTTGCAAAACCGCTCGTTCGTGGCTGGCATGCCGGTTGCCGATATGACGAGTCATGAACTCAATGCCCGGACCGAGTCCGACCGCTCCCTCGTCCACGCCCGGCTATCACGGCGCAGTGTCCGACTTCAAACGGCGACTCATCGAGGCGACGCTCCATCAAGCGCGCGGCAACCGCACGCACGCGGCGCGCGCCCTCGGGCTGCAGCGGACATACCTGCTGCGCTTGATCCGAGATCTCGGCGTCGCGGCGCCGCCGCCACCGCCGCGCCGGAGGCGACCCGCCGCGTAGAAGTTGACCTTTGGCGACCCGCCCGGCAATCTGTGGGCCGCCATGCGTGACGTGTGGATCGCCGGCGCCGACATGACTCGCGTCGGCCGACTGCAGGAGCCGCTGCAAGACTTGATGGCCGTCGCCGCCCATGCGGCGCTGCGGAGCGCCGATCGCGATCGGCCCGATTCGATCGTCGTCGCGACCATGAACCCCGAGGAGTTCCTGGGCGACGGCAACTTCGCCTCGAACGTCGCGACCCACATGGGCTTCGCGAACGTCCCGGTCGATCCGGGTCGAGACGGCGACGTCGTCGGGCGCGGCGGGGTTCTACGCGGGCTTCGCGCAGATCGCCTCGGGCCTGGCCGATACGGTCGTCGTGGTCGGCGGCGAGAAGATGACGCATCTGCCGACGCCCAAGGTGTCGGAGCTGATCGGACGCTCGCTCGATCCGTACGAGCGCTCGTACGGAACCACCATGCCGGCGTTCGCGGCGCTCGTCACCCGCGCCCTGATGGCGCGAGGGGTCACCGAGCGCGAGATCGCACAGGTCCCCGTCAAGAACCACGCGAACGGGGCGCGCAATCCGCTCGCGCACTTCCGCGAAGCGATCACGCTCGAGGCGGTGCTCGGCAGCCGCATGGTGGCCGATCCGCTGCGCCTCTTCCATTGCTGTCCGATCTCCGACGGCGCGGCCGCGGTGGTGCTGACCTCCGAGCGTGCCACCGTGCGCGTGGCCGGCGTGGGGCAGGGGACCGACGCGCTGGCGCTCCGGCATCGCGAGAGCCTCACGAGCTTTCGGGCGACGCAGGCGGCCGCGAGCGCGGCATTCAAGATGGCCGGCTTCGGCGCCGAGCGGGTCGACGTCGCCGAGATCCACGACGCGTTCGCCCCGTTCGAGCTCATCTCGCTCGAGGACGTGGGGCTCTTTCCCGCGGGCAAGGCGGGACCGGCCACCCTCGACGGCGAGACCGCGCTCGAGGGACGCCTGCCGATCAACCCGTCGGGCGGGCTCAAGGCGCGCGGCCATCCGCTCGCCGCCACGGGGCTCGCGCAGATCGTCGAGTGCGTCTGGCAGCTGACCTGGTGCGTGCCGCGGCGCCAGGTGAAGTGCAGCGTGGCGCTCGCCCAGTCGATCGGCGGCCCCGGCACCAACAACTGGGTCACGATCCTGGAATCCCGGATGATCGAGCACCTCGCGGCGTCTCGTTGTCCCGAGTGCCGGCTCGTCGCCGCGCCGCCTTCACGCTGGTGTCCGCGCCATCCGGTCGAGATGACGCCGACCTCGGTGATGGGCGGCGGTGAGGTCGTCTCGTTCACGACGTTGCTCTCGCCGCCCGAGGGCTTTCGCTCGCCGCTTCACATCGCGCTGGTCGATCTGGTCGGCGGCGCGCGGCTCGTCTGCCACGGCGACAAGACCCAGGGGCTCAAGATCGGCTCGTGGGTGGCCATCGAGGCGGTTGGCAACATCTACTACTTCTCGCACCTCGGCGCGCTCGATCGCGCGAAGCTCTTCTGGCGCCGCGCGGGCCGAGCCGGTGAGCGCATGAGCGCGATCGCGCAGAGTCTCGCGAAGCGCGCCTGGAAAGGACGACTCCGTGGCGAAAGCTAAAGGACCGCTGGCCGGCGTTCGTGTGCTCGACCTCACCCGCGTCCTGGCGGGTCCCTTCTGCGCGATGATGCTCGGCGACATGGGCGCCGAGGTGATCAAGGTCGAGGAGCCCGGCAAGGGCGACGACACGCGCAGCTGGCCGCCGTTCGTCGGCGGCGAGTCGACCTACTTCATGTCGGTGAACCGGAGCAAGAAGAGCATCACCCTGAATCTCAAGGCCAAGGAAGGACAAGAGATCTTTCGGAAGCTGGTCAAGAAGTGCGACGTGCTGCTCGAGAACTTCCGACCGGGCACGATGGACAAGCTCGGCTTCGGCTATCGCGCGCTCGCGCGCCTGAACCCGCGCCTCGTGTACTGCTCGGTGTCGGGGTTCGGCGAGTCGGGCCCCGAGGCGCACCGAGCGGGCTACGACCTGGTGATCCAGGCGGAGTCCGGCGTGATGGATCTCACGGGCTTCGCGGACGGTCCGCCCGTGAAGGTCGGCAACTCGATCGGCGACCTGGTCGCCGGCATGTCGGCGGCCCACGGCGTCGTGCTGGCACTGCTCGCTCGAACCCGCTCCCGCCGCGGTCAAAAGGTCGAGATCTCGATGCTCGACGTCATGGCCGCGCTGCTCACGTATCAAGCCGGTATCTATTTCGGCACGGGCGCGCGCCCGGCCCGCCGCGGCAACGCCCATCCGTCGATCGTGCCGTACGAGGTGTTCCGCGCCTCCGACGCGTTCGTGGTGCTCGGCGTCGCCAACAACTCGCTGTGGAACAAGTGCTGCACCGCGCTGGGCCATCCGGAGCTCGCGACCGATCCGCGCTTCGATGCCGAGGCCAAGCGCGTACAGAATCGCGACACGCTCGTGCCTCTGCTGAACGAGATCCTCGGGACGCGACCGGCCGCGGATTGGGTCAAGCAGTTCGAGGGCGCCGGCATTCCGGCCGGGCTCATCAAGTCCGTCGCCGAGGTGTGCGAGAGCGAGCACCTCAAGGCGCGCGGGATGATCGTGTCGCTGCCGCATCCGCGGGCCAAGAGGGTGACCGTGATGGGCGTGCCCATCCGCCTGCATGCCACCCCCGGCGCGGCCACGATTCCGCCTCCCGTCATCGGCCAGCACACGGAGACGGTCCTGCGAAGCCTGCTCGGCCTCGCCAAGCCGCCGTCGAGCGACTCCGCGCGCAAGGCGTCGTCTGACGCGCTGATCGTGCCGGCGACTCTCGCGCCGCTCGCGCCCGTCACGCTCGAGGGACGCTACCTCACCCTGGAGCCGGTCGCCGAGCGCCACGCCCGCGATCTCTTCGACGTGATGCAGGACGAGGGCGTCTGTCGCTACCTCGCGTGGCCGCCGCCACAGGCGCTCGACGAGACGCTCGCGCTGATCCGCCAGGCCGAGGACCTGATGGCCCGGCGGGAGTCGATCGTCTTCGCGCAGATCTGGAAGGCGACGGGCCGCGCGATCGGCTCGACGCGCCTCCTCGACGTGCGCCCCAATGATCGGCGAGGTCGAGATCGGCTCGACGTTTCTCGGCCGCGACTACTGGCGCACTCCGGCCAATACCGAGTCGAAGTTCCTCTTCCTGCGCTATTGCTTCGAGACCCTCGGCTGCGTGCGTGTCGCGCTCAAGACCGACGGCCGCAACGTCCGCTCTCAAGAGGCGATCACGCGCCTCCGGGGCGGTCCGCGAGGGCACGCTCCGCCGGCACATGAACGTCCGCGGCTTCCAGCGCGACACGGTCTACTTCTCGATCCTCGACACCGAGTGGCCCGCCATCAGCACCCGCCTCTCGACCCGCCTCTACGCCTGAAACAGGTCTCGATCAGGCGCGGGGCCTGGACGATGACGGCCACGGGCGTTCCGGAGTGACGGCGGGGGACCGGGCGGTGTGCGGGCGGGTCGACGCAGACCCGTTCCCTCCATGTCGTGGCGGGAGTGCTGCGCCCGGATGGACCCAGCCACGCGCGGTCGATGCGGACGCGTGCCGCGTGGTCGCGCGACCTCACGCACCGCCCGCGTCCCGCCGCCGCCTCCGCGAGGCGTCGATTGTTGACACTCCAACGACGGAGGGGGCATGATCGGGGTCTGCCATGCGCCGCGTGATCAAAATCTACGACACGACGCTCCGCGACGGCACCCAGGGCGAGGGTGTGTCCTTCTCGATGGAAGACAAGGTCCGGCTCGCGACGCGGCTCGACGCGCTGGGGATCCACTACATCGAGGGTGGTTGGCCGGGCTCGAATCCGAAAGACCTGCGGTTCTTCCGTCGCATGCAGGACGTGACGCTCAAGCACGCGAAGCTCGCCGCGTTCAGCATGACCCGGCGCGCCGGGATCACGGCCGAGGCCGACGCGAACATGCAGGCGCTGCTCGACGCCGGCACACCGGTGGCGACGATCGTCGGCAAGTCGTGGGACTTCCACGTGACCGAGGCGCTCGGCACGACGCTTCCCGAGAATCTCGCGATGATCGGCGACACGATCGCGTTCCTCCGCCCGCGGATGGACGAGGTGCTCTTCGACGCCGAGCACTTCTTCGACGGCTTCCGCGCCAACCGCGACTACGCGCTGGCGACGTTGCGCGCGGCCGAGGCGGCCGGGGCGCACTGGCTCATCCTGTGCGACACGAACGGCGGAACGTTGCCCCCGCAGCTCGTCGCGATCATCGCGGAAGTGAAGAAGCACGTGCGGACTCCGCTGGGGATCCACGTGCACAACGACGCCGAGTGCGCCGTCGCGAACTCGCTCGCCGCCGTGGCCGAAGGTGTCGGCCAGGTGCAGGGCACCCTCAACGGCTTCGGCGAGCGCTGCGGCAACGCGAACCTCGTGTCGATCATCCCGAGCCTGATCTTGAAAATGGGCCTCGACTGCATCCCCGAGCCCAACCTGCGCGAGCTTCGCGATGTCTCTCGCTTCGCCTCGGAGCTGGCCAACCGCAAGCCCTGGTCGTCGCAGCCGTACGTGGGCGATTCGGCCTTCGCGCACAAGGGCGGCATGCACGTCTCGGCCGTCCAGAAGCATCCGGAGACCTACGAGCACATCGACCCCGCGGCCGTGGGCAATCGCCGGCGCGTGCTCGTCTCCGAGCTGGCCGGTAAGTCGAACATCCTCTGGAAGGCGCGCGAATACGGCATCGACCTCGATCAGGACACGCCGGACTCCCGTCGAATTCTCGACCAGCTCAAGACCTTGGAGGATCAGGGATTCCAGTTCGAGGGCGCCGAGGCGTCGTTCGAGCTGCTCATGGAGCGGGCGCTCGGCCGCCACCGGCCGTGGTTCATGCTCGAGGCGTACCGGGTGATCGTCGAGGAGCAGAACACCGCCCAGGAGCCAGTGGCCGAAGCGACGGTGCGTCTGCGGGTGAAGGGGATCCTGGAGCACACCGCCGCCTCTGGAAACGGTCCCGGTCGACGCGCTCGACCACGCGCTCCGGAAGGCTCTCGAGGAGTTCTATCCGAACCTCAAGACCATGAGGCTCCTGGACTACAAGGTGCGCATCCTGGACGAATCGAAGGGGACGGCGGCCAAGACGCGCGTTCTGGTGACCTCGGGCGACGGCGACGAGACCTGGGGCACGGTCGGCGTCGCGGACAACATCATCGAAGCCTCCTGGCAGGCGCTGGTGGACTCGGTCGAGTACAAGCTTCGTCGCGACGAAAGAGAAATACGCCGGTAAGTCGGCGTCGTCATTGACGCCGACTGCAAGTCCGCCTCGTTCTTATCTTTCCCTACGTGGTCTCGCCTGTCCCTTGCAGCCCAGGATTCTCTGGAGTCGCCCCTCTCGCGGGTGGCGCTCAATACACGTCAACACAAAACGGACAGTTGGAAGCTCGAGGGCAAAGTCATGACGCTCACCGAGGCCGTCATCGCCGCGATTGAGGCGGGAGCAGAAATCGAAGACCCGCGGGTTCACCCTTAAAGCTGCTGGACTGGTGCCTGGCTCACAAAGCTGGAGCAAAGAGGCCATGGTGGAAATCGTCGCCGCGCGGACCCGGAATCGACTCGACCAGGCGCCTCGGGATGGCGCTACAGACACGTCGAGTACATGGAGCGCTATAACGTCATGGCCGCAGGCGACGAGCAGGCCAAAGCGTGGTGGCGTCAGCGTCTCCCGGAGGACTACGGCTATCGCGGCCTGTTTCCCGATGATCCATCCGTAAGGTAGCGTCTCCTCGCGGGTTAGCGCCGGGGTCTATAGCTCCTCGACGTGAACGGGCCGTCCTCGCGGCCTGCCCGCGATTACTTCGAGGAGCTCCACGAGGAGGAGTGATGCGGCAGCGTGGCGTCGAGGATGTTCTCGCCGTCTATGAACTCTTCATTGATGCGGTAATCGGCCGCCTGCAGGCACGGAAACATACGCGTGGACTGGTGATCAGGTGGCCTGGCTGCGTGCGCGACTAGGGCAGTTTTGCTGAGCAGCCCGGATCATTGGGCTGAAGACTATCTGCTCCTCGCACGCGAACATCTCCAGGCGTTCGTCGCGGTGGGAGACCGGAGGACAAGCAAAAACCGTGCCGCCGGCCAGCTCTTACAAGCGGAAGGTCGACTACGTGGTTGTCGTCGCCTCTGCCTGCGCGGCCTCGTGGGCCACTACGAATATGATGAAGACGGGCGCCCCAGCTGGATCGCTCACACGCCCACCCCCAACAGAAAGGACGTCGAGGCCTGTGTTCAGGCCATCTGGCGCAAAGTCCTCAAACGCTCGAGCCTTGTTGAAGCCGTGAAGGAGTTGATGAGGTGCTCTATCCATGTTACGCGGCAGCCGAACGCTGGTCTCGTCGTTCATCGGATCGCGATCATCTCCCCTACCGCGCGTTTCCGCCAGCGGGGAAGGCTGTCAAGAAGCGCGACGATCTCCTCGATCGAAACTCCGTGATGTAAAGCTGAGCCGCTTCGCCTACTTGTAGTCGGTGGAGAAGCGCGCACCGCCTTTCCTCCGACGTGCCGTCATGAATTCGGGTTGATGCTCGTTCGCGATGCGGACCCTGCTGGATCTCGACAGAGTCGCGACCTACTTGGGAGTTCAGCCCGAGGAAGTCCGCTCACTCATCGCCCGCGAGCAGTTGCATGCGATCGAAGTGCTCCCGGTGTGCTCAGGGTCCATCCAACAGACTTGGCGCAGTTTGCCGAGTGCCCGCCGGCGCGGCTTCCGGCCCGAATGCGGGGCGCCGTGAGAGCGGCTCGACACTTTCACGGCAGCTCGGCAGGCCCGGATGGCGATCGAGCAGTTACTGCGGTGAACGATCACCCGAGGATCACGCTGGCTTTCTCGCGATTGATCGTCTCCTGATCCTCGAGCAGCAGGCGGCCGATGCAATCCAGCGGGTCCTCGCCTGGAGACGAGCGCATGAGCCGCGTGCGAATCGGCTTCGTGGACTTGCCGGAGCGGCAACAGCGTCGATGTCTCGCGCATCCCGCTGACGACGGTATGCGTTGTGTCACGTGCCTTCCGAATGGACTCACCTCCGCTGCCTTCGGATGCCGACCACGCCGACCATGTTAACGCATTCTCCCGGCAGTGACGAGATGTCATAGGAGTATCCGAACGCCCTGGCCGGGCGTTGGTGGCAGTAGCCATGACGCTAGCACTGAGTCACCGCGAGGATCTCCAACGCTCAGGCCTGAGCGACGAGACGATCGCGCGGGCTGGGGTGTACTCCGCTCCCGAACGCCAAGTGCGCGACATTTCCGGCTGGTGGCGCTGGCGCCGGGATGGTGATCCCCTACGCGGACCCGGAAGACGGGCGGGTCGAACGGCTACGCCCGCGTGAAGCTCGACAAGGCGACACGGAGGGCAAGCGCTATCGGTCGCCGATGCGCACGCCGAACTGCCTTCTACATCCCGCCGCCGATTCTTTGATCGGGAAGCTGCTCGCTTCGATCCCACGCTGCCGCTCTGGCTGACCGGAAGGTGGAGAAGAAAGCCCTCAAGGCCCGCCAGGAAGGCCCGCCGAGGTCGCGGCCTCTGGCGTGTGGAGCTGGAAGACGCGGGACGCGGACGACAAGAGTGTGCCGGTGGCCGACTTCGACGCCAATGCGGCGGCCGCGTCGTGCATATCGCCTTCGACTCGATCTCGCGCAGAACCCGAGCGTCAAGCTGGCCGAGTTTCGCCTCGCCCACGAGCTTTCCGCCGCCGCGGCGCGCGCGTGATGCAGCCGCGCCTGCCTGGCGGAGCAAACGGCGCGTAAAGGTCGGCCTCGACGATTACCTGCTCACGCACTTCGGTCGACGCGCTCTGCGCGGATCACCCTGTTCCGATTCGCAATCCGACCTCCGTAGCGGGCCGACGATCGTCGAGTACCACGAGCTGCTCGACTGATACGCCGATCTCCAGCCATCGTCGGCGGCGGTGTGTTGCCGCGCCGTGGCTTCGCGGTGATTGGCGGGCCGCCGAAGGTCGGGAAATCGAGCCTCGTGCTCAATCTGGCGTTCCGCCGGGCGCTGGGCCTGCCGTGGCTCGATTCCGACGACGTGCCGGGGCGCACGCTGATCCTCCAGGCCGGAGTGGCCCGAGCACGAACTCCAAACGCGGCTCCGGCTCATGGCCGAGGCGCGCTTGGCGTTCCGGTGCCCAGCCGCCAGCTGTTCTTTGTCACGCACCGCGGGATCCGCCTCGACCGCCAGCGATGGTCTGCAGCTCGCGCCAGCAAACTCCTCGAGCAGACCCGCGCCGATTGCTTGGATCGACCTGCTCGCGCGCGCTTCTACGGCGGGATGAAAACAGCGCCCGCGAGGTGGGCCGCCTTGTGGGGAGCGTGGACGCGCTGATCCAAGACCTCGGGCCGTGGGCGTGGTGCACCACACCAGCAAAGCCGAGCGCGGATGACGCGCGCGCCAGGGCGGTCTGCGGCTGCGCGGCTCCTCGGCGCTCTTTGCGGCCGCCGACAGCGTGCTGGTCCTGACCGCGATAGCGACGCCTTCAAGCTGGCCTTCGAGCTCCGCCATGGCCGCGAGCCTGAGCCCATGCCCCACGCGCACCGACGCCCTCTGGTCTGAGCCGGCTGGCCCGCCTGAAGATCTTCCTCGCCGTCGCCGGCATCGTCTCCGCCATCGCCCTGCGCTACCGCGCTCGTCGGCGCCATCGAACGACCTGCAGACCGCCAAGCGGACGGGCCGAACGCCTCGTCGCCAAGGCCCGCAAGGCCGGGCTCATCGCCCCAGACGAGGAAGGCTCTACCGCGCTACCGTCACCTACCGTCAGCAGAGACGTGGCGGCGAGGGGGGTGCGCATGAGTGAACGGAGAGTTTCACGCACGCCTGCGCACGCCAACCGTCACGCTGACGGTAAGCCACCTGCCGTCACACCGCCACACCCCTTATAGGGGTGACGGCGTTGGCGGTGAGTATTATGGCCTGGTTTGCCAGATGACGGGCGAAGACTCGGCGCCAGCCCCGTCGCAGCATATCGCAGCGACAGCGCCTCGCGACAGCGTTCAGATGCCCGCGTATCATCAGCGAGCATTTCGCGCGCTCGCCGTCAACCGCCCAGGTGAAGACCGTCTACAAGTGGCCTGACAATCACACGGACATGCCGCAAGGCGAAGCTCTTTCCGATCGAGCGCGTCAAGCGCTGGCTCGAGCGCCAGGAGCAAGGGCGCTGTCTTCCAACGCATGCGCTCGTTGCCGAACCCCGCGTCAGGCAAATGGATCAGCGCATGCCTAGGCGTCGTTGTGCTGACGGTTGCGCGTTGAGAGGCGCCAGTGAGCTGCGGCCTGCCAGCGAGAGAAGCGCAGGCGTTGCCGATCCGGGCCAAAGGCTGGTGTCAACGCCACGATCCCGAGCAGGCGGCCTTGCGTCGGCGTCAGTCGAGCGACGCTGCGAAGCGCTCGCACGAGTGGAGACCCGATCCCGAGCTCGAGGCCTGGGCTGAGACGTTGTACTCTCCACGCCTGAGCGTCGTGCCCGCGGCTTGACCGAAGCGGCCCAGCTTCGTGGCGAAGGGCGGCCCAGCGTGGGCCAGGCAGCGGACGCGACGCGGGTGCTGGCCTGAAGGCTGAGGGCAAGCCGACTCCCAAGACAACACTGCCGGCGCCTCTGCCGTGGTCGAGGCTCGCGACGACCGGCAACGGGTGACTGAGGAGTGGCGCGGGCGTGAGCCGGCCGATTGGGTTTCGTTTGACCCCACCACCGGAGAGTAGCGACTCCACGCGTGGGCGGAGGCCTACCCCCGATACGCGAGGAAACTCCATGACGGCCGTTCGCCTCCCCGCCGGTCTGCGCCCATGAGTTATCGCGCAGGAGTGCCCGCGGCGCGTCGGGCGGGGGCGTCTGATGTACTGGCTGCACCACCGGCAGAGCGGCAAGGGGCGCGGGCGCTGGCGCTGACGGCGCTGGAGGCGTTCGAGCGGCCCGGGACGTACGCGATCTGGTTGCCGACGCACCGGATGCGGCGCAGAAAACTTGGGACGCGCGACCCGTACACGGGCGCCAGCTACCTCGACGTGATCCCGCCGGAGCTCGTGGAGGACAAGAACGAGAACCAGCAAGCGGTCGTGATGTGCGACGCGGGGTCGCGGGGCGACCTCCCGGCTCATCTTCACCTCCGCGGACGATCCGGACCGGCTGCGCGGCCTGGCGCTGGCAGAAAGGTGGTGTCGATGAGTTCTGCACGATGGAATCGGCCGAGCCCCTGCACGTCGTGGTATTCCTCGCTGGCGGCGTCGGGGGCTGGTGTCTGCTGACGTCGACGCCGAAAGGGATGAACCACGGCCACGAGGTGTGGCGCAACGCCGAGCAGGGCCGGCGGCGGCTGGTCTCTTTGCCGCGCGCACGCGATCGAGGCATCCCGCCGGCACGATTGACGCCGATCATCCCGCGCGCACGTCGAGAGCAGGAGCGCAAGGAAGGCCAGCGCGAGGAGTGGATCCAGCAGGAATTCTTCGTGGCGTTCACGGCCGCGCTCTGTGTCGTCCTACTATGGCGACTCTGTTGACGAAGGTCGAGGCCGAGGGGCGCATCACGGATCTGCCGCACCGGCCCGAGCGTCACGTGCTGACGGGGTGGGATCTCGGTATCGCGACGCGACGGCGATCGTCTACGTCCAGGTGGCCGGCGAGCGTTTGCCGTCGAACGCCGAAGACTACGAAGGCCTCTCGCTGCCTCGGAGATCCTGAGCCGCATTCAACGGAACGGCTACGCCCGGGGGCGCAGTACGCCGCACGATATCGAGGTGTTACGACCACTGGTCGGCGTCGTGAGCCGTCGCGACGTGGTCAGCGCGGCTGGGCGTGCGGTTTAATGTGTGGCGCCGCGGTCTGGCGGGTAAGGGATCGACGCCGTGCGCCGGATCTTTCCGCGGCTTTCAGTTCGATCGGCGCAAATGCGCGAAGCTCCTGCAAGCGCTCGGCGAGTACCAGAAAGTGTGGGACGCGAAGGGCAGATGCTTTCGGGATGCGCCCTGCACAGCTGGGCGAGCCAATACGGCGGACAGGTTTTCGCACGTTCGCGTCGGTACCGCGAGCCGCGCGAGGTGAACATAAGTCGGCCGGGCCGACCTTACGCGATCAGCAAGACGGCGGGCACGGGACGCGAGCGGCCGCCCGAGAGATCCGGCGTGGCCGAGCACGTCGGCGCGGCCGTTCCGCGTCATCGGCGGCCAGGTTCCGGATCGAGTGGTCGCGATGGATGGCGCGACGACCTGATGACGGACCTGCGCGAGTGTGAGCACGTGCACCGCCCGGCCTAGCCAGCAGTTCCGCACTCAGCACACGCCGAGCAGTCTGGGCGCTGGGTCACCGATGGGTCTGGTGCCTGATCGCGCCATGGACTTCGAGCGCGGCCGGCTCGTCGAGCTGCGCGAGCGCCCTGGACGCGCTCAACCGCGGCGAGGACGACCATGATGAGCCCGGATACGAGCTGGAGCTCGAGGGAGCCCAAGGCCAGCGCGCGGGTGATCGAACGCCTGGGCTGAGCAGCTCATGCTGGTGCGACGGGCCTTGGATGCTGAAGGGGAACGACTCGCCGAGCGGAAACGCCGACGACTACACGAAGGAGACACCGGATGGCTAACCCCGACCGACTGCTCGTGAACGACGGAGAAGGACCTGGCGCGCTTTGCAACGACATCCTGGCGATGTTCGCCGGCCGGGACCAATTGCGCGCCGAGAACGTCCGGCTGAGGGGCTCAACAAACAACTCACTAACGCCTATGCCGAGCAGCAGGCCAAGAGCGGCAATCCTGAGCTGCAGCGCACGAAGCTCTTCGATGAAGTGGAAGTGCTGGCGCAGAAGAAGAAGGTGCTGGATCGGCGCTGTCGCGCAGAAGGACCAAGAGCTCGCCGACGTTAACGCGCAGCTCAAGGCCGCCAAGGCGCCTGAGACGTTTCACAGCTCGGGATGAGCGCGGCCCGGGAAGTCACCCAAGCCTGATCACCGAGGCCAGTCGGTAAAGTCGAATGCCCATTTTCTATCCCCCGGCGCCCCCGATGCCGGGGCGCGCAGCCCCACACGCCGCGGCTGGAGCTAACGCCGCCGGACAATACGCCGGTCAAAGACAACCCGCCTCTTTACCAACGCGGCGCGGATGGAAGCGCACGCGGCGATTCTGAAGGCGTGGTTTCTTGCAGGACCTCCACTGCCGGAGATCACGGTAGGACCGATTGTCCAAGGCGATGTCGCGGTCAACGATCCGCCGCCGATCGGCCGCAAGGACTTCATGTCGGCCATTTTGTCGGCGTGGCAGGACCCGAAACCGATTCCGCTCTGGGGCGGGGTGTTGGTCAATAACACGGTGGTGTTGGACAATCCGCCGTTCGGGATCGATTTGCAGCAGCGCGCCGCGGTCGTCGCGTCGTGGACGGTGGCGGATGTGCCGCACCGCCGCGCAGCGACTGCTACAGGCGGGGACGACCTCACAGGACAATCCCCCGTTCGGCATCACCGCCGGCGCCTGCTGTCGGTCATCCTGCGGTGGTGGAGTTGCTGCCGCTGCCCGCGATTCCGCGGACGGCGACGGTGGCTTCGATCGTCGTCCAGCGGGACAACCCGCCCTTCGGCATCAACACCTGGTCCGGACGCAACCGGCGATTCTCTCAAAGGTAGCGCCGCCGCCCATGCCGCCGCGAGCTCTGCCCGAGCAAACGACTCGGGCATCGCCGCTGCGTCGTCCACCACCCACGTCATCCGGCGACGGTACCGGAACTCGTCCGCGTCCGCGGCCTCCGTCGATCCGCGCATGACGCGCCGCCGGTTTTAGGCGTCACGCGGATCGCGGTGAACGCGAACATTCTCGCGGCGTGGCAGCCCGGTCCGGGCCGATGCCCGAGATCACGTGACCGATCGTCCAAGGCCGCATCACCCCGCATGATGATCCGCCATTCGGCAATCAGTATTTCGCCGCGCTCCCTCGCGTCGGTGCTGCCGGCGTGGGAACCGTGGGTGTACGTGCCGTCGATCGCGGTCGCCATCCCCGAGGATGTTCCGGCGATTCCGCCCGCGCAGAATAACCCGCCGTTTGGCCAGCCGCAGCGGCTCGACGTGCTCAGACCATCTCACGGCGTGAGCAATACGTAACTGAACGAAGTATTAT
>ERZ1370068.6843-contig-5800_pt1 | contig 17230 bp, 28 predicted proteins | sample MGYA00561227_ERZ1370068 | MGnify/ENA primary metagenome ERZ1370068 (study PRJEB38410, sample SAMEA6850437) | metagenome | study: Metagenomic assessment of the ecological functions of the soil: analysis of the soil microbiota associated with the...
GGTTACCGAGCGTCAGCGCCTGAGTTCAACCGCGCTCGCGTTGCATCGAAACAATAGCCGTGACCGCGCTCGCAAAAGCGAGTGAATGAAATGCCTACAAAACCAATTCCTGACGGATTCCACGCCATTACACCATACCTATTCGCCCAAGGCGCATCGCGGTTGATCGAGTTCATCTCCGCAGCATTCGAGGGCGAGTTGATCTCCCACGAGAAGCGGCCGGATGGCGCAGTCATGCACGCCACGATGCGAATTAGAGATTCGATGCTCATGCTTGCTGACCCCACTCCAGAATTTGGGCCGATGCCCAGCTCAATTTACTTATACGTCACCGATTGCGACACAGTGTATCAGCGTGCGCTCAGCTCCGGCGGGATTTCCGTTTTTCCGATGATGACGTTGCCTTCCGGTCAGCGGTATGGCGGCGTCAAAGACCCCTGCGGCAACATTTGGTGGGTTGCCACGCAGGTCGAGGATGTTCCACCCGAGGAGCAGGAACGGCGCTGGAAGAAATTCAAAATGCCACGACCTGAACCGAAATAGGCCTAACCAATCGCTGATGAAGCCCCATTGCGAAACAAGCTAACTTCCCGCGCCGCCTATCTGCGCACTCTTTTTGTGCGCCAGAGCGCTGCCAATATGAGGCACATCACCACGGCGAACACGAGATTGTCAGGAAGATCAAAACGATCGGTCACGAGCAGCGTCGGTTTGTTTGCTAAGGCATGGATGCCTACGCACAACATCAGATTGTCGCTTCGTGCATAAAGAACAGCGAACGCGCTTCCGGCGACGAATATCGCCGGTAACCGAGAAAACGCAGCAATTGGCGACAGGCCTCCGCTTAGCAGAATCGGCAAATGGATGAGAGCAAATAGAGATTGCGAGATAGCGATTGCGATTGCCAACGTTTGCAACTTTGTCAGACGAGTCGTTTCAAGTCGCCAGTAGGTTTGGCGAAGCAGGACACCTCTAAAGAGGATTTCCTCGTAAAGCGCATTTCCGAAGAGCTGCGCGAGTAAGGCACCGATCACAGCCAGTTACGCCAGAGCCCTCGCCATTCTCCACCCCAGCTCACGGCGCCATCGGCTACGGCTTGCCATGCCGCTTCGATCGCGTTCACTCCAATCCACGCGCTGATTGTCAACACGACTGCAATGGGCACATCGCTGCCACGCAAACCCAAATCTGACAGGCGCAGCCCACCGATGAGGCATAAAACGAGGCCCACGACCACAGCGAGAGAGATGAAATTCGCAACGAGAGTTGCGGTTATCAGACCGCGCCGTTGGAGCGGCAAATACCTTGAAGATTCCGCTCGGAAATAAGACGAACGCTGCCAGGAGTGCGAACGCGATCTCAAGAGCCATCGCCAGAGCCAGGATCGACAGTGAAAGCGTTGAATTAGATCCGGTCCGCGGGAACATGAGCGAGTCGAGTCGCTCCGCTATTACACCGAAACAGCCGATCGCACATTAACAAACATGTCGATCTCTGCGCTCGCCGATGATCAATGGAGGCAGAACACCGAAGGGTCGTGTGCCCAAAGCCCGCAGTTGGCCTGCGCTAAGCGGGAACTCAATGGCTCTAGCGCGTTCTCATTCAGCAACACGAATCGCCGATTCCAATTCGAGAAACGCAGTCAACTTTTCATCCGCGCGCGCAACGAAACGCTTTCCGTGTCGCGGTGTGCGTCAACAACAACGAAGACCGATCAAACACCGCATGACCTATTGCAGTCGCGCAAGTTAACTTGACCTATCGTAGGTTTTTAGCGCAAGTTCAAAGAGCCGTCTGCCGTAGCTTGTCGGTATGCTTCCTATACTGGTTATTGTGAATCCGAACACCAGCCGACCCGCATCTCATCCAGGAAGTGACGCATCGATGTCCATTCGAATTGTCGGAAGCAGATCTAAAATTACCCGAGCATCGCGAGAGGTGCTTACAATGGTTGACGCTTACTCAATGGACGCGATGGGCAGTGCGCAAACCGCTCTGATCGCGATGTTCGGCACGCGTCTGATCCCCGGGTTGCAGAGGCACCCAACGACTTTGATTTTTCTGGCTTTCGAGGGTGAGCAGCCCGTCGGTGTGGCCGTGTGCTTCATCGGTTTCTCCACGTTCGCAGTCGAAACCGCTGATCAATATCCACGACTGCGCTAGTGCTACCGGCATTTTCGTGGAAGAGGCGTCGGACGCCGTTTACTCGACGCCGTCGAAGCGCAAAGCTCGTGAACTGGGTTGCTGCAAGTTGACGCTTGAGGTCATGGACAACAATCGATCGCGCCCTGCGTGCATACGAGGCTGCCGGCTTTGTGCGCTACGCGCTGCAAGAAGATGCGGGCACGGCCGATCTTTTTTGTCCAAACGCTGCATTGATCCGATGCGCCTCGACGAATTGCGCCGCTTTGTTTGGGATCGTCAGACGCGACGGCTGCTCACGCTTGCAGCGCAATACTGTTCACCGCATTGCCCGCTCTGGCAGGAGCCGGTGTCCGGTTCTCTGCCAGCACAATGGAACATTGGCGCCGAGGATTGCGCAGCGTCGCCGCAGCCTCCTTGCAGGTGCACACCTATGAGCCGCAAACTTTCATCCTGCGCCAAAGTCCCTGCGCGACCTTTGAAGCAAATTTTATCTATCTTCTCATCGGCTCCGACAAAGCTCTTTTAATCGATACCGGCGCCGTTGCCGACCCGAAAGCGATGCCCTTGGCGAAGACGGTCTTGGAACTGTTGCCGGATAAGGAGCACAAAAAGCTTCCACTCCTGGTGGCGCATACCCACAGGCATCTGGATCATCGCGCTGGCGACCCTCAGTTTGCATCTCTTCCATCGGTCCAGGTCGTGCCATATCGATTTGGAGGGAGTTCGAGCGTTCTTCGGTTTCACTAACTGGCCCAATGGGATCGCGCATATTGATTTGGGTGGCCGAACTGTGGACGTAATTCCGACGCCCGGACACAACCAGACTCACGTGGCATTTTACGACGACAGAACCGGCATCCTTTTTCGGGAGATTTTCTGCTGCCGGGGCGCTTGCTGATTGAAGATGCTGGAGCTTACCGCGAAAGCGCCCTGCGGGTTGTCGACTTTCTGAAGACGCGTCCGCTCAGCCCATATCCTGGGCGGCCATATCGAATTGAACGCGGCAGGACGCGCCTACCGATTCGGATCTCACTACCATCCCGATGAGCACCGGCTTGAGTTGGCGAGAGCAGACTTAAGCAGCGTTGCCAGCAGCGTTTGAACGTTTCAACGGCTTCTACGCGCGATATCCGAATTACATTCTTACCAATCCCATTCACAACCTTCTGGCGCTGGCGCTCTCACGGTGGCTCGTGGATGCTGAGCGCTTGCCGCGTTCGGATTGTATCGGTTGTGGCGAAGGCGGCGACGTAGCCGGCGCGCGTGAGCTTTATGAGCTGCGATCGGCAGCTCGTTGCCGGAGAACGGCACAAATTTCGTTCCGTATCCGCGAGTATCGTGTCGCCTGCAAATTTCAGGTTCTCGATTGATCGCTTTGCAGCTTCTTCATTGCCAGCGCCGCAGGCGTCGGTTACGAGCACGGGAATGTAACCGAGATCAGCTCCGTGCCGCGCTGTCGGTTCGATCCCGATCTCAGTCGCTACGCCGACGATGATAAACGGCGTTGATGCCGCAATCTCGCAAAGCGAAATCGAGCCACGTCCTTCGAAGGCCGACATCGTCAATTTGTCGAAGACGCCTTCAGTCGAACGAGGCTCCAACTCCGGAATAATTTGAAAGGAAGGATCGTCGCGCAGAAACCATGGTTTGACCTGTTCAGGCGAGTCCGTGCGTTGCCAGAGCCATAGCCATCCGGAACTGAGACATGCCCATTAATTCTTTTGGCAATGAAAGATGCCGCGAAAAGAAGACGCGCACTTCAGCTCTTGCGCGCAGCTGTCAGGACCTTGAGAACTTGTAGCGTGATTTGCTTCGGAGTTTTTGATCTGACTCAAAATGCCGACCTGCATGTCGTACACGAGCAAAGCGACACGCTGTTGGATCGCATATCTCTTCGAGCGTTTCCGGTATGCTCAGTCCGTAAGCCGTTTTCATATCTGAGTCTAAAACGTCGCGTTAGCGGTTGGCCGCGTACTTGTCGATCAACGCTTGGAAGCGAGGATCTTTGCGCAGTGGATCCCAGGCTGGATCGAGCTTGAGCGTTGAGACGGTGAGGCCGTTCGGCACCGTGAGCAAATGATCGAGCAGGCGAAATGCTTCATCACGATTCTCCAGTCCAGGCATAAATTTCCGCGAGCGCAGCGGTGACTCGCGGCCCGTCGAAGGCGTCTTGAGATTCCGGCAGCAATTCGACCGCGCGTCTTGCCTTCGTTGATCGCCTCTTCTTTCCGTCCTAATGCCAGCGAGCATCAGCACCGAGCTGCGCGTGTCGAGCGGGATCTTCGGGCGCTTCACGCACGAGTCGCTCGCTACGAGATACCGCGCCTGCTCGAACGCTGCCTGCGCCTTGTCTTTATCGCCCTGAAGCAGAATGAATGCTCCCTTCAGGAAAGCTTTCGGGCAAGGGGCCGTCGTCTGAGTAACTCAATGTCTCTCCGCGGAAATTGCTGCGTACTGCGAAGCGCTTCAGGAAACTTCCGTTGCAGCGTCAGAACCACACCCGCGCTGACGTAACAAGCCCATCTCGGATCGAATCCGGACGGCACCGAACGACAATTGATTTTCGGCAAACGCTAACATCGCCCTTCCATGCGATTGCCAGGGCCGCATTTCAATCCGCGTGCGGCAACCGATTGTGGCGTCTGCGGCGATTGCCCGATCAAAGATCTTGTCGGCGGCCTCGAAATTGCGCATGAGCCATGTAGTTGAAACCAAAGTTAATCAGAACGTTTGCGTTCTTCGGATCGAGCGCGGCGGCCTTTTCCAAATTCGCAGTTCGATTCAGCCCACTTGCCCTGACGTCGCTGAATGGCGCCGATGGCCATATAGGCTTGGGCTTCGTTCGGCAGGTCACGCTTCGCGATCTCAAACTCGGCGAGGGCGCGCTCGTAATCGCGATCGCCATAGTAATAGGAGAAACCGAGCGCGAGATGTCCCTCCGGAAGATCCGGTTGCAAGCGCAGCGCTTCATCGGCATTGAGACGCGCTTTTTCTCGACGGGCCGGTGTCGGCTCGAAACTGTGATACATCCAGCTCTCCACCATCGAGAGCCCGGCAAAAGCAGCTGCAAATTTTGGATCGAGCTTGATCGCTTGTTCGAAAAGCTCCTCGGCCTTCAACGAAGTCGTCGCGGAAATGATCCGGTCGGTTGGCGTAGTCGTGCGCCTGGATATAAGAGCAGGTAAGCATCTGGATCTTTGTGTTGGCCGGCGATCGAGCCGTTCTTTTTCGTTCGGGGAGAGTTTCGCCTGGAGAGCCGAGGCAATTTTTTGCGCGAGGTCGGTTTGAATCGCAAAGACGTCCGGTCAAATCGCGGTCGTAATCTTCCGCCCAGATGTGCTCGTCATTGTTCGCGTCGATCAACTGCACGCTCACCCGGACGCGATTGCCAACGCGACGGACGCTGCCTTCCAGAAGCGCGCCTACTCCGAGTGCTTTCCCGATTTCGCGCGCGTTGCGCAAGGCATCGCCACGATACGACATGACCGACATCCGCGAGATGACCTTCAGATCGCCGATCTTTGAAAGATTGGTCAGGATATCGTCCTGCATGCCGTCGGCGAAATAGGCGTTTTCCTTTTCATCGCTCAGGCTTTGAAAGGGCAGGACGGCAATCGACTTCTCGACGCTGCGCCCGGAAGCGCGAGGCAACAGGAAAAATCCGGCGACCGCAGAAATCGCGAGCCCGATTGCAGTAAGAGCAATAATATTTCGTCGTCGGTGTGTTCCGGGCGCAGCGGGCGTGGCCTGAATCCCTTGCGGCGTTACATCGTAGGCCCAGGCCAGAATCAGCGCGATCGGAAATCCGACCAGCAAAAGCACGACCACAAGACGCAACGTCCAGTTTGGCAATTCCCATGCCGGAAAACCGCCGAACCAATCTGAATGATGAATCCGGCAGCGATGATGTAAGCGGCGGCGACGCGATAGACCTTTCGACCGCTGCAACTTCCTCAAAGAAGCCGCTCATAATGAGGGTGAGATTTGTAGCTCGATGCACAATCGCCGAAACCTCGAACTCGTCTAGCGAACACGGACAGGATTACGCTCTGACGATGAAGTGCTGCATTGTCGCCAGTCGACGATCGCTGAATCATTTGGTCAGTCAGCCTAGTCATGCAATATTAATGCTGATGCGGTCGGCTCTCAGATTGGCGTTCATCGCGATCGGTGGTTGCGCGTATGCCGGTCTTGCCGTGCTGGGTTGGGGCGGTTTTCGGCCGTTCTTCTCTCATCCAGCACTGATAGCGCTCGTGGTGGTGCTGTTCGCGCTTTCGGGTGTGGCGTTTTTCGCCGGCGGAAATCTGAGTCGCTGGCGTGCGCGAGGCCCGCAGCAACCGGTGGGTCATTCCGTGTTTGTGTGTAATCGGATTTCTCAACGCGTATTTGCCGGCATACACGGATCGCAAGGAGCTGTGGACGATCGATGGTGACACGATTCGCTGGGTCGGTGTCGTGCTCTTCGCCGCCGGTGGTGCGTTGAGGATCTGGCCAGTTTTTGTGCTGGGCCGACCGATTCAGCGGCTTGGTCGCGATCCAACCGGAGCACGCTCTGGTAACCAGCGGCATCTACGGAGTGATCCGTCACCCCAGTTACCTTGGCCTGCTCATCAACTCACTGGGATGGAGCACTGGCTTTCCGTTCGGGAGTCGGTGTGCTTCTCACAGTGTTGCTTATTCCGCCGCTGCTAGCCCGTATCGATGCAGAAGAAAACCTGCTGCACTCGCAGTTTGGAGATGATTACAACGCATACCGCTCTCATACATGGCGTCTAATTCCCGGATCTACTAGTAGATTCGCACGGACAAGCTCGCGCGCGTTTGAGCGTCTTCGACCCATGCGCAATGCCGCGGAAACTGGGCTGTTGGAAATACGCGAAGTGGCTCTTGTTGAATGCTCACCAGCTCCAGAGACTCCCTCAGCAGAAAAACCATTAACAACAGGAGACGAACATGAAAAAATAATTGTCACGCTCGGCTGTGTGCTGATTGCGCTGCTGGCATTCGCCCAGCCGAGTTCGACGGATAAAAAACAAGGAACAACTACAACTGAACCGATAGAGGTAACCGGAACGATCATCAGAACGATGATTGCGGAAGGCGCGGCTGCCAGTTATCAGCCTCGCAAAACACTCGTTGTTCGGGAGGACAGTTCGAATAATCCCGGGCCGTTATGTTCTCAACGGACGTGGTCACGTTGTGAACAAGGCAGGGAAATCGTCCAAACAGCGATCAAACCCGGCACGCGCGTGCGTGTTTATTACGCAGACATGGGCGATTTGCGTATGATTGATCACGTGGTTGTTATAGACTGAGTCAACGCGCGATCTGGGATATTACGATAAGAGCCGCAGGGTTCCCGCGAACCCTGCGGCTTTTTGTGTCATTCAACCTATATTGCGCGTAAGACCAAATTTGCGTGACATCAAACGACGCGTTTGAGCAAATTGCTGCGGTGGAGCTTTCGACGGTTGCAAACATTGCAACGGCCCTCACGGTATTGACGGCTGTCGTTTTCGGATTGATTGAGATGCGGCGCGCGCGGAAGGAGCGAGAGGAACGCGCAGCCTTCGTAGCTGTCCAGGCGATTTTGACGCCGGCGTGGATGCAATCGATGAGCCTGGTGCAGGCAATTTCCGACGGTACGACGCCCTCACAAATCGAGGCCGATCCGCGTCTTTTTCAGGCGGTCCAGTCCATAGCTTGCATTCTCGAATCGCTTGGGTATGCCGTGTTTGCGCGCATGGTTCCGTTGAACGTAGTCGACGAACTGCTGGGCGGCACAGTGCGCGTCGCCTGGCGCAAATTGCGCGGCTACGTCGAATACGAACGTGAGCGCGCGGGTTCGCAAAAAAATTGGGAATGGTTTCAGTGGCTCGCCGAACAGATCGACCGGCATAGCAAAGCCCGAACCAGTCTCACCCTCGGTGCGCACGAGGCTTACCGTGACTGGCGGCCGTGATTTTACTCTAAAAAACGTCTCGCAAGCTCCCAGACCTAGTATGGCCGGTTCGATTGCCTTCACCCGCTCGTTTCTTTTTCCATCGTAGCTGACACGAACGGATGTCGCTGGACGTTGTCAGATGTTCTGACTGTTAGTTCCTGACCAGCCATGGCATCAATTGCCTAAGACACGCATCAGCCCGGCAACAGTCGGTGTAAAGGCTGATCGCCTTTGCGCGAGATCACACCAGCTGACATTCGCTCTTGGCGCGACGCGTTGAAACGCAAGGGATTGGCAGCGCAACCAGGATGATGCTCGGAATCTCGAAAAAGACGTGTTCACCTCAGAGCAACTTGCAGCCTTAATCGCCGCAGCGAACAGCGAGGATTGGACAGGCGCGATTCTCTGCGGGTATTACGCTGGTCTACGCTTGCGCGACGTTGCCGATCTACAGTGGAATGCAATCAATTCGGAAGAACAGAAGTCACGGTGACCACCCGCAAGACACGCAAAGATGTCACCATCCCAATTCATCCGCAGTTGGCCTTATGGCTGCGAGGAGCAAACGCAAGGCATCGGCAAAGCGCTGGTGTTCCCCAACACTGGCCGGTGAAGCGGCACTGGCAAAAGCGGACTTCAATGCAGTTCGAGCGCATTACGGAACGCGCCGGCATTCGTGGCCGAGTGCTACGGGAAGCCAACGGCGAAGGACGTTCACAATCCAGCCTGAGCTTTCACAGTCTCAGGCGTGGTTTTCATCTCGGCGATGGCGAAATGCGGGCGTCGCCCGAGAACTGCGCCAGAAACTGACCGGTCAGTGCCAGCGCGCAAATGAACGCACAATAGACGCATCACGAGCTTGAATCGTTGCGCTCCGCAGTCTCACTCATTCCGAGCATTGGCCGCAAATAAGACCACTGATTGCTTGCAGAGCGCTTCGGAATGAGCCTGGATACATGGCAACGGCAGAAACACGCCTTCGGTTTGCTGAAGAAGGTGTATGCGAAACGAAGCAAAGCTTCGCGGAGAGCAACACAGCTTCAACCGTAGAGACGCCAGGGGAAGTTTCCTTGCGCTTGCGAGCGCCTTTTGCTGATTGCACTCACGGGTAAGTTCTGCTTGCGACGTGCGAGTCTCGAAAAACACTTTTTTGTACGCCGTCGCTTTTGACGTTGTCGGTGTGGCGTGATTGTGACGTGCGCACGGTCCCCATGGCACGAGGTCGGTTGTAATACAATGCCGTTATTCGGAGGAGTCGGTGGAGAACCGTCGAGCGTGGCGCAACTTAGCCCACAGCGTCGCCGTCTTTATCTTGACCAAAAATCCCCATTGGGGGTGGTGGCAGGGATACGACGGGCAGTCCACGTGGCCTGGGGGCAGCGCTCGGCTTCACTGGCACACGCAAGCCCGACCCAATTTCATTCGCCCGTGATATCTTGAGCACGCTCGCAGCGTGCCGGGTCGCGATACAATCGACCTTCAACAGTCAAATTGCGATTCGGGCCAAAGAGCGGAAGCGAAACTGGTTTCCGGGTTCCTGTTTGTAGAACGCGGCCAATTCGAAGTCGCGCTTAATGAACTCGTTGATGGCTTGCAGATTACCGCCGATGTACGGATTAAGCCTGTGTTCATCTGGGCCGTAGAGGAATCGCGCCTAACGATTCGCGCTTGACCTCTTCCTGAACAACCAAATGAGCACCGCTACGAGCAAGATTCCGCCAATTACCCGAAGCGTGACTTTCGATACCGCAAATATACAGCGTAGGTACCGCTGGTGCCCCCAACCTGATCGGTAGTGTGCGAGCGGTACGGCAGCCTTCGCCTTAAGTGCTTTCGAGCCCGTGTCAAAGGACATCGAGGATCGTTTCTGCGTTTGAAATCAGAAGCCAGCACGGTGCGTCCTGCACCCATATCAGCCCGCCAGACGTTGTGCCACGAGATAGTGACATTTACCGAATGGTTACAGCCGGAGTAACTGTAGTGGAGGATAAACGTCGCGCTGGCCCGGCAAACGCTTGCGGCGAAAGCGCAAAGCATGCGAGCACGAGCGCGATGACAAATAGCGGTGTTGCTTTTCTTGAGTTTGCATCAGTGGATTCAGGTTCTTATTTCGGTCCTTTCCATCTCTAGACGATTCTGGGATTGAGTCGCATCGCTTGAGGAGCCGACTGAACGTTCGCGGATTTCCCGACGGTCCGGCCCTTGACCTGCGAGGACGAGATTCATCGCAACGGCGACGAAGTTGTCTACTCCGACAAATCCCGCTTCCATTCAACGGCGTCGCTTTTCAGAGATTCCGCAATTCGTCAAGGCAATGCCGCGAGTCGCCCATTCCAGTTCCAAACGCGGTCAGCTTTTCATCCGCTGCACGACGAACCGCTTTCCGTCGCGCGTGCGCGTCAGCAATCCAGCGGTTCCGCCCCGTCGGAATCAATGGCTGAGACATAGCCCCAACTCCAACCGGCTTTGCTGAGATTGTCAGCGACTATTTCCGCAGTACCGTTTCACGCTGTTGCCGGGCATTCTGTCTCTTTTGCATATCGCTGTCAGATCGTCGGCTTCTTTGTGAATGGCCACATTGGTTGCGTTCAGAGCGGACTTTTCTAGTCACCGACCAGTTGCCTTGAGCCACGTGTAATACGATGTCCTTTTCAGCGGGTGTCATATTGCCCCTGAAGGAGGTCTGGGAGCATCTTTTTGGCGAACTCCCGCTGCTTGTATTGACTCATCTGGATGCCCAGCTCTGCCCCGCTCCTTGGCTACCATTGCGACAGCTGTCTGCTGATAGCCTCGAAAGTATTCGCGAATAGATCACTCCGTGGGTCACCTCTGGTAAGTTTTTTGTGCAAGTTCACAAATATGCCTTCGATGGGCGTTGCTGCTGAAAATAAACTCTGCACTTGTGCAACCACGTTTGTAGAGTGCATCGAGTTTGTCCGTTGTGTTCAGGGCATTCAGCATCTCATTGGCTCGGCTCTCTCTTCGTAGTGGTTGCTTGATACCCCCGGAGGTTTCCTAGCTCGGAGCTGAGATGCCCTCTTCCTTTGGTTTGGTTGTTAAGTCTCTGCAAATGTGAAAATCGGCACTTGACTGAAGATCTGCAAATCGGTTAAACCGCCTTCTGGTTCCTGGTGCCCTCACCTGCAGCCATCACAAACAAGGAGAATTATACAGACAGTGAGAATAGCTCTAAAGGGCACATTTTTAGTGGCAGTTACCCTTTTGTCCGCAACACGCATGTCATATGCACAAGCGGTCAGCCCTACAGTTCAGGTTCCATTCGCCGGCAGCGCTCTGATGAACATCGGATCGAACGGAGACGCTAACATGACAATGGGCGGCGAGTACAAGCAACCCAAGAACGTGATCGAACAGGAGAAAGCCTGTCTTTTGGACTTGGGTACGTCGATGCTGGATACGAATCGGAATATAACTTTCGCGGAACCAATCTGACTCCCAATGCAAATGGGGCCGGGTTTTCGATGCGCGAGTAACTAAGTGGAATTTTACGCTCGGTCTTTTTGGAATTCATCAGTTTGGTCACGCGAGGGCAGACAGCTGGTCCATCGGTGAAGGGGGAGGATCGGCAGGAGCGGCCGGAGGGATGCGACATAGCATCTTCGGGCCGATTCCATACACTCGCTTCCCGACCACGGTACAAACTCGGTTTGATGAATTGGACGTCTTTTTGTCTTACAAATTCTCGCTGGGCCCAATTGATATAACGCTAGGCAACATCGCCTTCTTTATTTCTCGCCGCGCGACGACTTACGAACAGGATGTTCTGCCGCCGCTATTCGATGGTTGTAGATCTGTCTTGGGTTATACCCCCGACTGGTACGAGAGTCCGCACATTGAGTCCCGATCCCACAATTGAAGAGGAAGTATTCGATCGCCTCTATATTACCCTTAGCACGACCAAAATTTCGAAGTACATTACGCCGTCGATCACCTATTATCAGACAATCTATAGCTGGGGCGCCGAGCCGACCGACGACGGCACTTTGTTTTACGCTCCTGATCGGCCCCGTTCTCCCCGCCGAACGTCCGTCCGCAAAACCCGCGCCCGTTCAACCAGCGGAATGAGGCATTGGGAGGCTACCTTGAAGGAAGAATTAACACAAGGTTTCCCATCACAAGATGGGTCGATTTCGATCCGTGCGGGATTATTTCGGTGAGCTTCCGTGATCGCACGGAGCCGGGCGGCGCGAATCCTTACGGCGGCCATCCGTTAACGGGCTGGAATCACGTGCAAGCCGGGGCAGAACTACCGATTCATTTGGCCCATCTGGGAGGATTCTCAAGCACCAAATGGGCGCCTCCCGACGCAGATCTATATTTCGTGCCGTTCGGAGCGTATGCCTATCACATTTCAAATCCACCGCCGGGCACGGACCGAGACGAATGGTGGGGCGGCGCAAAATTCGAGGTTACCTTTTAGTAACGATAAAGTCTCCTGTGCCGCCCAGGGCCCTCGCTCCGTTCGGCGTTAGCTTGCAACCTAACTAGCGTTCGCCCCGATTTATCCCCCTGGGGCGTTTGGCCACCACGGTGTGTTGTGCGCCTGCCGGTAGTAGCTGGTTCTCCAGTCTAACGTAAGCCGCCAGGCCCGATGATTTCGAGCCAGCAATTGTCGCGGGGCTGGATTGTCGTTCGGAGACACCACATGTAATGGCGGGTGGGATTCCTTTCCTTCACCGCTAACGGGGTCGTTACCATTGCATGGCAGCAATAGACTGAGATTCATCGAAACCAGCAACGTGACAAGAACGGTTTTCATCGCGCTAGCTTAATTGGACGCCGTTGTTTAGCAACCATTCAATTTCCTACTAACCACCGGGGGCGCTGCCTTCAAACTCATGGCGGCGTCGTCGCGATGGTTCGCCCGGCTTCGGCGTGCCTACGGGTTTGGAAGCCGCTGGGCCCTGTTGGTTGAGTAGCTTACCATTCCCATCGAATATAGAGTAGCCGGTCCGGTTACCGCTTTGGTCGTAGGCGTAGGCAATTTTGTGCAACATGGAGTTGTCTTGTCCAAGCCGCGTTTCTTCCAGGACACGGCCCACCTTGTCGTATTGGTAGAGACTTTTGAGCGGACCTTGCCTTCGGCATCAAGCACAGTTCGGCTGGTCGGGTGCCCGAGATTATCCAGTTCATACCGGATCTTCTCGCGCACCTTGCCGTCGCGATCAAAGACAGTGGCCAGAACCTGTATGATGGACATTATCGATCTCGTAAACAGTGCGCGAGCCATCTGCGTTAGACCTGGTTCCGGACTTGGTGGGCAGTTTTCGGCTGCCTCAAAAATGGGCGCTGGCGCCCGGTGGGCAAAAGCGAGAAGCAACAAGAGACTGAGAAGTAGCTGCTTTTGTGCGGGCTATGGTGACCGGAAGACGGCGGGTCAAATCAACTCCCGGTCGGCGCAATGGACTGGAAGAAACAAAGGTCATGGCGCGCTTAGCTTCGCTACAAACATTTCCGTACCATAGTTGCACTGGTAAAACGCGCTCTTGCCGTCATCGGAAAAGCGGATGGCGAAAGACTCAGGTTCCCAAAGAATGCCTTCTGGCTTGGAGACGACTTCGCGGCTCAACGCCCGCAACGTGGCACCGTCCCATACGCCAGTGAATTTCACGATCGTGTCCCCGCGTGTGCTGCTTTGCGTCATTATGCCAGATGCACAAAGAGGCCCGAATTTCATTGTAATGGTGCACAGTTTCCGAAATCATGCCCTTATACACTTGCAGGGGCTTTAGCCAGTGTCACCGTTGTCTTGAATGTCTCCCTCGAATTCAACTGAGCTTTGATCTCGCGAGGCAGATAACCCTTCAACACGAACAGGAAATTAGTCTGGCCGGATGGAAAATTGTCTAGGTGAAGCGGCGTGCTGCCAAGCAGGGTATCGCCTTGAAAACTTTCGCTCCTTGTGGAATCGTGGTGAGTTCCACTCCGGTTCTGCTGCGTTGCAAAGTGATTGTTCCCAGATCAACAAGTTCGCCTTCCCTTGCCTCAACCTCGTGCGCCACCGGCTCGTAACCATCGAGTTCGATAAACAGCGAATATTTACCTGGGTTGGCATTGAACGTTACAGGTGTCTTCTTCGCACCCAATCCGCCAAGTGCGGCGGTCGCACCAGGCGGTGATGTGTTGATCCGCACACCACCGAAGCCGGGCGGAAAACGCCACAGCGGGCTTGGATAGCCTCTTTAGGTTTGCAATCGCATCTTGGTTACCTTGATGGGCCGCTTTTTGATAAAGTTCTGCTGCTTTCTCCAAATCCTTGGGCGCACCCAACCCAAACTCATAAAGCGTCGCCAGTTCGGTTTGTGCCTCGGCGCTGTTCGCCGCTTTGGCTGCGAGGCCGTCCGCTAATGCTTTCTTTGCCCACTGCTCTGCCTTGACATGATCCCTAGCCAGTCCGCCAACTCCATTATTGATCCAATAGGCTAGGCGTGCTTCTGCCTCCGGCACGTTCTTCGCCGCCGCACGCTGCAAATATTCTGCTGCTTTAGGTAGATCAATTCTCGTCCCACCAAGGCCGGTTGCGAGCTTCATCGCTTCGGCATAGTCGTTTGCCGCTGACCGGCCGACTGATGGATGTAAAACTTGAAATATAAGTAAACCCGTGGCGAAGATCGCGAGCACGACGGTCATCGCGACAATCTTCCGTCCAGCATGACGCGTGATCGGTTTGCCGTGTTCGACTTCCGATTCGCGCACAATTCCTTCGGGAGTAATCTCGAATGCCCAGGAGAAAACCAGTGCCGCTGGAAATCCGATTACGAGGATGACGACGAAGATTTGCATCAACCACGGCGGCGCATCGAACGTTGGAACAAGATCGATGCGGCCTGGATCAGCAGCCAGGCCGCGACCGCATAGGCCACGGCAACTTTGTAAACATTGCGCCGCTTCAGCTCGGTAAAGAAGGACCGCTTCTCAGAGCAACGGTGCAGGCGCGCTGCTAATTCATGGGTGCCAGGCCGCGACGCCGGTTCGAATGCGAGCATCGATTCAAGTAGCGACCTCAGGCCAGAGGGCACGTGGGCCGCTTTGAGTTGTTCGAGGGGAAGCACATTTGATTTTTGAGCGCGGTGGATCTCCGAGAGGGTGCGGCCGGCAAATGGGGTCTTTCCGGTAAGCGCGAACCAAAGTGTTTCGCCCAGCGAGTAGATATCGGAGCGCACGTCGAGCGCAGAATGTTCAAACTGTTCCGGACTGGCGAATGCTGGCGTACCGACAAATCTGTCATGGGTCAGCGACTTCGGATCGGCTGCTGTGTGAATTGCCTTAGCCAGACCGAAGTCGATTATTTTCACCAGCAGTTTTTCGTTGTTGCTAGTTTCGCCATCGGGCGAGACGAGCATCAGATTTGCTGGCTTTAAATCGCGGTGGACTAACCCGTGCTTTTCCGCAGCGGCCAGTGCCGAGGTGACTTGCTGTGCAATCTTGATAGTGCTACGCGCATCGAGCGGCCCGGCGCGGTGAACGCGTTCATCAAGGGTCTCGCCCTCGATCAGTTCCATCGCGTAAAAATATTGTCCTGTCTCAAGGCGCATCCCGAATTGGTAGACGGTGGCGATGTTTTCGTGTCGCAGCGCTGCCGCTGCACGGGCTTCGCGCATAAAGCGTTCACGGGCGTCGGCGCTTCGCTCAGCGATATCGGTTTTAATGATCTTTAAGGCGACTTTGCGCTGGAGCGACGTGTCGGTGGCCCGATACGTCACGCCCATCGCTCCGCGGCCCAGCTCGTAAAGGCTTCCGTCCTCGCGGCGATCAATCTCATAAACACCAAAGTGCTTGCCGTCTGTCGAAAGCATTCGGCGTTGAATCGTGCACGGTTTCTTCTTCGCTGCCGATTCCGGCGCGTAACAAACAAGACATGCAGCCGAGTCCGCCACCGGGTGTTTTCTCGAGCACGCCGCCGCAGTTCGGACAAGTCGAGACCTCTGGGGCGGCGGGTTGCATTTGATCGGGTTAAGTTACAGCCACCGTGGTTTTTGAACACCCACATATTAACTCGAACACAGGCAGAGTTGTGCCCCGATTTTCGGAGCAGAACGTACAATGTCGAGCGCGAATAGGCCGCTTCAGAGTGCGGTGATAGGAACACCGCGAAACCACCGCTGACTAGAGAGTCTATGACTTCATCGCACAACTCGCCGCGAAGCACCGACATTGACTGATTGCAGAGCCTTTTGCCGTCCACCTCTAATGGGTCGAGGATAAAGCAACGTTAACAAAGGGTTGCTGATCCTGCGCCTCACTATCGTCTAGTCCAAACTTTCGCCGTCCGATCTTGTCGAGTTTGTCGATTCGATCAACGGATTAAACTGAAGAACGGCTTTCAAGGCAGAGCGCAGGCCGAACCGACTCGGTCTATTGATCGAGACAACGTTCGAAATGATTAGGCTAACCTTTTTCCTGCTCGATAACCAAAAGCATCCTAATAAATGCGAAATCTTGCTGCAATCGCTGCGATTGCACGTCGAGCCGGTCGCGAGGCCAAGGCCGTCGAACAAATAGTGGTAGCAGCGCTAAAAGCCCTGCCACTTGAGCAAACCGTGTAACGTCGTCCGCGAGGGCAGTCATAACGCGGCTAAAGGCAAACTGACCTTCTCTACAACGCCGCGCGGCGGGAACGGCAATCGGTAAATAGCTTTAAGGGTTTTTCGTCCGGATGCAAGCAGTCACTAACGGACTGGAACCGCACAACGAACCAAACAAAAGGCACATGAGAATGAGAAAAACGATCAACCGATGAACGCCAATACTGAGGGTTTACGATCGCAGACTTATGGATGGCCCATTCTCGTGAAGCACTGGGAAATCATCGCTGACAATTCGCGGCTTGATCACGTGATCAGATCGCGCGGCTGCTGCGCCCGAAATTCGGAGTGCTTCCACTATTCCTTACCGCCGATGCCAGCTTGATCAAACTTTCCCGAATCTGTGTCGCTGTCCAGGCCGCGAATCCGAATACGAATGCGGGCTTTAGCTTTGCAGCGAATGCAAAAGAACGAGAGCGGCGAGGGCCTTACTCCGATATCAGACGTGATACGCTTGATCATCGGAAGTCTTCCTCGCGTTTCAACCAGGCGACGATGTTCAATCCGGCTTCGGGAACCTGCAAAGTGAAACGAT
>ERZ1370068.5921-contig-4926_pt1 | contig 17228 bp, 30 predicted proteins | sample MGYA00561227_ERZ1370068 | MGnify/ENA primary metagenome ERZ1370068 (study PRJEB38410, sample SAMEA6850437) | metagenome | study: Metagenomic assessment of the ecological functions of the soil: analysis of the soil microbiota associated with the...
ATTGGCCGATGTCATTCAGCCCAGGCAGGCACGGAGGCCGCAATGAGATCACTTTATCGATTCGTGGGTTCTTGGCCTCAGCTTCGGCAAGATCACCTTGCCAGCGTTACTCCATTTCATAAGAGAGCGACAGATTCGTGCTGATCTCATCGTGCCTGCTGTGCCCGGCAACGGCGAACATCTCGTTAGAGAATTCTGGTGAAGAAGAGGTAAGCGATACAAGCGAGGAGAGCCGACGCCGGCAGCGTCACCACCCAGGCCAGGGCCATGTCGCGAACCGTCGTCCAGCGCACGCTGTTCAGGCCTTTGAGAAGGCCGACACCAATTATCGCTGAGCTGCTGACGTGGGTTGTAGAGACCGGCAGGCCGAGGGAGCCGGAGAGGAGAACCAGTGACGAGGTTGTCAGATTTGCAGATAATCCTTCCGCATGATCCATGCGCGTGACCTTTTCGGCCAAGACTTCAGTCACCCGCAATCCCCGAAGTAACTACCCAGTCCCATCGCCACTGCGACCCTCCAAAGGCGGCGAGCTGGGATGAGGTGTCGGGCCATGCGGCGGTCGCGCTCCCGAGCAGGAGCATGGCGACGATTTTCGGCGCGTCGCTGGTGCCGCGGGCAAATGACGCAAGGCCGCTGGAGATCCAGTGAATCGTATCGAGTCCCACGACCAGCCCTTTCGCCGGAGCGGTCGCATTGAGAAGGCACTGCAATCACCGGCTGTCCGAATGGTGCAGCCTGAAACAACGTCCTTGTTTCCCGCGAGGATCGATTGCCACTAGTGCTCGTGAAGCCGGCATGACGCACAAGCAAGCCCCTTCCCACTTCCTCGCGAGCGCGCGAATAGCTGGATGGATGAGTAGAGAGATAGTGAGGGCGAGGAATGGACTAACCAACAAAGGAAGAACAATCTTTTTTCCGATCGCGGGCCAGATCAATCCTTCTCCCGCGAAGGCAACCAATCCGGCGCCGACGATTGCTCCAGTGAGTGCGTGAGTTGTTGAAACAGGGAGGCCTGTACGTGAGGCGAAGAGGACCCACGCCATAGCCCCGGTCAAGACGGCTAAGGTGACGCCCGCTCCGATGATCGTGCCGGTCTGGACGAGGCCATGGCTGAAGGTCTTGATCATCGCACTGGCAACAAAGGCAGCCAACGCAGCGCCAACCATGGTCCAGGCAGTTCCCCAGGCGATAGCCGACCGATAATCGGTGATCCCGCTGCCAACTAGGGTCGCGATCGCTTTGGAGACGTCGTTGGCGCCGTTTGCGAAGGCAAGAGCGAATACGAGAGCAAAGGCAAGGAGGGAGATCTCCATTATGACCCTTAGGAGGTGAAGGATCCTCCGCAAGACGAACCGGCTCCGGCGGTACAGCCGTAGCAATGGTTGCGGGTTGTGATCCGGCGCTGATTGAGTTGAGCCGGATCAAAGTCGCGGATATGAGCGGGAGCGTCGTAACCCACCGGCAGATCGAGCATCTGGTTGAAGTCGCAGTCGTAGAGGGCGCCGTCCCAGCCCACTGAGATTGTGTAGCGGCACATGACACCGGCCGCTGCAGCGGGATTAAAGGCGCCGGCCAATCGCTCCATATACTGCTCGTAGTTGCCGCTCTCCAGGAGAAACTCAAGGAACCGGCTGATCGGCATATTGGTGATCGTGTAGAGATGGGTGAACTCAATGTTATGGCGCACCTGAAGTTCCTTTCGAAACTGCGCTTCGATCGCTTCTTGCTTGGGAGGGAGAAAGGCTCCCTACGGATTACAAACGAGATTCAACGACAACCCGCTTCCAGGCTGGCCGTAGCCGAGTCGATTGAGAAGGCGAAGCGCGTGGATTGATTTCTCAAACACGCCCTCGCCTCGCTGCGCATCGGTCTGGCCGGCGCGGTAATAGGGCAGCGATGCGACGATTTCCACCCGATGCCCGGCGAGGAACTCTCGCCAAGCCCGCTTGAGATGGAAGGAGCAAGACAGACAAGTTACATCGATCCATCACGTGGCGACCCAATGCCCGGCTCTGTTCAACCAGCCAGCGAAAATTGGGGTTGAGTTCCGGTGCGCCACCCGTGATATCGACCGTCGGAATATCGGTCTGAGCGAGTGCGCGGATGCATTGCTCTGCCGTTTCACGGGACATGTGTTCGGTCCGGTCAGGCCCCGCATCGACATGGCAGTGCCGACAGACCTGATTGCAGAGTTTGCCGACATTGATCTGAAAGACCGTGATCCCGGTGGCGCGAAGCGGGAACAGGCCGATTCGATCGAGTTGTGTCTCGAAGGGTGGGCAGCTTCCGTGGTCCTCCCGAGCATCTTCAATTGCTCCGTGGAGGAGGCAAGGGGATTATGTTGGCCCAGGCAGGGTCAGCGCCATATTCAGTGCCTGTCAGAAAGGGAGAGCACTCCTGAGGGGCCGATCACCATCAGCGTACATGACCGATCGTCATCAACGCCGATTCTGGAAACCGCAACTCGCAGCAGCCGAAGTCCAGGGCCTGTCCCTGCCTGTTCGCCAGCGCTCGTTGGATCGTGGGAGAGACTTTGTAGCACACCTGTTTGCCCCTCCCGATGTCCCCTCGACCAGCCCTGCGTCTCGGAGAATACGGAGATGATGGGAGGCATGGGGTTGAGAGCATTTCAATACCTGAACAAGATCCTGCACACAGTTCTCACTGACGAGCAAGGATTCCAAGATACGCAGCCGCGTTTTGTCGCCCAAGGCCTTGAGCACCGTGGCGCATTGGCGCGGAGTCAGCATCTTGCTGCTCGAAGGAGACTTCATCAGCAGCAGGCTCCCTTGTCGGAAGCGCAGGCGACGGCGTCACCGCTGACGTGCTGGCCTGCGCGGTTGATGATGGCGAAATGAGGGGCGTAGCCGTCGGTTTGTAATACTGTGAACGTCTTGGAACAGATCTCCACCGGTTCGCCTCGGCGATAGACATGGTGATCGTCGTCGGCGGCTTCGATGAAGGGGCCGGCGAACAGGGCGAACTGTCCTCGCCAGCGGCAGGGTGCATCTGCCGGGTAGACCGCGGTCCATCGGTCATCGGCTCGATCCAGCCATAACGGGTTGGAGGACAGGACAAAATGAGAAGCCAACGGAGCCTGACTCAAAAGGCCCACCGTGTCCGGCGTGATCGGCTGGGGAATGCCTCGGAGATACGTCGTCCCAAGTTCATCGGCCACTCGGCTGAACGGCCCGCGGAGCGTGGCATAACGAACCTCCGACACCAGCGCGCTCGCGGGAAGTTTATATCCCGTCAACGTGACGGAGAAGAAGTGAATGCCGTCGATCACTTGCCAGGATGCGGAGTTGATCAGATGAATGCCCAGAAAGCCGCTTCCCACTATTCCCGCGATATAGTCGGTGAGCGTCAGCGCCCCTGAGAGGCAGTCGCCCCACTTTTGAGCGTCATGCACCAAATACTGCGGAACGGGCTGATCGGCCACGATGTCGGAGATCGTAAATCGACTACCCGGTTTTGCGACGCGGAACATTTCCCTGAAGACCTTACGTTTATCCGGCGCCAGGTTGATCACACAATTGGAGATGATCAGATCGACTGTGCCGTCAATCACCGGTATCGCGTCCGCCATTCCCTTGCGAAACTCGACATTGGAAGTCGAATAGCCAAGATTGGCTGCAACGATGGGAGCATTCTTTTGGGCGATGGCCAGCATCGTGTCAGTCATGTCGATCCCGATGACGTGACCTGTCGGGCCGACAAGGCGAGAAGCTGCGAAGCAATCGATCCCTCCGCCTGAACCGATATCCAGCACCGTCTCCCCTGGGAGACAGTCTTTAGCCCGGCCGGCGTCCCGCAACCATACGAAACCTTGAGCACTTCTTCCGGGATAAAGGATTGGAGATCGGCCATGTCATAGCTGGTCGGGCAACACATCTGTTCGCCCGTTGACGCAGCCCGAGCATAGCGATCGCTGACCTTTGGGTAATCTCATCTATTGGCATAGCCGCCTAATGGTCGAATGAAAATATGCAGTCCTTTCCATGTATCAATTTTGTCGTCGATTCGTCAACTCCGTTTTCTTCCCCTGGGTTGCCCGCCAGAGCCACCAATAAATGACGGCATTGAGGACGACCACGACTGTGCCCAACAGCCACTGAATGCCTCGTGTCAGATCCCCGGGGTAGAGAACCGGCAACAGATACTGTGCGATGAAGTTGGAACTAGAAGGGGTCTCGCCATCCTGCACGCGTAACCAATTCTCCAGCGGCGTGAGCGGGCAGATCCAACCGGTGAATTCGACGACCGCGCCCCAGACGGCAGCCGGCAGATGCAGCCACGCAATCCATCGCCACTTCAGTATAAGCAGCCCGCCGCACAGGACGAAGACTACGAACGCCAGGTGAACAATCAGAACCAGGTCGGCCAAGAAGTGGTACATACCGCACTTTGTGTGGGCCGTTCGCCCTTATGTATGGATCTTGGCGAACGGAAGAGCCCCTCCAGCGTTTCCTACTTCCGAGAAACTCCTCCTCGACGTTGAGGTCTGAACGATGCGAGAACGAAGCTGGAGGACTTTTTCAGCATCCTGTTAGAACAACGAAGAGGGGTCGACCTGTTTCGGATATGCCACTTTTCCCGCTTCCAGATGCACAAATGATGTGAGGACATGCGGTGTGGCTTGCTCGGGGGACATGATATGTCGAACGTCCCACCCACGACTCACCAGCGCATCGGCGATCAAGGACCGATGGCAGCGCCACGGCACCGCTTCTGCGCACATGATGGCTGTCGGCTGCAATCGGCTTTCAGCCACCAGGTCTTCTAATGCATTCAAGAATTCTTCCGTCTGCATATAATCGGCGTACCCGCGAAAACTGGCGTTGCGCCATCCGTCGTTGAAGGAGTCCTTCTTCGGTTTTCGTAAGCCGCCCAACTTCGGGAGATGGCGATACTGCACCCCGGCTTCGCGCAACGACTGTGTCAACGTATCTCGTATTGAACTGCGGATTATAGCGAGAACGGGGAATGGTGCGGACATCGACAAGGAGGGCGATCTCATGAGGCGCGCAAGAGATCGGTGAACTCACCGATCGGTCTGATCGAATGGCCGACAGTCCAGATTGTCGGTTGCTGAGGCATGGATGAGTGTGGCACAGGGAGCGGGGAATCGCTACGGGTTAGGGGAGGGGTCACTCCGGCGGCATTTTTCTGGGTCGATTTCGAGGAGCCGCAGCCGGCCGTTGGCGATGTGCTCGGTCTTGTAGAGGCGCTCGCCCAGCTGCATGGTCGCGACAAGGAGCGAGGCATTGACGACAAAGGTAAAGTTTCCCGCCGAAGGCGGTTTGAACGTACCGCGGATGACGGCGGTATCGTTGCTACGGGAGATCGTCGACGTGATATCCAACTCGGGGTTGGCGCCATCAAACAGCTCAACACTGATCCTGGGATGGGGTCTGGCCCCGGCGTCCTTCAAAATTTGAAGCAGCGAGAGGTCGAGGGCGATCTCCCGATCGCGGAGCACCCACGGTCTCCGCGGCGTCGGCGGCTGAGTGGCGGCGGGAGGAGGAAGAACTGTCTGCCACAAGCTCTTCGGTGTCGGGCGCTCATCGGCCCACACAGGAAACGCACACACACAACCGAGCAGTCCGACAAGAAGCAGGCGACGGTATGGGAGGCGGTTGAGCCTGTGCCACGCGAAAGCCATCAGAGGCCGCTGGCCTGCCGAGCCCAAATCGTCAGCTCTCCCGCATCTTCCAGGACATCGACCGGGACTTCATAATAATTCTTGAGTGTTTGTGTGGCGGTGGGTCTGAATGGTTTCATCTTACGCTCGCGATATCGTGGCGCCGTGGTTGCATTCGTCTTGAAATAGAGCCGGCCTTTCTGGACGATGCCGAAGAACACCCTACCACAGTACAGCCCATATCCGCCGAACATGGTGTGGGCAGGTCAAGTCCTGAAGATCGCTGAGTTGATCCAGCACGAAGTCCTTGAATCCGTCGTGCTTCGGCGCCACGGTCAGTCTCACAGAGGTTTGCGTGCCGCGACCATTCTGACGGCGATGGGAAAGGTGATTCTGTTGCCACGCTGGAATGGGGTCGCAGCCTGGGTGATGAGACGCCTCACCTCTTGGATGTGGTTCGCCGAGAGTGTGGCCATGAGATTCTGAATCGGCGCCGCGATTTCCAGGAGGCTTGTGTAATACTCGTCGGCGGACGCATACGACCATTCCGCGAGAAATTCCTGGTCAGTCACATCAACCAATCCAGCCTGCTGCAGCATGCCGGCGAGATCGCCGGGCTTGGCGAGCCGAAAGATGCCGGGGGCCGTGGGGTCCGGTGGGGGCAGTTCGACCACCTTCTTAATCGCTTCCATCGAGAGGCCGATCGAGGGATTCTTCTCCGGCGCAGACCAGACGGCCGCCGCGACCCAGCTTCCGGGCCGCAGCACGCGCGCAATCTCTGCGGCTGCCCTTGGAATCTCCGGCAGAAACATCAGGCAGAATCGGCTCGTGACGGCATCGAACGAGTTCTGTGTCAAATGGAAGCGCAGTCACGTCGCCCGTACGGAAGGTCACGTTCGCGAGGCCCAACGCCGTCGCCTTGCGCCGCGCGACGGCGAGCATCTGCTCGGCGAGATCCAGTCCGATCACGCTTCCGTTCGGTCCAACGGTTTGTGCGCCGAGCAGGGCGGGATAGCCGGTGCCCGAACCGAGATCGAGCACGCGCATGCCGGATCGGAGCCGAGCATCGGCCACGAGCCGATGATTCAGAAACGCCATCTGCTCGTCGAAGAATCGATCCCACTTTTCCCAGCCCCCTGCGACACGGTTCCAATCTTGACGCTGCCCTTCAACGACCTGTTGTGGAGTCTGCGATGACATCGATATTCCTCCTGGTCTGAGTCTCACGCTCGCCGGAACCGGCACCAATACGGTAGAGTGCCGGGAACGACGCAAAATGCTGTCCGTTTTGATGAAGTGCTTAATCGGTTCTTGTACTACCGCTTCTCGGGCGGTATGGTTTTGATCTCAGTTGCGAACTGCGCGTGGGCTACCGGATCAACAGGCCTGTGCTTGACCTTGGTACTTGCCGGATCCTTCCCTAGAAAGTTGTCGTTCCTCCAGTTCGTCGACGGTCTGATCGGTCTCAGGCACAAAACCACCGCCGCAATTTGGACAGACATTGCCCAACACGGCATCAACGCATACCGCACAGAACGTACATTCGTACGCACAGATGCGTGCCTCGACTGAGTCGGGTGGCAGGGCTTTGTTGCAGTGCTCACAGGTCGGTCTCGAGCTCGAGCATGGAGTTTCCTCGCTGCTTCCTCGATCTCGGCATCTGTACGCTCCTATTGTGAGGGCCTACTTGATTGTTTGCAGTGTCTCGCGCAGTTCCTTCAGCTCGGCGCTCAGGAGATCAAGATGCAGGTCGCGCTGCGGTTGATCCCCTTTGAATTTCCACAACCGTTTGAAGATAGCCGTCAACTCATTTTTGTGCGTCACGGCCAGGTCGTAGGCCGGCGTCTTGGCCTGCGCGTCCGACACACCGCAGAATGCATCACGAAGGGCATGGAACTGGTTGTGCAAATCATCGAAGGCCTGGTCCATCCCTTTCCCGCCCTTGGCCTTGCTCGCCGTGGCTTCCATCATTGTGGTGAGATTGATCACCGTCTCAACCCCGCTCGCGCCTTTCGCTTGCGTCACATAGTCGGCCGCTCGTGGATAGAATAGATAGCTGCAGCCGCTGAGTCCGATCAGCAGCATCGAGAGAGCGAACAGTCCGATAGCACGTGTCATAAAGGTCTCCTTTGTGGAACGTGTTGCGTGCGTAGTCAAGCATGTTGACCCGGTGAGGTCAACATCGATGGCGGCGTTGATTGCTGTGTTCACGGATAGCATGAGAGAGTTGGATTGCCGATTACCCCATCGTGTAGAAAAACTCCTCCTTCACGATTTTTCCATTCTGAACCGTGTAGAGACCTGTTTCATCCATCGTCATACGTTTTCCCCTATGCTTGGGCGTGACGTCATATGTGAATCGCACGATGAAGCGGTCGCCATAGGGGTACGGTCCTTCGGCTACGCTCCCATGGATTTCGTGGTTGTCCGTCCACCATTGATTCTTGCTTTTGATCTTTGCGACCCCCTTCTGGGTCTGTTCCATGCCCGGCATAGCGACGGGTTCGACGCTCTCGATGTTCGGGGAGTAGAGTCGATCGATCGCCTCCTGATTTTTGCCCTGCTTGCACAAGGCGACCAGTTCCTTGCCGATCTCCATTGTCGTCATGATGGCTCCTCCTATTCCGGTAGTCGCGATGGCCTATCTGTTCTGATCTTGATGCCGATACGTTGAAACATTCTCTTTGGCGCGTCTCCTGCGCACTCATACCGCCATGACTCCCCGTCGACAGGCAGAATGCTGCCGGTCGTCCAGCGTGACTCATCGGACGCAAAATAGATCGCCGCTTCGGCTACTTCTTCCGGTTCCCCAGGCGACCCATCGGATGAATGTCCTCGAATAACGCTTTAGCCTTCGGGTCCTTCAGCATCTCCTGGACCGGCGGGGTCAGTACGCCCGCGGGACAGATGCAGTTGCAACGGATGCCCTGCTTTGCGTACTCGACCGCTACTGATTTGGTCAGCATATTCACGCCCGCTTTCGCCGCCTGGTACGCGTGGGCCTGAAAGAAGGGGATGGCTTTCATCCCCGCGACCGTTGACACGTTGAGAATCGAGCCCCCGCCTTGCTTCAACATCATGCGGGATCGTGGCACGCATGAATCGGAATGTCCCTTTCAAGAACAAGTCGAGCGTCTCGTCCCAAATCTGGTCGCTGGTTTCATGCAGCGGCCCGGCATAGAACAGGTTACCTGCGTTGTTCACGAGGATGTCGAGCTCTCCCAAACGTTCGGACCGTGGACTCCACCGCTTCCCGAACATCCGATTCGTTCGTCACGCTTCCCTGAAGCGCCAATGCATGGCCACCCTGTTTCTCAATGTCTTTGACGACCCGCGCCAATTCCTCCTTCCGCCGACCCGTGATTGCGACCTTCGCGCCCTCCCGCGCGAAGACTCTCGCGATCGCTTCTCCGATACCGCTCCCTCCGCCCGTGACAATTGCCACTTTATTTGCGAGTCTCATGGGTGCACCCTCCTTGAAAGATTTGTGTTGAGCGTGTCTTACGCTATATTTTCGCGCTGCAGTGAGCGATGAGTCTCTTATGTCGCCATCGCCAGTTTCTTCAGCCGTTGCAGGCGCAGCGGGTCAGGCTCAATCTTGTGGGTAGATTGATGATGAGCCGCGATTACAGAATCGACGATCGCGCCGCAGTTGAGACAGCGCCAGGCGGGGATCTCATATCCCGCAGAGCCCAATTCAAGATCGTCATACAGTTCCAGAACCATCAGCCCCTCACATCGTTGACAGATCATACGGCGCCTCCTTCCCTGGATGATCGTTGCAACTTCGAGTGTGGAACGAGCGTTCCATAATAGGTGAAAAAGAGGTCGATTCAGTCCATGATCGAAAGTGCGATCTCCGCTGTCTGGTTCACCACATCAGCCGGCGCTCCGGCTTTAATCATCACAATGGTACCTTGCATCATCGTGACGAGGAACTGCGCCAGCGTTCGTGGGTCTTGCCCCTTTTGGAGCTCGCCCTGTTGTTGTGCGCGGGTCAAGACGTTGAAGAAGGTGTCCTCAACCATCTTCAGAGCCTGGCGGAGCCTGCCTGCGATCTCTTTCTCGTGCGGCGACAGTTCCATGACCGTGTTCGAGATAAGGCACCCGCGGCGCTGCGGGTCGGCCAGGCCACCCTCGATCATGCCGCTGATGAACCGACGCAAGGTCGGGAGTGCCGGGCCTGGTTGGTCGAGGAGGGAAACCTTCGAACTGGCGAAGGTGGTGCAGTACCGGTCCACCACTTTCAGAAACAGTTGGCGCTTATCGCCGAACGTGTCGTAGAGCGAGCCGCGATTGAGATCCATGGCGCCCAACAAATCCTCCATCGACGTGGCTTCATAGCCTTTGTGCCAGAAGACTTGCATGGCCTTCTCGATCGCGTCGTCTGGGTTGAATTCCTTCGGGCGGGACATTCCGGGCTCTCCAGCAGTTCTGACTCGATGAGGAAGATAGCAGATATTGGAACGATCGGTCAATAACCAGGATTCAATCTTTCTTCCCTCACCCGAAGGCGCCGCCAAGCCGGGGACGTCATGGAGTGAAGCGTAGCCTACCGACTTCCATCGCCTGATTTTGGCTTCTATACAAAACGATGGCGATATATAATGACGGCGCAACTATCGGTCGGAGACAAAGGTTCTCGTGACGGTGGAGAGGATTCAAAGAAGCAGATCGTGGAAAACTTACTCTCATACATCAAGGCGCTGCTGCGGAAAATGGTCCCGCAGATTGCCGAGCACTCTCGTCATGAAACCGCACAGCAGAGTGAAAGGACTCTTCGGTCTGAACGTCGTCGGGAACGACGAAGGCCGAGGATTAGTCCCTGCACCTATGGCTTGATGCGCTCGATGGATCGAGATGGCGCGATCCTCGAAGAAGGACATGGCACAGCGGTGAACGATAGTCCGACCGGAATGCGGCTTCCTGCTCGGTGTCGCTCCGTCCAAAGGTCAGCTCTTGGAAATTCAAACCAACGATCGGACGCTCGCGCGTTCGATCTGTCTCGTAGAAGTCTGTTGGACAAAACCGCTCCAAGAAGATACACAAGAAACGCTGTACCTCGTCGGCTGTCGCCAGAACGTCGGCGCCACGCACAGTGAGGCCCTGTAGCCCGCACGATCATAAGCGCTACTGCCCGATGCGCCGAACCGTCATGAATAATGCAGGCTAGCTGCGACGCACATGTCCCGTAGCACCCTTCCCTCATCAGACATCTTACTTGCATGGTCGGTCTGTTCCCGATCGCTCCACGGTGAAACCGTAGAGCGATTGCTGCAAGTGCTCGTCTGTTTTGCTCATCGAGCTGGTCTTCTTCACCAAACACACGAGACAAACCAAATGACGGGCTTCTTACGCTGGCGGACCGTTTCAGCATCCTGCTAGAATCTCCCGCCATGGCGGTCCACACGTTTGCCGCACAAGTTGAGTCGATCAAGAATCTCGCCCACGACGTGCGTCAACCTCGACCTGCGGTTGATCGAGCCAAAGACCATCAACTTCAAACCCGGCCAGTTCATTTCTTTCGAAATGCCGCATCCGCAGACCGGCCGTCTGGTGACGAGAGCCTATTCCATTGCTTCGCAGCCCAGCCAGTCGGATGTCGTCACGCTGTTATTCAACCTCGTGCCGGGCGGTCCTGGCTCCGGTTTTCTGTTCCATCTCAAAGAAGGAGAGAAGACACAGTTCAAAGGGCCGGCGGGACATTTCTATCTGCGAGAGGACCCGGGGCGTGACCTGCTGTTCATCGCCAGCGGCACCGGCATCGCGCCGATCAGGTCCATGCTGCTGGCGAACGCGGAACGTTCCGATGCGAGACCGGCAACCCTGTTCTGGGGATTGCGCAGCCAGCGGGATTTGTATTATCAGGAGGAGCTGGACGAATTGACCAAGCGGACGCCGACCCTCACAGCCATCACGACACTGTCCCGCCCAGAGCCAGGCTGGTCCGGTGAATCCGGCCGTGTCTTGCGGCTGATCGAAGAACGCATCGCGTCCGTCAAAAATCTCGCCGTCTACCTCTGCGGGAACAGCGCCATGATCGCGGACGCGACATCGTTGCTTCAAAGAAGGGCCTCTGCCCCATCTACCGCGAAAAATACTACGACGACACAGGTTCGCCAGAAGATTAGGAGGCGGGCAGCCTGGTCGTCCTCCTGCTCGCGGAACGCGCACGATAGGAATGTGCTCGTTCGACGCGCGCAATCGAGGATCGACCAGGCTACCCTTGAGGGAGGATAGGGAAGTTTCCGGGACGCGTGCAGTAGGAGAGCAATCGGGCCACCCCCGTAGAGAAAAGTAAGAAAAGAGGTTTCACGGTGAAACTGTGCTCGCCAGGGAGAAGAGCGCGTCTCGGCGCGCTCGGGGTTGGGCGGGTGAGAAAGTTGCGCGCAGTAGAGGGCAACCGCTGCCACGTGCCTGATGACGCCTTTCTGTGCAATGTGTTATCACCAATGACAGCGGACGGTTCCCAGGGCAAGTCACTGCGTGAAATCTGTGGCATTGCGTACGTGCAGTGAACCAGACGCTCGGCGAGCCGATAGTTGTCAACCTTGGAGAGCGGAGACTACAAACAGGCAATCGGATTGCACGCCGACGAATGTTGTCGCTCTAAGCACGGGGTGCACAGGCGAAGAAACTCAGCAAGGTTACGGTCCGGCGGATAGGCATTTTCTCACCGGCGCTCTATTGCTCCCTCACATCGGGAACTGACAGCGCCATCTTTATGAAGGGAGTAGTCATGCGACTCAGACATTCCATTATCCCGATGGTCACCTTTCTTGTCATGAGCCTGGGACTCTTCTGCGGAGCCGAGCGCAAAAACTATCGAAGCGGGCCATGGGACTGTGAGTTGGACGGGACAGGGCGTCATCGATGATCTGGGAGATGGGGACAGAATCTTTAGAGGCATGATTACCGGGGCTATCCTTGTGAAGCATCCTCCCGCAGGCTCGGCACCGCCGCAGATCCATAAGAGCAAAATGGATTGTCAGGCGATTCTCCATATCAGTGAGAATCAAGAGGGCCCGAAGACGGGCGTCTGCATCATCAGCGCCCATGAAGGCAAGGACCTCGCGTACGTAGAGATACGATGTGTTGGAATGAAAGGTGAATGCAAGGGCGAGATGACCTGGGCCTGGGGCAAGGGAGGATTCAAGGGTATCACGGGGACGACGCCATTCGTCTCCAATATCTATATTGAACAAGAGAAAAGGGACGGATCCACGGAAGTGCACATTGGCCGGAGATGACCTATACACTGCCGTAGAAGTTCAAGCATGGTAAAGGAACTGTGTTCGGGGAACACAGGGGCTCAAAGAGTTTTGTTTTTGAACGGGACCCAGGCTAGTTCAAATCATTCGAGAAATCGACCAAGGCTGCGTATGATTTCAACGGGAAGTTTTTGATGCAGAAACGTTGGACTCTCCTGCAGAGAGGCAGGAGGGTAGACGATTCGTGGTTGTCGCCCAAGAATCGTGAAGTGGTCTAGCGAGAGACGAGATGCGCTTCGCGAGCGACGTGTCTAGTTAACATCTTTGTTATCGGCTTGTGTTCCCAGCCTCTTGCTCCTCGCCTTATTCCAAACAGCATCTCCTTCTCTCATTCACCATCCATCATTCAACATTCGTTTGGCCTTTAGATCGCGCGGTGCTGGTGGACACAGTAGGTATCTCCACCGAGATCTAATATGGACAGATGACTGATCTCATCTTTCTCTATAGGCTTATCCATACATAGGTTGACTCATACATCTTCTGCAGCACTTGTTGTTCACGCCCGCCTATGCCACCGAGGAATGGTTGGAATTTCAATGTCTCAAGGCGAGCTCGGAGATTAGTACTCCGGGCACACCTTATGCTCATTGAACGATACCATTCCCGATCGTGAATGACTAAAAATGGTGCACAGGAATTCAACTACAGGGAGGTTGTCATGACTCCTCGTGCAGGTATCATGAAGTTCAGGAAGCATCCTATTCTCGGTGGCAATTTTTGCGATGATCGAGCGTCCTTTTCGGATGACGTCTGGTCGCAGATCGCAAGGCTCGCGGCACGCGATCCCGGTGTACGCTCCGGCCCCGTTCCATCAGATCCCAATTGCCGGGCCTCGACACCGATAGAACAACGGGCATTTGAAGTAGGGTTGGAGGCCTTTGGGAAGTGGCATCTGTCCGCGGTATGATTCCGGGCACAGAAGCAGGGCTCGGCCCGCGCTTTAACCTGGACAGTTGCGCCGGGTGTCATATAGAGCCTGCAGTAGGAGGGAGCAGTCCAGCCATCAATCCGCAAATCGAGGTTGGCGAAGAAAAGAACGGGCGCACAACGAAATTCCTTCGTTCATTAAGAGAGACGGTCCGATTCGCGAAGCCAGATTCGAGCGTTAATCCGGACGGGACGCCGGATGGCGGAGTGCACGCACTCTTCACGATCAGCTGGGCGAGACGATGCGCCGGGCTGTTTTCTTCAGCAGCCGGATTTCCGCGCCGCGGTCGCCCGCCAGAACGTGGTGTTCCGCATTCCGACTCCGCTCTTCGGCGCTAGGATTGATCGAAGCGATCGATGACGACACGCTCATCGCCAATACCGCATGCCCAGAGTGCCGTGAAGCAGTCGCTCGGCATTCGAGGCAGACCGAATATGGAGTGGCCGGCCGAACACCAGCGGGAACGACGGCACCGTCACCCGCTTTGGGTGGAAAGCCCAGAACAAGTCGCTCGAAATATTCTCAGGCGAAGCCTACAACGTCGAGCAAGGAGTCACGAACGACCTCTTCCCGCACGAGCGGGATGAGACACCGGCGTTGCTATTTCAACTCGACGCCTGAGAGTCGTACCAACTTCGATGCCACAGATCCTCTCGAAGTGCCCAGCGATGTCGTGAGGTTTGCCGCCTTCATGCGCTTCCTCGCGCCTCCGATGCCCGCGCCCGACAACGGACACCATCGTTCGAGGGCAGGAAGTTGTTCAGCAGACGTCGGTTGCGCGATGTGCCATACCCCGACGTTGCACACCGGCAAATCGTCTGTGGCGGCGTTGCAGAACAAGGATGTCCACCTGTACTCCGATCTGACGCTCCATAACATGGGACCGGGCCTGGCCGATGATGTGAGCCAAGGCGACGCCGGTGGGGACGAGTTCCGCACGGCGCCCTTGTGGGGCCTTGGGAAGAGAATCTTCTTCCTGCACGATGGCCGCACGAAGGATCTGCTCGAAGCGATTCATGCCCACGCAAGCGGTCGGCAGCGGAGTCTATCCACCGTCGGAAGCGAATCAAGTCGTCGGGCAGTTCTTCCGGCTCGGCGAAATCGACAAGCAGCATGTGCTGAATTTCCTTCGAGCCTTGTGATCCTAGTTGGGTGAGTGTGTGCCCGCGGCGTGCCTTCATAGGAAGGTACGCCGCAGGTGTGAGGGGGAGGAATATCGATGAGGTCGCAAACCCGGCAAGGTCCTGAGCTCTCCTCGCGGTGCTGTTCGCGCTGGCATTTCCACAGGGTCTTTCGGCGGAGGGATTGCGCGGCGGATTCGATGACGCGTTCGGCCCGCGGTTCCATCCGGATGCCAGGCAGGCTCCACCGGATTTGAAACATCGTCCCCGGCACGGGTTCGATCGGGCCGGCGTCGTCCGCCATTGGAATCAGATCGGCCGTCGATGCCAGCGGCCTCGACCATACCCCGGTCGCTCAGGGGGAGACCCGCGTGTTCGGCGAACAACTTGGGCCGGGTCGCGCGCCCGGGCGATGGCCATTGTCCATCTTGCCATCTTCGAAGTCGTCAATGCCGTCGAAGGAGACTTTAAAAGCTATGTCGGTCTGCCTCATGCGAAGCTGGGCACGTCAATGCAGGTGGGCGTCGCGCAAGCCGCTCACGATACACTCTGCTGCGCTCTTTCCTTCCCAAGCGGCCGGCGTTCGATACCGTTCTCGCGGAGGAACTGGCAGGGATTCCGGAAGGGCGCCTGAAAACCAATGGGATCGCGTTAGGGAAGCGCGCAGCCTCGGCCATCCTGGCCGCGCGCGCCAACGACGGCTCGCAGCGCCCTGAGCCACAGGTCGGCATCGAGTTTCTCACGAGCAACGATCCGGGCAAGTGGCGGCAGGATCCCATCAGTCATGATTCCGCTCGCGTTGGGCGCCTACTGGGGCGAGGTCAAACCCTTTGTCCTCGAACGAGCCGATCAATTTCGAGTGCCGCCGCCGCCCAGGCTCGACAGTCGCCGACTATGCCGCCGCCTATAACGAGGTGAAGACGTTGGGAGGCGACGGCGTTGTGACTCCTACCGACCCGCACGGCGGAGCAAACGCAGATCGGCATCTACTGGGCCTACGATGGAACGCCGAGTTTGTGCGCGCCGCCGCAGGCTCTACAATCAAACTCGACCATGCAGATCGCGCACAAGATGGGCACGGATAACGATGCCCTGGAGCTCGCGCGGCTTCTGGCCCTCGTGACACGTCGCCATGGCAGACGCGGGGATCGCGATCTGGGAGTCCAAGTTTTATTACCAATACTGGCGGCCGGTGACCGGCATTCGTGAATCCGACGAAGCACACGGGGCCGAGCGGGTTAGGCGATGGCAATCCAGCCACCACCGGAGACCCGACCTATTCGCCGCTTGGGGCGCCGGCCAGCAATCTCACGGGGCCGAACTTTACCCCGCCGTTCCCGGCCTATCCCTCCGGCCATGCCGGATTCGGCGGGGCGCTCTTCGAGATACTCCGGAACTACTACAAGACCGATCGTATCCGGTTTAGCTTCGTCTCGGATGAGTTCAACGGGGTGACCCGTGATAACGCCGGCAACGTCCGGCCGGTCGTGGAACGCAGTTTCTCCTCCCTCTCGCAGGCGGAGGAAGAAAACGGGCAGAGCCGCATCTATCTCGGTATCCACTGGGCCTTCGACAAAACCGAGGGCATCGCGCAGGGCCGCCGCGTGGCCGAATACGTGTTCAAGCACATGTTGCAACCACGCCAGGGACGGTAAATCTGGTCTATCTCGTTGGTCTGGTCTCTCTGGTTGGTTTGGTTGAATGAACGGACCAGGGCAACCGGCCCGCAGCACCCAGTCCTCAGCACTTCGTCCTCCCTTTGGTCCCCGTCATGTCTCACGCCTGGGTGATCAGTCAGCGACCGCCCGTCCTCAAACGATGAAGATCACCGCAGGTCTGTAGGGCGGGCCAAAAGAGGATCGAAACAAGCGCAAGTATTGAGCCGCTTTACCTTTCTATGATAAGGTAAAGCGCATCGTGAAGGACCGTATGGCTGTTCAAAAACTCAGCAGCAAAAATCAAATTGTCATTCCAAAGGAAGCACGGCAGGCAATGGGAGTGAAGGGCGGTGACGAGTTGCTTGTTGTTGTGAAGGACGACCTGACTCCGTCATGCCAAAAGCCCAAACGCTATGCGCGCACGCTGCAAGGGCTTTGCCAAGGGCACCTACCCATCAGGCTACCTCAAGCGAGAACGCCGTTCATGGTAGAGAGTTTCCTCCGTGCGGGGTCTCCTGACTGACGAACGCGAACGAATCGGGATTGATACCAACGTCTTCATCTATTTCCTCAGCACACAAAACTGAACAAAGTGTAATAAC
>ERZ1370068.8485-contig-7334_pt1 | contig 17221 bp, 21 predicted proteins | sample MGYA00561227_ERZ1370068 | MGnify/ENA primary metagenome ERZ1370068 (study PRJEB38410, sample SAMEA6850437) | metagenome | study: Metagenomic assessment of the ecological functions of the soil: analysis of the soil microbiota associated with the...
GGAGGTCGCAAGCTCTACGAGGCGGCCCGCAAAGGGCGACGTGCTCGAGGCGCCGGCGCGACCGATCCGGGTCGACGCGTTCGAGGTGACCGGCTTCGACGGCCTGCGATCTCGAGGTCCTGATCACCTGCTCCGGCGGGACGTACGTGGGTGCTGGTGGCCGACGTCGGCCGGGCGCTCGGGTGCGGCGCCCACCTGGTTCGCCTGCGCCGCACCGCGATCGGGTCGTTCCGGGTCCAAGACGCCCGTCCGCCGGACGCGGCCACGCCGGAGCCGATCGAGCGGGCGGTCGAGCACCTGCCGAGCATCTTCGTCGAGACCGAGGAGGCCGCGGCGGTCACGCACGGACGGTATCCTGTGCCCGGCGGGCATCGAGGGTCCGTACGCCGTGTTCGGCCCGGACGGTGCGCTGAAAGGCATCTACCGCGACGACGGCGCGAAGGCCCGGCCCGAGGTCGTGCTCGCGTCGGGTTGATGGGGGATGCGCCGAAGGGCGATGTCTGCGAGCATGCGTGTGGATGGCCGAGGCCCCGACGGACGAGCACCCAGGCGATCGAGCCGCCGGCGGCCGAGGACCAGGAGCCCCAAGAAGAAGAAGCACTCCCCGGTCCGACGCATCGTGTCCGCCCTGATCTCGCTCGCGCATCGTGGGTGCGATCTTCATCTACGCGATCCCGCGCTTCGCGGACTACTCCGCCGTGTGGGCCACGGTCACGACGCTCACGCCGATCGAGTTCACGTCGCTGCTCCTGGCGACGGTCTTCAACCTGTTCACGTACTGGCTCGCCAACATGGCGGCGTTGCCGGGCCTGCGGCTCGGCAGGCCGCCGTCGTCACGCAGACGACCACCTCGGTCGCGAACACGATCCCGGCCGGCGGGGCGGTGGCGGTGGGGCTGACCTACTCGATCCTGTCGTCATGGGGGTCTCGACGCCCAGGCCATCACCCTGTACATCGGCGTCACCGGCGTGTGGAACGTCCTCATGAAGCTCGCGCTGCCGGTCAGTCTCGCTCGCCCTGCTGGCCATCACCGGCCAGGCGGCGCCGGCCCTCGTCGTGGCCGCGTTGATCGGGCTCGCGGTGCTGATCGTGGTGGTGACCCTGTTCGCGCTGGCCCTGTGGAAGAAGGAGTTCGCGCGGCGGATCGGTGACGGGATCGGCCGGTTCGTGTCGTGGTTCCTGAAGCCGTTCCACAAGGGTCCGATCACTACGTGGGGCGGGCAGGCGGTCGCGTTCCGCAAGCGCACGATCGTGCTCGTCGAGAGGCGCTGGCTCTGGATCACACTCACCACCGTGCTCTCCCAGCTCGCGTTGTGGTTCGTGCTCCTGCTCTGCCTGCGGCACGTCGGCATCTCCGAACAGGAGTGAGCACGCTGCAGACGCTCGCGGTGTTCGCGTTCGGCCGGCTGCTCGCGGCGGTACCCATCACGCCGGGCGGCGTCGGGTTCGTAGAGCTCGGCTACATCGGCGGGCTTGACCGCGGCCGGGGCAACGAGGCCCAGGTCGTGGCCGCCGTGCTGATGTTCCGCGTTCCTCACCTACGGGATCCGGATCCCGATCGGCGGCTTCACGTAACGTGATCTGGCGGATGAAGAAGAGCTGGCGCCGCGAGCCGCCGAAGGTCCGGCTCGGCCTCGATCCCGATCCCGACCCCGAGCCACAGCGGGTCTAGGTCGAGGTCGCCGAGGCCCACGCCTTCCGGCGCAGCGCGATGTCGCGGACCTCGGTCACGAGGCCCGCCGACCCGAGCGCCACACCCGTTCCCAGCAGGACGCCCGCGACGACGTCCGAGAACCAGTGCGCGTTCAGGTACACCCTCGACATCGCCATCACGAACGCGAACCCGATCGCGGCGAACTCCCACCGTCGCCGCGCCGGCCCGGGGGCAACAGCACCAGCACGAGCGCGACGGCGGTCGCGGCCCCGGCGACCGCATGGCCGGACGGGAACGAGAACGTGACCACGTCAACGAGCGGGAGCGGAGGGCGCCCGCGGTGGAAGAACGTCTTGGCGCCCGTCAGGAGCAGCTCGGCCGCCGCCCACGTGAGCACCCACGTCGCGAAGGCGCGCCAGTGCCTCCGGAACGCCAGCCAGACCGCGACGGCGATCCGGAGCGGGATCGTGACCATCCCGCCACCCAGGACGTTGAGGAAGCGCGCGGCGAAGGTCAGGACCCCAATCCGGATGTCGTCCACCCAGTGGTAGACCGAGAGGTCGAACTCGCCCACGAACGGGAGGTTCGTCTTGGGGGCGAGCTCGGGCGGGTGTCGGCCCACCGCGGCGAAGACGAAGGCCATCGCCCCGAGCAGGACGGCCGACCAGCCGATCGCCCTGCGGTGGTTGGTGAGCACGCTACTCGCCGCCAACGCACGGCGGCGCGCCCGCGCCGCACAGGGTCAGCCCCAGCTCCTCCTGCACCTGGGCGACCAGCACGGTCCGCAGGCCGAACGTGACCGCCTCGTCGGCCTCGAGGGCGAGCGTGGCCTCGGCGTCGGGACCGAACCGGTAGCGATAGGTCACGCACCCGCCGGGGAACACGAAGTACTTGTTCGCCGAGAACGGATGCAGGTCGAACTCGTTCACGTAGACGCGAACCCCGCCCTCGCTGGTGGAGTTCGTCACGTCGACGGCCCCGGTGATCCGGCAGGAGGCCTCGAGCGAGACCTCGACCGCGTGCACGCCCGCCTCGGTCCGAGTCGAGCCAGAACCGCGCCACCGTGTTGCTCACCTCCGACCCGCCGTAGGACCAGCCGGCGGGGAACGACTCGATGCACGGGATCGAGGGTCGCGCTCGGGACCGACTGCGCCATCGAGGACGAACAGGTGGCTGTCCTCAGACGGGCAGTTCGCCTCCGTGGCGTCGCCGGCCCGTGCGCTGCAGGACGCGAGGGTCGACAGGACGAGCGCGGCCGCGGCGACCCTGCCCAGGCGCCCGCGCCACCTCATGCGAACGCGTTCCAGTTGCTGATGACCAGGCCGAGGGCGAGCCAGGCCCCAACAGCACTGCGACCGTGAGGAGCACGCGCCGCACGCTCCACCGCTGGATCGAGACCTCCTCGCGTTCGGGAGCCATCCGCCGGAACTCGGCGAGGAGGTCGCGGCCGTCTTGTTTGAGGTTGGTGCGGAGCTGGGTCGGGCTCGCGACGCCGCGGGCGGCGGCGAACGCCTCGGCGATCTCGTCCTCGGAGAAGTAGGTGAGCGCGTGCGCGTAGACCCGCTCGGCGTCGCTGCGGAGGGCGAGCACCAGCATCATGTTCGCCGAGGTCCACCGCCTGGCGCCACGGCGAGGGCCGGACCTGGACGAAGAACACGTCGATGAGCCTTGCAGCTCGCCGTCGCGCACCATCAGGTTCGCCGGCTTGACGTCGCGGTGCGCGAGCCCTCGTCCCACATCTTCCGCACCAGGCCGAGACCCTGGTCGATCACGCCGTCGTCGATCTCGGCCGTCGCCGATCTCGACCGCGCCCTCGAAGAACTCCATCACGATCATGTACTCGCGCTCGGGCGTGATCTCGACGATCCCGTACGGCCGGGGACCGCGATCCCGAGCTCGTACATCAGCCGGAGCGTGTAGTCCTCGTACTCGACGAACCGCCGCACGGACTGGAACGGCTTCTCGTCCTCGAGCGCGCCGTACAGGATCGTGCGGCCGAGCTTGTACCAGCGGTCGGCCCGCACGTGGCTCTTCGCGTAGAGCTTGGCGAAGACGTAGCGCTCGGGCTCGTCGTGGTGGCCTCGCACCTTGATCCGCAGCGGGGTCGAACCACCGGACCCTCCAGCCCGACCGGTTTGACGTCCAGGACCGACAGACCGAGCTGGTCCCGGACCGCCGTGACGATCGCCTCGCCGCGCCGACCCCCGATGTCGAGGTGCGCCGCCTTCCCGCGCTTGTAGGACACGGGGAACAGGTCGTTGGGCACGAACAGCCGGAAGCTCGCGACGGCCGACGCGCCACGCCGAACACGGCCCCCATCACGATGTCCGTGGCATGGTCCACCCCCAGGTACAGGCGGGCGAACCCCACCAGCACCAGGACGACCCCGATCGCCCACTTCGCGGTCGAGCGCGGGCGCCCCGCCACGATGAGCGCGTACATCGCGCCGACGGCCGAGACCGCCAGGCCCGCCATCGGCCTGGAGGGCATCGAGTACCCCTGCCACCCCGTGAGGATCGGGATCCCAGCGGCCGGGGCCGCGCGATGATCGACGAGGCGTTGTACGCCACGATCTCGGTGACGATCACCGCGCCCAGGAACACGAACAGGTGCCGCCAGCGGCGGAACACGATCAGCGCGAGCAGGACGCTCCAACGGATGACGCGGATCGTCCAGCTGGACGTCAGCCCGTTGACGACGAGCATCACGCGCGTGAGTCCCGGGGTGCGCAGATCGGTGACCCACTGCTGTCGGGTGTGATCCCACCGCTCGAAGACGCTCTCGAGCGACGGGAACACGAGGAACGCGGAAATGACGACGACGAAGTACAGGACCAAGAGCAGGGAAGAACTTCCCGAGCGGCCGAGCTCGTGGGGGAGCGCGGGTGGCTCGCCCGAGGGACGGCGATGCTGCTCGGGGTGGTCGGGATCCTGCGTCGCCCCGCTCGCATCCCCTCGGTCGTCGTGTCCATCGTCGTTCGGCGACTCTACTGGAGCCCCGAGGCGAGCCCGTTCGACGCGAGCCATCGCGAGGCGGTCTGTCCGGGGCTCGCCCCATGGGCGACCTCGGCGTTCAGCGTTCGGAGCTCGTCGGTGGACAGCAGCGCCGAGACGGCGTTGACGGCGTCGGCCAGGGTCGGCCCGTACCGGTCGAGCACGCCCGTCGGACGACCGGCGTGACGTTCTCGGCGGGCTGGAGGCCGAGGTCGTCCTCCAGCAGGACGAAGTCGTTCAGGTCGATCGCGGCGTCGCTCGTGAACAGCAGCGCCACGTCCACGGTCCCTTCCGCCAGGGCGGAGACGGTGCGTTGCCCTCCGGCGTCGAGGTTGCTGAACACGTCGCCGAACGAGATCCCGTACATCCGCTCGAGACCGGGGAGGCAGAACGGTCGTTGGAGGCATTCGGGCGGTCCGCCGAAGGTGAGCTGCTGGGAGACCCGGGCGAGGTCGCTCAGGGTCCGCAGCCCGTAGCGCTGCGCGGTCTCCTGCGTCACCGCGAACCCGTTCTGGTCCTCCGCGGGTGACGCATCGAGGGCGGTGACGTCCAGCGCCCCCAGGCGTTCGGCGAACCGCTCGTGGTTGATCTCGCGATCCGGCGAGGTCGAGCCGTCGCCGGCCAGGAACTGGAGCCCGCTGCCCGAGTACTCCGGGACGAACTCCACCAGGCCCTGGAGCAGCGCGGGCATCACGAGCTCGCGAGGTCCGAGCGCGGCCTCGCGTTCGACCCGGAAGCCGGCACCCTCGATCGCCTGCGAGTAGATCTCGGCCAGCAGGACGCTCTCGGGGAAGTCGAACGACGCCACCGTGATCGCGTCGTCCGCCGCGTGCGTCTTGCGTGGGCGTCCCCGAACCGACGCACGCGGCCAACAGGAGCGCGAGCGACGCGGCCAGCGCGAACGACGCGGCGAGCGCGAACGACCGGCGGGCAGCCATGCGGACCAGCCTAGGCCAAGCCGCGCGCCTCGACGTGGGATGATGCCGGGTCCGAAGGAGCGCGATGGCGACCAAGACCCAGGGCAAGGGCGGATCCGGGCACGGGTCCGAGCACGGCGGGCATCGCGACGCCGAGGACCGTGCCAGCAAGCTGCCGAAGAAGGCCTACGAGAAGGAGCTCCGCCGGCTGCAGGAAGAGCTCGTGAAGATGGAGGACTGGGTCTCGCAGTCGGGAGCCAGGATCGTCGTCATCTTCGAGGGCGCGACGCGGCCGGCAAGGGCAGGACGATCAAGCGGATCACGCAGTACACGAACCCGCGCGTCACCCGCATCGCGGCGCTGCCCAAGCCCACCGAGCGCGAACGCTCTCAGTGGTACTTCCAGCGGTACATCGCGAACCTGCCCTCCGCCGGCGAGATCGTCCTGTTCGACCGGAGCTGGTACAACCGCGCCGGTGTCGAGAAGGTGCTCGGTTTCTGCACGCCGGACGAGCACCGGCGGTTCCTCCGGCAGGTCCCGATCTTCGAGCGGCTCCTGGTCGAGGACGGGATCGTCCTGCTCAAGTACTGGTTCTCCGTCTCGGACGAGGAACAGGAACGCCGGTTCCGCTCGCGCATCGACGACCCGATGCGCCGTTGGAAGCTCTCCGAGACGGACCTGCTCTCCCGATCGCACTGGGTCGATTTCTCGCGCGCGAAGGACGAGATGTTCGTCCACACGGACATCTCGGAGGCGCCGTGGTACGTGGTGGAGGCCGACGACAAGCCGCGGGCGCGGTTGAACTGCATCGCGCACCTGCTCTCGATGATCCCGTACGAGGAGCACGCGGTGGACGAAGATCAAGATGCCGTCGCGTCAGAGCGACGAGGGCTACGTGCGCCCGCCGCGGGACACCTACACGTACGTGCCCGACCACGCGCGCTCGATGCTCGACTAGGTCCGTTCGGGCGTCCGTTACCCTCGGTGCGATGGAACGCCTCCACGGGCTCGACGCCCTCCCGGTCGGCGCCGAACGCACCGTCGTCACGGTCGGCTTCTTCGACGGGGTGCACCTCGGTCACCGCGCGGTCCTGGGCCGGACCGTCGACGCCGCCCGCGAGCGCGGCCTGCCATCGGTGGCCGTCACCTTCGACCGTCATCCGCGCGAGGTGCTCACGCCCGGCCGGGAGCCCCGGCTGCTCACGACCGTCGACCGCAAGGCCGCGCTGGTCGAGGAGACCGGGATCGACACGCTGCTCGTGCTCGAGTTCACCGAGGACTTCAGCCGGTGGCCGGCCGAGCGGTTCGTGTCGGACGTGCTGCTCGCCGGGCTCCACGCCGAACCACTGCGTGATGGGCGCGAACTTCACCTTCGGTCACAAGGCCGCGGGGACGGTCGAGCTGCTGATCGAGCAGGGACCGGCGCTCGGGTTCACCGCCGAACGCGTGGAGCTGCGTCGAGATCCAGGGGCGGCGCGTCTCGTCGTCCTCGGTCCGAGACGCGATCGCGCAGGGCGATCTCGAGTGGCCCGGCGTGGCGCTCGGCCGGCGGTTCGTCCTGGACGGCACCGTGGTGAGCGGGGCGGGCGGGGGCACGGCCTCGGCTTCCGACCGCGAACCTTCGGACGGGTCCTCGTCTGCTGCTGCCGGGCCGCGGGATCTACGCGGGCAGGGCGTTCGTCGAGCGGCACCGGGCACCTCGCCGCGATCAGCGTCGGGACGAATCCGACGTTCGGGACCGAGCCCTGCACGTCGAGGCGTACCTGCTCGACTTCGAGGGCGACCTGGTGGGGAGCGAGATCGCGGTGGAGTTCTGGGCGTACCTGCGCGACGAGGTGCGGTTCGATACGCCCGAGAGCTGTCGGCCGCGATCGCGCGAGGACGTACGACGTGACCCGCGACCTCGTTCGCGAGACGTGAGAGGCTCGAACCCATGACCGCGGCACGGCCGCCGCGCGCGCGTCCCGTTCGGTCTGGTGCTGATCGCGCTCGGGATCGCGGTCGGCGTGCTCGCTTACCTGGTCGGACGCGCCGACGACGAGCGCCGGGCGCCAAGGGCGCACAGGCACCATCTCGGCGGCGCTGGACCGGCTCGACCTCGACCGGCCAGCCCGAGCGCCGAGCCGAAGGGCAAGCTGCTGATCCACGGGACCGGCGACGTGAGCCTGGATCCGACCTACATCCCCGCGCTGGCCTCGAACGGTTACGGCTGGGCGTGGAGCGGGCTCGACGGGCTCTTCCGGCGCGACGACCTCACCGTGATCAACCACGAGTGCCCATCGACCGACATCGTGGCGCCGATCGTCAAGCAGTTCGTGTTCCGGTGCGACCCGGACGCGTTGGACGAGGCGCGCGACGCCGGGGTGGACGTCGCGAACCTCGCGAACAACCACGGCTTCGACCAGGGGCCGGAGGGCCTGCTCGACTCGATCAGGAACATCCGCCGGGCCGGCATCATGCCGATCGGCGCCGGCGCATCGCAGGAGGAGGCGGACGCTCCGGCGTACGTCCAGGTCAAGGGTGGACGATCGGGCTCGTCGGCGTCGGCGAGGTCACCGACCCGGACTCGCAGGTGGCCAACGGCGACGAGATCGGGACGTCCGTGGGCCACGACTTCTCGCGCGCTCGGCGCGATCCGGGAGGCCTCGGCGAACGCGGACCTGGTGATCGTCATGATCCACTGGGGCGTCGAGCTCGACACCCAACCACGGGAGTACCAGGTCGAGGAGGGGCACCGGATGATCGAGGCGGGCGCCGACGTCATCTTCGGCTCGCACGCCCACCGCCTGCAGCCGATGGACACCTACGAGGGCAAGCCGATCTTCTACGGCCTGGGGAACTTCGTCTGGCCGCGTTTCTCGGCCGAGGGCTCCACGACCGCCGTTGCCCAGGTCGTGGTCCGTCCGGACGGGTCGATCAGCGGACGCCTCCTTCCCGCCACGATCGTCTCGGACGGCCATCCGGTCCTGAACGCATCCGGCTGACGCCCGGCGACGTCCTCCGCCGAAGGATGTCGGGCGTCACCCCACGTCGCAGGGCTGCGGTGGTACAAAGGACGGCCATGACCAAAGGCATCGGCAGCTCGATCGGCGGATACACGATCGAATCGCTGCTGGGCCGCGGCGGCATGAGCACGGTCTACATCCGCCGAGGACGCCAAGCTCGGCCGCAAGGTCGCCCTGAAGATCATGTCGAGGAGCTCTCGGAGGACCAGGCGTTTCCGCTCGCGGTAACTTCACCAGCGCCTTCACGCCCGCGGTCGTGCGGAGCGAGGCGCCGAACCGGGTCGCCGGGGAGTGCGTGGGCGGGTCCGAGGGCGTGACGCTCCGGATGTTCGTGAACGGGGTGGCCGTCGACACCGTGGTCGACGGCGGTCGACCCGATCCTGGGCGGCACGGTCGGCATGCGGGCGGAGTCGCGACGGGAGTCCGCCGAGGTCGAGTTCGACGATTTCCTGGTGACACGGGCGGGCTGATCCGGCCGCGCGACCCGCTGACCAGCGCAGACGGGCCGGTCGCTCCGGGGCGTCTGGTAGCCTGGTCGGGACCGATGACGCTCACCAAGACGCAGAAATCCGAGATCATCACGGAGCACCGGCGTTCCGACGAGGACACCGGTGGGACCGAGGTGCAGATCGCCGTGCTCAGCAAGCGGATCGCCGACCTCACCCAGCACCTGAAGACCCACGCCAAGGACCACGCGTCCCGGCGCGGTCTCCTGATGCTGGTGGGCCGCCGGCGCCGCCTCCTCGAGTACCTGCGACGAGAGGACATCGAGCGGTATCGCGAGATCGTGGCGAAGCTCGGACTTCGCCGATAGACCGGAGGCGCCCGGCGGGGCGCCTTCTCCCTAGGGGGATGCGAACGGATCACCGATCGGAACCTGAGGCGGGCGTTCCCCGCGGTCGGTTCTCAGTAGCGAGCCTCCGATCCACGATCGGCGGTTCACCACTGACAACCGGCCCGGCCCCGACCTCCAGTCCGCGCGGCGCGCCCGCGCCGCGCATCCAGACGATACGAGGAGGCATCGGCCTATGGCCATCACCCTTTCCCGAGAGTTCGGGAACACCACACTGACGTTCGAGTCGGGCAAGCTCGCCCAGCAGGCGGGAGGCTCGTGCGTCGTGACGTACGGCGAGACCACAGGTGCTCGGCACCTGCACCACCGCACAGCCCCGCGAGGGGATCGACTTCTTCCCGCTCACGATCGACGTCGAGGAGCGCATGTACGCGGCCGGCAAGATCCCCGGCGGGTTCTTCCGCCGCGAGGGTCGCCCGTCCGAGACGGCGATCCTGACGGCCACGCCTGACCGACCGCCCGATGCGGCCGACGCTTCGCGGACGGGCTACCGCGACGAGGTCCAGGTCGTGATCACCGTGCTCTCGGTCGACATGGCGCACCAGTACGACATCCCGGGCATGAACGCCGCGAGCCTCGCGACGATGCTGTCGCGGGATCCCGTTCGAGGGCCCGGTCGGCTCGGTCGGATGGGCGCTGATCGGCGGCGAGTGGGTCATCAACCCGACGTTCCAGGACCTCGAGGAGTCCACGTTCGACATCGTGGTCGCCGGCCGCCGCAACGACGCCGGGCAGGTCGACATCCTGATGATCGAGGGCGAGGCGCCCGACGAACACCTGGGCGCTCGCTGCAGGCCGGCGGCACGACGCCGACCGAGGAGGTCGTCGCCGAGGGCCTCGAGGCGGCCAAGCGCGCGATCGACGAGCTGATCGACTTGCAGCACGAGTTCGTCGCCACAGGCCGGCGTCAAGCCGCAAGCCGTTGCGAGCCCACGCCGCTGTACGGCGGCGGGACGTGCAGGCGGCCGCCGAGTTCGCTGCAGGGACGCGCCTCGAGACCGCGATCGTGCCCGACCGGGCCGAGCGCGAGGCCGAGCATCGTCGCGCTCGAAGAGCCGAGCCTGAAGGAGCACCTGCTGCGAGACCTGGGCGACGGAGACCTACGCCGCGCGCGCAGTCGAGATCTCGCCGGCATGGAAGGACCTGCAGAAGAAGGTCATGCGAGCCGCGCGTGATCGAGCGAGGGCGTCCGCCTCGACGGCCGCGGCCCCAACGACATCCGGCCGCTCGTCGGCCGAGGTCGGCGCTGATGCCCGACGCGCGCACGGCTCGGCGTCTGTTCAGCCGGGGCGACACGCAGGTGCTGAACGTGACCACGCTGGGCATGCTCCGGATGACGCAGATGATCGACACGCTCGACCCGAGGAGCTCGAAGCGCTACATGCCACCACTACAACTTCCCGCCGTTCTCCACCGGCGAGACCGGCCGCGTCGGCTCGCCGCGGCGTCGCGAGATCGGCCACGGCGCGCTCGCCGAGCGGGCGCTCGTGCCGGTGATCCCGACGCGAGGAGGAGTTCCCGTACGCGCTCCGGCTGGTGTCGCGACGTGCTGAGCTCGAACGGCTCGACGTCGATGGCGTCGCGTCTGCGCGTCGACGCTGTCGCTGATGGACGCCGGCGTGCCGATCAAGGCGCCGGTCGCGGGCATCGCGATGGGCATGATCGCCGAGGACGGCAAGTTCGTGACCCTCGACCGACATCCTCGGCGCCGAGGACGCGCTGCGGCGACATGGACTTCAAGGTCGCCGGCACGCGCGAGTTCGTCACCGCGATCCAGCTCGACATGAAGGTCACGGGTCTGCCCGGCGACGTGCTCGTCGCGCGCGCTCGAGCAGGCGCAGGAGGCCCGGCTCCACGATCCTCGACGTGCATGCAGGCGACGATCCCGGTGCCGCGCGACCGAGGTCAACCCAAGGCGCCGCGCGATCATCACGATCCAGATCCCGGTCGACAAGATCGGCGAGGTGATCGGGCCCAAGGGCAAGCGGATCAACGAGATCATCGCGCCTGACCGGCGCCGACATCGACATCCAGGACGACGGGACCGGTGTTCATCGGCTCCACGCGAGGGCGACGGGCGCGGACGAGGCGGCGCCGGATGATCGACGAGATCGCGAACCCGCGCGCCGGTCAGCGTCGGCGAGCACTTCACCGGCACCGTGGTCAAGACGACGACGTTCGGGGCGTTCGTGAACCTCGTGCCGGGCCGTGACGGCCTGGTGCACATCTCCAAGCTCGGCACGCGGCAAGCGCCTGGCGAACGTCGAGGACGCGGTGCAAGGACGGCGACACGATCGACGGTCGAGGTCCAGGACATCGACGATCGCGGGCAAGATCTCGCTCAAAGCCCGTGGGCGAGGAGTGGGCGATCACCCGAGGGGATGGAGGCAGGAGGCGCAGGATCCGGCGCTCCCCGTCGCGACCGCGATCGCGACCGGCGGCCGCGCGACCGCGACCGTCGCACCGGGACCGCGAGCGCGAACCGCGCGATCCCGCGTAGCCGATGTCGATCGGACGCACGGAGTTCACCTCCGGCCTGCGCGTCGTCACCGAGCGGATGCCCGGCGTCCGCTCGGTGACGCTCGGGCTTCTGGGTCCTCGCCGGCTCGCGCGACGAGCCGCCGCCGATCGCGGGCTCGAGCCACTTCCTCGAGCACCTGCTGTTCAAGGGGACGAAGACGCGGACCGCGCTGCGACATCGCCGAGGCGTTCGACGCGGTGGGCGGCGACGGTCAACGCGTTCACCGCCAAGGAGTACACGGCGTACTACGCGCGGGTACGCGACCGCGACCTGCCGATGGCGGTCGAGCACCTCTCGGACATGCTGCAGCACTCGGTGCTGCGGGCGGCCGACCTGGACGCCGAACGCCAGGTGATCCTCGAGGAGATCAACCATGCACGAGGACGCATCCGGGCGACCTCGTCCACGACCTGTTCACCGAGACGCTGTGGCCCGGTCACCCGCTCGGCCGGCCGATCCTCGGCACGAAGCAGAGCATCGAGGCGTGCGGGGCGCGATCAGGTTCGGCGCTTCTGCCGCAAGCACTACGTCGCGCGGGAACGTGGTCGTCGTGGCCGCCGGGAACCTCCGGCACGACGAGCTGCTCGAGCTGGTGGGCGAGCATGGAGCCGGGCTCAGTGCGCGCCGCAGGGCCCGGAGCGCCTGGAACCTTCGCAGCCGCCGGCGACGCCCGACCGCATCGGGACGCTCGCTGGTCAAGAAGCGCACGACCGAACAGGCGCACATCTGCGTCGGCACCAGCGGCCTGTCGCGGACCGACCCGGACCGGTTCGCGTTCGGCGTCGTGAACAACGGCGCTGGGCGGCGGGATGAGCTCCCGCGCTGTTCAGGAGGTCCGCGAGCAGCGGGACTCGCGTACAGCGTCTACTCGTACCACGCGATGTACGCCGAGGCCGGGCGTGTTCTGCGCCTACGCCGGCACCACGCCCGGGCGCGCGAAGGAGGTCCTCGCGATGCATTGCGAGCCGAGCTCGAGGACGTCGCCGAGCAGGGCGGCTCGGCCCGGACGAGTTCGAGCGCGCGCAAGGGCCACATGAAGGGCTCGCTGGTCTGTCGCTCGGAAGATCCAGGCGGACGGCATGTCACGCCTCGGGCAAGTCGGAGATCGGGCACGGCGGAGTCCTCACCGTGAACCAGACTCCTGAGGCCGCATCGACGGCGTGACCCCGAGGACGCGCGCGCGCGCCGCCGAGCGGGTACTGTCGCAGCCGATGACGGTCACCGTGCTCGGTCACGTTCACTCGAAGAAGGACGCGATCGCGTGATCCGGCGTCGGCGTCGATCGGCGCCTGCGGCCGCATGGGGCTGATGGGTCTGCCGGGCGCCATCGCGGGACTCGGACGACTTCGCGCTCGTGGCCGCGATGCGACCGCTCGCAGGTCGGCGCAGAAGGTCGGGCAGATGATCGGTCATCCGAGATCGACGTCGGCTGCCGACGAGCTCGACCGGCTGCTCGAGGCTGACGCCGAGGTCGCGATCGGCTTCACGCACCCGACGTCGCGATGGACGACATCCGCTGGTGCATCTGCGCACGCGCGTGCACGCCGTTCGTCGGCACGACGGGGATGACGCAGGAGGACCTCGCAGGAGGTCGACGCTCCTGTCGGACGAGGGCCACGAATCAACGTGATCGTGGCTGCGAACTTCGCGCTCGGCGCCGTGCTCGATGCAGCGATTCGCCGCTGCAGAGCCGTCCGGTACCTGCCCGCGGTCGAGATCATCGAACTCCATCACGAACAGAAGGCGGACGCCCCTCGGGGACGGCCGGTCGCAACGGTCCGCACGCATCAGGAGGAGCGCGGCGAGGCGTGGCGGGGCCCGCTGGGCGAGTCGCTCGAGGGCGATGCGCGGCGGCGACGTCAGGGCGGCATCCGGGTGCACTCCGGTTGCGCCTGCCCGGAGCTGGTGGCGCACCAGAGGTCATCTTCGGGGGCAGGGGCAGACGCTCACGATCCGGCACGACTCGACCGACCGGTCCTCGTTCATGCCCGGCGTCGTCGCTGATGGCCGCCCGGGCCGTGATGGTCCGTCCGGGTCTCACGATCGGGCTCGAGCCGCTGCTCGACCTCCCGCCGCTGCCGTAGTCGCGTGACGGGTCGCGTGCGTCTTCGCGCATCCGGACGACGACACCTTCGGGGTGGCCGGGAGCCTCGCGCTCCACGGCGACGACGACCTCGGAGCTCACCGTGATCCGCGGCGACCAGCGGCGACGCCGGCCGCATCGCCGACGCGTCGCTCGCGACCCGCGAGACGGCGCGAGCGTCCGCGGGCCGGGACCTCGACTCGTGGCGCGCCGTCGGGCTCGCACCCGACCTCCGGTTCCTCCGGCATCCCGACGGCGCTCTGAGCCGGATGCCGCGCGAGCCGCTCGTGGCCGAGGTACGCGACCTGCTCGCGGCCGCCGAGGCCGAGGTCGTGGTGACGTTCGGCGCCGGACGGAATCACGGGGCACGAGAGACCACGTCGCGATCGGCGAGGAGTCGCGACCGAGGCCTTCGGCGCGCTGCGGACGTCGGCGAGCGGATCGGCGTTCTCCAGGCTGCTCCACTGCGCGATCCCGCGGAGCGATCTCGACCGCTTCAACGAGCTCCTGCGCGAGCGAGGGCTCCGAACCCATGGACCCGACCCAGCCGTTCGTGCCGCGCGGCGTCCCGGACAGCGGCATCGGGGCGCGCATCGACGTCGCGAGCGTGTACGACCGCAAGGTCGAGGCGATCCGCGCCCACAAGACGCGAGGGCCGAGCTCGACGACGTCCCCTTCGACCTGTGGCCCGAGATGCTCTCGACCGAGGCGTTCGTCGTGGCCTGGCCCGAGCGCCGGCCGCGCGACCCCATCCTCGCCGACCTCTTCGAGGGCCTGCCCAGCTCTCGTAAGCTCGTCGCATGGACGTCGAGATCCGGACGATCTCCGAGGACGAGGTTCCGCGACCTACGCGCGCGCAGTCGAGATGGCGTTCAGCGACGTCCCCTCGGACGAGGACATCGAGCGCGAGCGCGTGCTCGTCGAGTACGAGCGGTCGTTCGCCGCCTTCGACGGGCCCGACATCGTCGGCGACCGGCGCGGCCTTCACCGATGCCGATGACCGATCCCGGGCGGCGAGCTCGACGTGGGGTACGTGACCGCGGTCGGCGTCGCGGGCGACCCACCGGCGCCGAGGCATCAACACGCGATTGATGCGGGCGTTACTCGACGACGCGCACGAGCGTGGTGAGCTCGTCGACGTGCTCTACGCGTCGGGGGCGGCATCTACGGCCGGTACGGGTACGGGCTCGGGACGTTCGGCTACTCGATCGACCTCGAGCGCTCGCGCTCGGCGATTCGTCCGCGGGTACGCGCCCTCGGGGACGACCCGCCTGCTCGAACGCGATCCGCGCGCTCAGAGGAGATCCTGGCCGTCCACGACGCGACGCGGCGTTCGCGGCCGGGATGGTCGGGCTCGACGAGCGACGGCTGGTGTACGCCCTGCACGAGCACGGGGATGACGCCAAGCTGCCGCAGATGTTCGTCCCTGCACGAGGGGACCGATGGGGCGTCGATGGCTTCGCGGTCTACCGCGTGAAGCACGATGGCCCAGGGGCTATCCGCGCAAGTCGGTGCTCACGGTTCGGGACCTGCGGGCGACGACGCCTGGCGCGTACGCGGACCTGTGGCGGTACGCTCTTCGAGGTCGACCTGGTCGAGACGTGTCGTCGCGATGGAGCCGTCCGGTCGACGAGCCGCTCGTGCACCTGCTGCAGGAGCCGCGACGCCTGGGCGCGACGCTCACGCGACAACCCTGGGTCCGGCCGGTCGACGTCGCCGGCGCCCTCGGCGCCCGGCGGTACTCGACCGACGCTCGGATCGTGCTCCGAGGTCATGGATCCGTTCTGCCCGTGGAACGAGGGGCGCGCTACCTGCTCGAGGCGACCGGCGGGGAGGCGCGACGTCACGCCGGCCGACCACGGCACCGCCCGGCCTCACGTGTTCGGTCAACGAGATCGCGCGACCTACCTGGCGGGACGTCGTTCCGCGCAGCTCCACCGCGCGGTCGCGTCGACGAGCAGCCGGGCGCGTCTGGCCCGCGCCGACGCGATGGTCGCGGCTGGGCCCGGCCCCCTGGTGCCCTGCGTCTTCTGAGTCTCCGGCGCAGCGACCTGATCCCGCTAGCGCGATGAGGCCGCTCAGCCGACGAGGCCGCGAGACGATCAGCCACACGCGCGAGCGCGCCCATCGCGACCGCGAGGACGTCGCCGAGGATGCGCAGGAAGCGTTCGCTCACGCGGTGCGCCCCGGCGCCGAGCACCACCATCGCCGGAGTCCATCAGCGACACGCCCAGCAGGAGCGCGACCACCGTGACGACCGCGAGCCCGCGCCCGCCCTCGTCGACGGCGCTCGCGACGACGCGCGGTGCCGGTGGTCGCCGAGGAACACCGCAGACGCCGGGGTTCAGCAGGACCGCGACGATCCCCCGGACGCGCTGGGGTGCAACCCTGCCGCGCGTGGATCGTCCACCACCGTCCGGCCGATCGGCCCTCGCGGATCGCGTCCACGGCGAGGAACACCAGGAACGCGCCACCGATCACCTTGACGACGCGGCAGGAACGTCTCGCCCGGCTCGAGCGAGGACAGCCCGGCCGCAGCGGCAGCATCATCAGGCCGAACGTGAGCGTTCGCGCCGGCCATGGCCCGGAGCCCTCGTGCCGGCGCCGCCGCGCGACGCCTCGGAGAACAGCAGGCAGCTGCACGGGTCACGGCGACGCCCCCAGGGCGACGCCGAGGCCCGAAGCGCGGCGAGCGGGATCCGGGACGATCCACGCCGGCTATCGCAGCCGAAGTTCGCCGACCTCGACGGGGTCGTCGTCGGTCGCCTTGCGAGAGCAGGACGCCCTCGCACTCGGCGAGCGGCTCGATCTCGGCGACCGTGAGACCGAGGCACGGCGCGCTCGATCGGCGGGCGTGTGCGAGATCGCGAGCCCGCGCTCGCCCTCGGGGACGGCGTCGAGCAACGCGGCGACGACGCCGGCCATCGCGAGCGGCGACCGTCGTTGTCCTGCGCGGCCAGGCCCGGGACGACGGCGTGGGCCGGGGAGCTGCTCGCCGAGACCGGCGCAGGAGCCACGCGACGGTCTCGGCGCTCGCTCGGCGGGGGAGACGAAGACGACGGATAGCCGCCCGCGAGCGTCGCGCCCACCGACTGGCGCCTGCGCGCGTCCGCTCCATGGGACAGCTTGTCGGCCGTCGGGTCACGGCGCGCGTGGCGTCGCAGTTCGAGCGTCCTCACGTGGGTCTTCCTCCTG
>ERZ1370068.7540-contig-6452_pt1 | contig 17217 bp, 21 predicted proteins | sample MGYA00561227_ERZ1370068 | MGnify/ENA primary metagenome ERZ1370068 (study PRJEB38410, sample SAMEA6850437) | metagenome | study: Metagenomic assessment of the ecological functions of the soil: analysis of the soil microbiota associated with the...
GTCGACGCACACGTGATCGCGCTCGGGCGGTCATCGCCACCGGCTCGTCCCCGCGATTCCACCGATGCTGCGCGCTGCGGGCGATCGCCTCATCGTCAACGACGACGTCTTCGACTGGGACGACCTGCCGCGGTCCGGTCGCGGTCTTCGGACCCGGCGTGATCGGCCTCGAGCTCGGGCAGGCGCTGCACCGGCTCGGCGTCGACGTCGCTGCTGTTCGGGCCGCACGCGGCCACGTCGGGCCCGTTCAGCGACCCGGCGATCCAGCGCCTACGCGCGCCGCACGTTCGAGCGCGAGCTCGAGCTCGACGTCGAACGCCGACGTCTAGCGCATCGAACGCGACGGCGACCAGGTGCGACGTGCGCTATCGCGGCGCCGACGGCGACGAGCGCACGGCGCGCGTCGACTACGTGATCGCCGCCACCGGACGCACGCCGAACGTCGCGCGGCCTCGGCCTCGAAAGCACGTCGCTCGCGCTCGATGCGCGCGGCGTGCCGCGTGTTCGACCGGCACACGATGCAATGCGGGAGCGCTGCCGATCTTCATCGCGGGCGACGCCGGACGACGACCTGCCGCTGCTGCACGAAGCCGCCGACGAAGGGCGGCATCGCCGGTGAGAACGCCGCGCGCTTTCCGACGTTCGCCGCGCGGCTGCGGCGCACGCCGCTCGCGGTCGTGTTCTCCGATCCGCAGCTCGCTGTCGTCGGCGCGCGCTACGCCGATCTCGACGCCCGGCACGTTCGTCACCGGCGAAGTCTCGTTCGAGGACCAGGGGCGAAGCCGGCGTGATGCTGCGCAATACGCGGCCTGCTGCACGTCTACGTCGACATCGCGACCGGACGGATCTGCTCGGCGCCGAGATGATCGGCCCGGATGCCGAGCACATCGGCGCATCTGCTGGCGTGGTCGATCCAGGCGGAGTTCACGGTCGAGGCGCGCGCTCGGCGATGCCGTTCTACCATCCCGTGGTCGAGGAAGGATTGCGCACGGCGCTGCGGGACGGCGACGCGAAGCTCGAGGCCGCGCGCCTCGCGCGCGCCGCGTAGAAACCTGCGCTGGGCGCGAGAATCAGGCCGGTTGCGCCACCGCCGACGCGCGCCGCGCGAAATCCGCGGCCTGATCGTCGCCGACCTTGCCGACCGCGAAATACACCGCTTCCGGATGCGCGAGATAGAAGCCGGAAACCGCCGCGGCCGGCAGCATCGCGAAGTTCTCGGTGAGCGTCATGCCGATCGCGTCGGCGCGCAGCAGATCGAAGAGCGGCGCCTTGACCGCCGTGGTCGGGGCACGCCGGATAGCCGGGCGCCGGACGGATGCCGCGGTACTCCTCGCGCATCAGCGCCGCGGTGTCGAGCGCTTCGTCCGGCGCGTAGCCCCACAGCTCGCGCCGCACCTTCCGGTGCAGCCACTCGGCGAACGCCTCGGCCAGCCGGTCGGCGAGCGCCTTCAGCATGATCGCGCTGTAGTCGTCCTTCGCCGCCTCGAACTCGCGCGACGCTTCTTCTCGATGCCGAGGCCCGTGGTGACCGCGAACGCGCCGAGATAGTCGCGCACGCCGGAGTCCTTCGGCGCGACGAAATCGGCGAGGCAGTAATTCGGCTTGCCCGGCGGCCGCTCGTTCTGCTGGCGCAGGTTGTGCCACGTCAGCGCGACGCTGCGCGCGCGCCTCGTCGGCGTACATCTCGATGTCGTCGCCGACGGAGTTCGCCGGCAGGATCGCGACGGCGCCGTTCGCGGTGAGCCAGCGGCCGGCGACGATGTCGCTTCAGCATCGCCTGCCCTTCGGCGTAGCACGCTGCGCGCCGCTTCGCCGACGACCGGGTCGTCGAGGATCGCCGGGAACGGCCGCCGAGAGCTCCCACGCCTGGAAGAACGGCCCCCAGTCGATGCACTGCGCGAGCTCGCGCGAGATCGACGTTGCGGAATTCGCGGCGGCCGATGCGCCATCGGCACCGGCGGCGCGTAGTGCGCCCAGTCGGCCGTGAACGCATTGGCGCGCGCCGCCGCGAGCGAGATCAGCGTCGGGCCCTTCTTGCTCGCGTGCTGCACGCGGACTCTGCTCGTAGTCGGCGGCGACTTCGGCGACGTACGCGGTCTTGCAGCTCGTCGGACAGGAGGTTGCTCGCCACGCCGACCGCGCGCGACGCGTCCGGCACGTAGACGGTGATCCCGTCGTAGTTCGGCGCGATCTTCACCGCCGTGTGCACGCGCGACGTCGTGGCGCCGCCGATCAGGAGCGGCTGCGTCATGCCGAGCCGCTCCATCTCGTGCGCGACGTGCGCCATTTCCTCGAGCGACGGCGTGATGAGCCCGGACAGGCCGACGATGTCGGCGTTGCGCTCGCGCGCCGTGTCGAGGATCTTCTGCGCCGGCACCATCACGCCGAGATCGATCACCGTCGAAGTTGTTGCACTGGAGCACGACGCCGACGATGTTCTTGCCGATGTCGTGGACGTCGCCCTTGACGGTCGCCATCACGATCGTGCCCTTGGGCTTGCCGGCGTCGCCGGACGCCGCCTTCTCGGCCTCGATGAACGGCACGAGGTGGCCGACCGCCTGCTTCATCACGCGCGCGCTCTTCACGACCTGCGGCAGGAACATCTTGCCGGCGCCGAAGAGGTCGCCGACGACGTTCATTCCCGCCATCAGCGGACCCTCGATCACCTGGATCGGGCGCGCGCGAACTTCTGCCGCGCCTCCTCGGTGTCCTCGATGATGTACGTCGTGATGCCGCGCACGAGCGCGTGCGACAGCCGCGCCTCGACCGGTTCCGCGCGCCACGCGAGGTCCTCGGTGACCTGCTTGCCCTGCGACTTGAACGACTCCGCGAGCGCGACCAGCCGCTCGGTCGCGTCCGGCCGCCGATTGAGCACGACGTCCTCGACGCGCTCGCGCAGCTCCGGCGGGATCTCGTCGTAGACGCCGAGCTGGCCGGCGTTGACGATGCCCATCGTCATCCCGGCGCGGATCGCGTGATAGAGGAACACCGTGTGGATCGCCTCGCGCACCGGCTCGTTGCCGCGAAACGAGAAGCTCACGTTCGACACGCCGCCCGAGACCTTCGCATGCGGCAGGTGCTGGCGGATCCAGCGCGTCGCGTTGATGTAGTCGACCGCGTAGTTGTTGTGCTCCTCGATCCCGGTCGCGATCGCGAAGATGTTGGGATCGAAGATGATGTCCTCGGCGGGAAGCCGACCGTCGCGCGTGAGGAGCGTCGTACGCGCGCTGCGCAGATCTCGACCTTGCGCTCGAACGTGTCGGCCTGGCCCTTCTCGTCGAACGCCATCACGATCGCCGCGGCGCCGTAGCGCCGGACGAGCTTCGCCTGGCGCAGGAACTCGGCCTCGCCTTCCTTCATCGAGATCGAATTGACGACCGCCTTGCCCTGGACGCACTTCAGGCCGGCCTCGATGACCTCCCACTTCGACGAGTCGATCATCACCGGCACGCGCGCGATGTCGGGCTCGGCGGCGATCAGGTTCAGGAACTTCACCATCGCCGCCTTCGAATCGAGCATCGCCTCGTCCATGTTGACGTCGATGATCTGCGCGCCGTTGGCGACCTGCTGGCGCGCGACTTCGACGGCGCCCGTGTAGTCGCCGGCGAGGATGAGCTTCGCGAACGCGCGCGAGCCCGTGACGTTCGTGCGCTCGCCGACGTTGACGAACAGCGAGTCGTCGCCGATGTTGAGCGGCTCGAGACCGGACGAGTCGCATGACTCCGGTCCGCCCGGGCGCGGCGATCATCGGAGCGCGCCTACGCGGCAACGGCTTCCGCGAGACGCAGATGCTCCGCGGGGGCAGCGTCGCGACCGCATCGCCGATCGCGCGGATGTGCGCCGGCGTCGTGCCGCAGCAGCCGCCGACGAGATTGACGAAGCCGTTCCGCGCGAAATCCTCGATCAGCCGCGCGGTCTGCGGCGGGCGTCTCGTCGTAGCCGGTGTCCGACATCGGATTCGGCAGCCCCGCGTTCGGATAGCACGAGACGTACGGTGTCGGCGACGCGCGCGAGCTCCTCGATGTACGGGCGCATCAGCGCCGCGCCGAGCGAGCAGTTGATGCCGACGGCGAGCGGGCGCACGTGCCGCACCGAGTTCCAGAACGCCTCGGTCGTCTGGCCCGACAGCGTGCGGCCGGAGGCGTCGGTGATCGTGCCGGAGACGATCACCGGAAAGCGGCGGCCCGACGCGGTCGAAGCAGGACTCGAGCGCGAACAGCGCGGCCTTGCCGTTCAGCGTGTCGAAGATCGTCTCGACGAGGAAGAGATCGGCGCCGCCTTCGGCGAGGCCTTCGATCGCCTCGCCGTACGACGGCGACGAGCTCGTCGAAGCGCACGTTGCGCGCGCCGGGATCGTTGACGTCGGGCGAGATCGACGCCGTGCGGTTGGTCGGGCCCAGCGCGCCGGCGACGAAGCGCGGCTTTGCCGGGCGTGCGCGCCGTCCACGCGTCGGCGCATTCGCGCGCGAGTCGCGCCGCGGCGGCGTTGATCTCGCGCACCGCGGCCTGCGAGCCCGTAGTCGGCCTGCGCGATCGACGTCGCGTTGAACGTGTTGGAGCTGATGATGTCGGCGCCGGCCTCGAGATACGCGTCGTGAATCGCGCGGACGACGTCGGGCTGCGTCAGCGCGAGGAGGTCGTTGTCGCCCTTGACGTCGTGGTCATGGCCGGCGAGACACGGCGCCGCGATAGCCGGCCTCGTCGAGCCGGTAGCCCTGGATCATCGTCCCCATCGCGCCGTCCAGGATGCAGGATGCGCTGGTCGAGCAAGCGCGGCGAGTTCGTCGGTGCGGTCGGGTTGCATGGCGGGCGATCGCGGTGAATGCAGCCTGTTGATTCTAACATTGGCCTCGTCACCCGCCGTCCGCAGTCAGCCGCGGATGGCCGGATCGCGATCGGCATCGCCGCCCGCGGCCGTGGAGCCTGACGCGAACGGCGCACACGTGCTAAATTGGCGCCGATGAAGCACTTCAAGCCCAAAGAGGCAGCGCGGTTCCTGGCCGAGACGCCCTCGGCGGTCTTCATCGATTGCCGCAGCGAGATGGAGTTCTACTTCGTCGGCCATCCGGTCGGCGCGCAACACGTCGCCTGGAACGACGGGCCCGATTGGGAAGTCAATCCGCATTTCGTCGGGCAGGTGAAGAAGGTCGCGAGCATGAACCGCCCGATCGTGCTCATCTGTCGCAGCGGGCACCGCTCGCTCGATGCCGGCGTCGCGCTGGAGAAGGCCGGGTTCGCCGACATCTACCACGTGCAGGACGGCTTCGAGGGACCGCTCGACGAAAAGCATCACCGCGGAACGCTCTCCGGGTGGCGCCACGAGGGCCTGCCCTGGGAGCAGTCGTAACGCGTGTCAACGATAGCGCGCTCGTCAGAGCTCGAGCGACATGTAGACGACACCCGGCAGCGGGTTGTCGTAGTACGCGGTCGCATTCGCGGAATCCGAGCTTGGCGTAGAGCCGCCGCGCATCGCGCCATCCATTCGAGCGTGTCGAGCTTGAGCTCGCGGTAGCCGATCGCGCGCGCGTCGGCGATGAGCGCTCTCGGCGAGCCGGCGTCCCCAGCCGCCGGCCGCGATGCGACGGGCTGCACGTAGAGTCGCTTGACCTCGCCGATCGCATCCGCGGCGTCGGAGCGTTCGCGACTCGTTCGCCGGACGCCTCGCCGCTTCGAGCGGGCGCAGCGCGATGCAGCCGAACGCCTGCCCGGCGGCACCCGCGAGCAGCAGGCGCCCGAACGGCGGCGCATAGGCGCCCGGCAGCGTCGCGAGCTCGCGCTCGAAGCCCTGAAAGCACAGATCGACCTTGAGCCACCGCGCGTACTCGACGAACAGGCCGCGCGCGAGCTCGATGTCCTCCGGCCGCGCGGCGACGCGCAGCGCGGCGACGGCTGGATCGCTCGGTCATCACTGCGCCTTTTCGCAGCTGCCGACCTTCGCCTCGCTGCCGGGATACGCGGGCACGAGATCGCGCAGCTTGGCGATCACCGTCGCCTGCGGATCGCGCACGACCAGCATCGTGTTGCACGACCACCTGCTGGCGCGGCGCCGACTTCGCGTTCGTCACGCCCTGCGCGATGACCTGCGCGAGCCGGGCCTGCGCGGCGTCCTCGGTCGGAAACGCGCCGAGCGACACGGCGAAGCGCTGCGGGCCGACGTCGACGATCGACCGCGTCGCCGATGCCCTTCGCCCTCGCGTCGGCGGCGCGCCGCTCGGCTTCGGCGCGATTCGCGGCCGGCGGCAGGTAGACCCAGAACGCGTAGGTCGTCTCGATGCGCCGCTGCGTCAGGAGCTTGCCGAGCGCGAGCGGCTCGAGATCCGCGAGCGCCCGCGCGCGGTCGGCGTCGGAAAGCGGCCCCCATTCGAGGCAGACGTCGGCGAGCGCCGCCACCTTCGCCGGGCCCGAGCGCCGCCACCTGCTGCGGCGTGAGGAGCTTGATCTTGTCGGGCTGCACCTGCTCGGCCAGGCGGCCCGCCTCGCCGTCGCGCGACGCGTCGAGACGCGTGAACGCGAAGAACGTGAGGTTCGCGAGCAACAGCAGGAGTACGACGGTTCGCAATGGGGTTGTCAACGCAGGATCGCGGGCGGGTCAGATCCTCGCGTCCCCGGCAGCAGCGTGCCGGAACGAAGGGATCGGCCCGCCGCCATTATTTCATTTCCTCGGCGAGCGCGAGCACGCCTTCGAGCACGAGGGTGTCGATGACCTCGACCGGCGGGTCGAGATGCATGCGCGATTTCCGGCGCGGCGCCGCCGGCCAGATAGCAGCGGACGTGCGCCGGATCGGAATCGATCCGCCGCCGCATCTGCTCGATCGCGCCGCAAATCGCCTGGATCGACCCGCAGTAGATCGCGTCCGCGGTGTTGTCCGGAAACGCGCTGGAACTCACCGGTCGGCACCTTGAGGCCCGCGGTGTTCTCGGCAAGCGCCTGCAGCATGAGTCGGATCCCCGGCAGGATCAATCCGCCGTGGAAGACGCCGTTCACGTCGAGTGCGTCGATCGTGACCGCCGTGCCCGCATTGACGACGACGCACGCCGGCGGAAACAGCTCGGTCGCGATCGAGCGACGCCACGCGGCGACGAGCGACGCCCAGCGGTCCGCGCCGAGCTGCGCCGGCCGGGCGTAGCGGTTGGTGACCGCCGCACGCGGACTCGGACGCCGCGAGCCATTCGGGCGTCAGGCGCCAGCGCGCGAGCTGCGCCTCGACGCGCACGCGCGCCGCTTCACCGGCGACATTGACGCCCACGGCGCGCGCGGGACGCGGCAGGTCCTGCCAGGCGCGAAGCGAAAGCGCGCCGATCTCGGCGTTCGGAGTCACGCCGAGCCGCAGCCAGTCGCGCGGGCCGCGCAGCCCCCATTTCATCCGGCTGTTGCCGGCGTCGATGACGAGGATGCGGGTCATCGATGCCGTCGCCTGGGCAGCGCCTTCGCGGCCGCGCGGCGTCACGCGCGGCGGAGCGAGATCTCGCCGGACAGGAAGCGCGCGCGGCGCGGGCCGTCGGCCAGCACCAGCGCGCCGCTCGCGTCGACGCCGGCCACCTTGCCGGTGACCGTCGCGCCCGTCGGGCAGCAACAGCCGCACCGGCTTGCCCTGGTACGCGTGGCGGTGTTGCCACTCGGCGGCGAACGGCGCGAAGCCGTCGCTTTGCGTACTGGTGGAGGACCGCCGCGAGCTCGGCGAGCAGCGCCGCGAGCAGCCGGTTGCGGTCGATGGGCGGCGCCCGGCGGCCGGCGATGGACGCGAGGTCCGTGACCGGCACGGGAATGTCCTTGCGGGCGGCCGGCGGCAATCCGGACGTTGAGGCCGACGCCGATGACCGTGGTCGTCGGGCCGAGCGCGTCGCCGTTCAGCTCGATCAGGATGCCGCCGACCTTGAGGTGGCGGTGGATGAGGTCGTTCGGCCACTTGAGCGCGACATCCTTGAAGCCTTCGGCCTCGAGCGCGCGCACGACGGCGACGCCGACGGCGAGCGACAGGCCGGCGAGGAACCCCGCGCCCTGCTCGAACTTCCAGCCCAGCGAGAACGTGAGGCTGCCGCCCGCGATCGCGGTCCACGCGCGCCCGCGGCGGCCGCGCCCCGCCGACTGCCATTCGGCGGCAAGCGCGACCCGATGGACATCCCGCCGCTGCGCCCGCCGCATGAGCTCGGAGGACGTGGACTCGATCTGGTCGACGACCTCGACCGGGCCGCGGCAGCGGCGAGCTCGCGCCCCCGGCGAGCTCGACGAGCCACGACTGCACCTTCTTGGCGTCGAGGAAATTCGGGCGCCTCGAGCAGCCGGTAGCCGCGGCCCTTGACCCGCTCGAGGGCGAGGCCCGCCGTGCCGGCATCCTTCAGCACCTGCGAGACGCGCGCGCGCGTCAGCCCGACCTTGGCGGCAAGATCCTCGCCCGGAATGGAACTGCCCATCGGCAAGTTGGCGCAGCAGCGAGAATCCAAGCGGAGTGAGCACTTATAAACCGTTATCGCGGGAACGAGCGCGAAATGTTACACGACGGAGCCCTGAGCGGGGAAAAATGGGCCGTGCCACGACCCTTGGCAAGGGCCGCGGCTCGCAATCGCCGGAGCGTCGTGTCGGCCGCTTTGGGACACCGGACCGGCAAGGTTTCCGGACGCGCCGTCAGCCGGCGGACGGCCAGCAACGCCAGCACCTCGGCGTGCAGCGCCGGGTCGCCGCAAGCGACGACCGAGCCGCCGTCGTCGCAGCGCCCGCCGTCCATGTGGTGATGGTGCCGCCGGCCTCCGTCACGATCGGCATCAGCGCCTGCACGTCGTAGGGATGGAGCGATGCCTCGATCACGATGTCGATCAAACCCATCGCGAGCAGGCAATACGCGTAGCAATCGCCGCCCCATCGGGTGAGGCGCGCGCGGTCGGCGACCCGGTCGAATGCGGCGCGCTCGCCGGCGGTGCGGAACATCTTGGGGTCGGTGCAGGCGACGACGGCGTCGGCGAGCGCTCGGGCAGCGCGCGGGTCTTCAAGCGTGCGCCGCTCGCCGCCGCGCCGCCATTCGGCCGCGCCGCCCGCCGTCGCCAGGAACGATTCGCCGACGTACGGCTGGTGCGCGACGCCGACGACGACGCCGTCGCCGTCATGGAGCGCGATCAGCGTCGCCCAGTGCATCTGCCCGAGGATGAAGCTGCGCGTGCCGTCGATCGGGTCGATCACCCACGTGTAGTTCGAGCGTCCCGCGCTCCTCGCCGTGCTCTTCGCCGCGGATGCCGTGGTCGGGATAGGCGCGCGCGATCTCCGCGCGGATGATCGCCTCCGCCGCATGATCGGCGACCGTGACGGGGTCGTAGCCTCGCCGGCCGCCCTTGTCCGCGACGTCGAGCGCAACGCGAAAATGCGGCAGGATGGCCTCGCCCGCGGCCTGCGCCGTGCGCAGCGCGAATTCGAGCAGTGCGGCGTTCGTGGGAAGGTCCATGGCGAAGGCACTTCGCGGACCGGGAGCCGCGCGCGGCTATGATCGCACGCCGGGCGCGGCGAGCGGCGACGCACTCGGCGCGGGTACGATGCCGGCCAATATCTCGCGTTCCTTTTCGGCCGACAGGACATTGCGCCAGGCATCGGAATGATCGCGCACGCGAAGCCACGCCGCCGTGTCGGCGACGGTTTCCGCGAGCGGCCGCAACGGCGAGACCCTGCGCCGACCGCACGCGCGCAGCGCGAACTGCATGAAGCCGGCCGACTCGCGGTCGCGTCGCGGGAATCCACAGCGGCAGCCCGGTCCACGGCGTGACGCCGTGGCGGAGCAGCGACGTCGTCGTCGATCCACTGCGGCACGATCGGACTGCCGGCCGCGCGCGCTGCCGCCACGAGGACGTCGACGAGCGCGCCCATCGTCCACGTGCCCGCCGGACTGCAGGCGTCGAACGTGCCGTCGTCCTCGTCGCTCGATCATGTCGAGCATCCACGCCGCGAGATCGCGCGCGTCGATGAATTGCACGGCGCGATCCGGCGGCGCCGGGAACGACGCGCACCGGCCTCGCGCCGAGGACGTCAGGGCACAGCGAAGCGCGCGACCCAGTAGGCGAAGCGGTCGGTCGGATCGTGCGGGCCGACGATGAGCCCGGGCCGCACGACCAGGCGCGCTCGACCGAACGCCGCGCGGACCTCGTCCTCGCAGCGCGCCTTGAGCGCGCCGTAGTGCGCCGCGATGTCCTCGGACGCCGGATCGTCGAGCGTCGCGACGGGCGTCGTTTCATCGAGGCCCGGGCGGCTCGCGTCCGCGTAGACCGACAACGACGACACGAACGTGTAATGCCCGACCGCGTCCTCGGAGCGCGTCGGCCGACGCCTCGACGCAGCGCGGAACGTAGCCGCTCGTGTCGATCGCGGCGTCCCATTCGCCGGTCGTCGAGCGCCGACAAGCCCGGGCGCGATTCGCGGGTCGCGATTGCCGACGAGATGCGTGACCTCGCTCGGCCCACGGCACCGGCTGCACGCCGCGCGTGAAGAGCGTCACGTCGTGGCCGCGCGCGAGCGCGGCGTCGACCAAGTGCCGGCCGAGGAATCGCGTGCCGCCCAGAACGAGGAGTTTCATGTCGGATCGGCGCCGCATCGCGGCGCGGCGGCGATCGCGCCGCCGATGCGCGTTCTAGCCGCGCGGAACGATCTTCACGCCGGCGAGCTTTTCCTGCGCCTCGATCAGCGACGCGACGTACTTGTCGCCGAAGCCCAGCAGGTTCGCCGTGACGAGGCTCTGGTGCACGGCTTCGCCGACGATCGCACGGCACCGGCAGCGATTCCGCGAGATGCGTGTAGTAGCGGAGGTCCTTCATCGCGTTGACGAGCGTGAACTTGAGGCCGGTCAGATCGCCGTTGCCCTCGAGCATCTTGCCCACCATCATCTGGAAGATGCCGGAGTTGACGGCGCCGGCGGAGATCACCTCGTGCAGCTTCTTGATCGACAGGCCCGACTTCGCGGCGGCCGCGCACGCTTCGGCGGTGGCCGTGGCGATCGCCTGCGCGATGAAGTTGTTGATGAGCTTCAGCGTGTGGCCGTGCCCCGGCGGGCCCGCGTGGATGACGTTCTCGCAGAACGCCGAGAGCACGGGCTTCAGCTGCGCGAACACCGCGTCGTCGGCGCCGACCATCGTGTTGAGCCGGCCCTGCTCGGCCTCGACCGGCGTGCGCGCGAGCGGCGCGTCGACGAACTCGCGCGCTTCGCGCCGAAATCCATCGCGGATCGCCGCCGTCGACGCGGGCTCGGCGGTCGACGTGTCGACGACGATCAGTCCCTCGCGCGCGCGCGACAGCGATGCCGTCGTCGCCGTAGACGATCTGCTCGATCTGCGGCGTGCCGGTCACGCACAGGAACACGATGTCCGACGCTCGCGCGACGTCCGCGTGCGTCTTCACTTCCTTCGCGCCCGGCCGCGAGCAGGTCCTCGAGCGGCTTCCGGTTGCGATGCGCGCGCACCGTCAGCGGATAGCCCTTGGTGACGACGTTCTTCGCCATGCCGTGGCCCATCAGCCCGAGCCCGATGAAGCCGATGCGCGGCGTTTCGTGCGTTCATGGTGTCCCGCGATTCGATGATCAAATGCGTGGCCGATCGCGCGTCAAGTCTACCGCATGGCCGATCGTGACGGCACGAGCGCTGCCGGGTCGTACCGCTGAGCGCGAGCCGTACCGGCGATCGCTGACGTCGGTCGACGGCCGGTCGGCGTCCTGCCGTCGCACGCCCTTCGCGCGCCGGCGCTCGTGCAGCGCGATGAGCGAGGCCGCTGCCGCCGATCACCGCCATGCCGGCCAGCGTCCACGCGTCGGGGAAATTGCCGAACGCGATCCAGCCGATCAAGCGTCGCCCAGACGAGCTGCATGTAGGTGAACGGCGTCAGCGCGCGAGGCCGGCGCCCGCTGGAACGCGAGGATGAACAGGAAGTGGCCGACCGTTCCGAGCAGGCCCGCGACGCCGATGAAGCACGACGTCCGCCCACGGCATCGCGAACATCGATGCCGAGCCACGGCAGGAGCGCGGTCATCATCACCGTGCCGATGATGCGCGGGATAGAACAGCAGCACGCGCGAATCCTCGCCGGCGAGCATTCGCGTGAGGATCTGGAACGTCCGTAGAACACGGCGGAGCCGAGCGCACAGCAGCGCGGCGCCCTGGAACACGACGGACCCCGGCCGCACGATCAGGAACATCCCGGCGATGCCCGCCAGCACGAGCGCGATCCGCGGCCGCGTCATCCGCTCGCCGAGAAACGCCACCGCCAGAATGATGACCAGGATCGGCGTTCCGTAGTTGATCGCGGTCGCCTCGGCGAGCGGCAGGTATTTGAGCGCGCTGAAGAAGCACAGCGACGACAGCGGCAGGATCGCGCCGCGGACGAGCATCAGACCGGGCCTCGGCGTGCGGAACAGCCGCGCGCCCATCTTGCGGCAGCAGCCACAGCAGGATCACCACGAGCGTCTGGACCGTGTAGCGGGCCCAGACGAGGAGCGGGATCGGATAGCGGTCCGCCAGATGCTTGACGGTCGCGTCGAGGATCGTGAAGCACAGGACCGCCCCGACGATGAGGCCGATGGCCGACGGCGGGACGTGCGCGTGCGCGCGCACTAGAAAGAATATGAGGTAGATGAGCCCGAGCGCGAGCGTGCACTTGAAGACGACGGAAAGCGGCTTGTTGCGCTGCTTCAGCGTCCGGAAGAAATCATTGATCCGGCTGCCGACGGGATGAACCACCTTTCCGTAGAAGCGGTTGAGCGCCCCCACGGGCTCGCCTTCGACGTTCTGCGTCGCGCTGATCTTGACGAAGTTCTCGATCACGTACCGGTTGATGCGGGTCATGAGCCTGCTGGTGAGCGGCCGCTCGATGTCGCAGAACAGGATGATGCGGGTCGTCGGCGTCTTGTTCTCCGCCGCAGTGGATGAACGTCTCGTCGAACATCACCGCCTCGCCGTCGCGCCACGAGTAGCGCTCGCCGTCGACGACGATGAAGCAGGCGTCCGAGTTCGGCGTGACGAGGCCGAGGTGATAGCGCAGCGACCCGCCGAAGGGATCGCGGTGCGGATTCAAGTGCGCGCCGGGCTCGAGGATCGCGAACATCGCCGCCTTGACCGAGGGAATGGTCGCGAGCAGCGCCACCGTGCTGCGGGCACAGCGCCTGCGCCGAGGGCAGCGGATCGCCGTACCACTTGACGTAGAAGCGCTTCCAGCCGCGCTTGAAGAACGAATTGAAGCCGACGTCGTTGTTGGCGAGCGCGCCCCTGATGTGGCCCTCGTCGAAGAGGCTCTGCGCCTCCTCGCGGAGCATCGTCCACTGCTCGGAGAGCGGGGCGAGCTCGGGAAAACGGCCCACGTCCTGGAACGCTTTCGCGGGCACGGCCGAGAACAGGAAGACGAGCGCGTTGTACGGCGCCAGCAGCGTCGAGTGATTGAAGAGCTGGCGGGTGAAACGGAACCGCTCGCGGCCGCGCAGGTGCACGTAGAGCGCCGAAAGCACGATGGCGTAGAGAACCAGGAATTTGGGCGCGAGGATCTGGCCGATCATGGGGACGCCTCGGCGGCCACGGAAGTTTCCGGCCGCACGATTGAATCCTAATTCTATCAGAGACTTGCGCGCTCGGGTCCGGCCGCGGCAGCCCGTTGCTGCGCCCGCGGCCCCGCCGCTGCATCCAAATGCGACCGGACTGCGTATTCGACCCAGCAGCCTCCGTCTGCCGGCTCGGCCGGCCTCACTCGGGCCGCGCCGAACCGCCCAATCGCTCAACCGTCACAGGAGGGTCGAATATGAAACACGCAACCAGGCTCGTTGTCCCGCTGCTGGCGTCGCTCGCCCTGGCATGGGGCACGTGCGCCAATGCGGCCAAGTCACCGCGAAGCGCCGCTGATCGCCCTGGATCCGGCGGCCGACAACACCGATGTCTACGCCTTCGTCAGTTACGACGCGGCCAATATCGCGCGCGCTCCGGCCGATCGGACGCGTCACGTTCATCCTGAACGTCAATCCGGGCCAGGACCCGAGCGACGGCCCGAATTACTTCAACTTCGACGATGACGTGCTCTATACGATCAACATCGACAACAACCGCGACGGCGTGGCGAACGACGTCGTCTACGAAGTTCGCTTCACGACGCAGAACCGGCCGGTCGGCGGGCCCGGCGGATTGACCTCGCCCGTTCCGTATCTCGGCAATCCGCACATCACCGGACTGGGCGGGCTGCTGCAGGGGATCACCGCCCTCGACGGTCCCGGATCCGAGGGCTGACGCGCCGCCAGATCGTATACGGTGACCGAGGTCCGCGGCGCGGTCCGCACGCCGCTGTTCACCGGCTCGACGCTGGTGGCGGTGCCCTCCAACGCCGGACCGTCGACGTTTCCCAACTACGCCGGCGCTCGCCGCGCAGGGCATCTACACCGATCCGGCGACCGGCATCCGCGTCTTCGCGGGCCAGCGCGCCGAGACGTTCTACATCGATCTCGGCGCGGTGTTCGACACGCTCAACCTGCGGCGATATCTGCCGCTGCTTGACCGGGCCCGGCGAGGACAACGACAACGTCAATGCGTTCGGGATCAACCGCTTCAGCGGCGTCAACATCAGCACGATCGCCATCGAGGTGCCGATCACCCGCATCACCAGCGACGGGCTGCCCGCGGCAACGTCGGCGAACCCCGTCATCGGCATGTATGCCGCGACGGCGCGGCAGCAGAATCGCGTGCTGGGACCGGGCGGAGGCTCAACAGCGGACCGTTCGTGCAGGTATCGCGGATGGGCAATCCGCTCGTCAACGAGCTCATCATCAACACGCCCGCCAAGGATGCGCTGGAATCGCGTCCGATCCCGAGAACGAAGCGCAGTTCCAGGCTTCCTACAAGAACCCGGTCATCGCCACGGCGCTTCAGCTCGTTTACGGCGTGCCGATCGTTCCGATCAACGGCTCGCCGGCGTCCAACCGGACCGACCTGATGAGCATCCTGCTCAAGTACCCGGGCCAGGCGCTCAGTGGCTCGGACTGCGGAACGCCTTGCTCCGAGCTTCTGCGGCTCGACCTGCCGTGTCCGCCGACGGCGCCCGAGAACCAGAGCCGGCTTGGCGCGGCGTTGAGCGCCGACCCGCGGGCTGGCCCAACGGCCGGCGGCCGAACGACGACGTCACCGACATCGCGATACGCGTCGTCGGCGGCACGAACTACATCACCAACAAGGCCGGCGACGGCGTCAACTTCCTGGTCGGGCGCGCCGGGCACGATCGGCACGGACATCACGGTGACGGGCATCGCGAAGAACTTCCCGTTCCTGCCGACGCCGTATGACGGCAAGAACCGGCGGCACATCGATTGCGACGAGAAGCCCTCCGCCAATCCGTGCGGCCCGCTGGTGCCGTAAGCGGATCGGAATGAAGCAACATCGACTCACGGCCCGGGAGTGATTCCCGGGCCGTCTTCCCGCCGCGCCGCGATGTTGCGCCGCTTCGTGGGCGCAGTCGGCGCTGGCGCTCGCTGCACTGGCGACGGCGGCGCCGTACATGCCCGCCGACGATGCGCAGGTGCTGGAGCGCCTTCCCGGCCGGAGCGCACCGCAATTCCGCGAGCTGAAGGCGCTGCAGGCGCCGCCGCGGCGCAAGCGCCGAACGATCCGGCGCAGGCGACGGCGCTTGCCACGGCCTACATCCGCGCGTCGCGCGTCGAAGGCGACCCGCGTTTTCTCGGCTACGCGCAGGCGGCGCTCGCGACGTGGTGGAAGGATCCTGACGCGCCGACGCGCCGTGCTGATGCTGCGCGCGACGATCCTGCAAAGCCGGCACGAATTCGACGCCGCCGGCGCGGACCTCGACCGGCATAGCTGCAGCGCGACCCGAGAAACGCGCAGGCGCTGCTGACGCGCGCCACCGTGCTCGACGGTGCGCGGGAAGTATGCCGAGGCGCGCGACGATTGCGACTCGCCTGTCGGCGTTGGCCCCGGGCATCTATCGCGGCGGTCTGCAGCGCCGCGATCGACAGCGTCACCGGCCACGCGGGACCCGCCTACGCGACGCTCGCGCGGCACGCTCGACGGCACGCCTGCGCATCGACGGCGCCGGACGGGCCTGGGCCGAGACGCTGCTGGGCGAAATCGCGCATCGCCGCGGCGACCCCGCCGCCGAACGACACTTCCGCGCGGCGCTCGAAGCCAACCCGCGCGACCTGTATCTGCTGGGCGCGTACTGCGATTGGCTCCTCGACCAGCAGCGTGCCGCCGACGCGATCGCGCTCGTCGGCAACGAGACCCGGGTCGATGCGCTGCTGCTGCGGCTCGCGCTGGCGCAGCGCGCGCGCCAGGCGGCCGGAAGCCGCGGCGTCGATCGAGACGCTGCGCGCGCGCTTCGAGGCGAGCCGCGCCCGCGGCGACACGGTGCACCAGCGCGAGAACGCGCGGTTCGAGCTCGTCGCTGCGCGGCGACGCGCGCAGCGCGCTCGCGCTCGCGCTCGACAACTGGAAAGTGCAGCGCGAGCCGGCGGATCTCCTCATCCTCGCCGAAGCCGCGAACGCCGCCGGCGATGCTGCGGCCATGGGCATCGTCAAGCGATGGCTGGCCGAGACGGGATTCGAATATCCGGCGGTCGCCGCCCTGGCTGGCGCCGGCGCGCGGAGCGGCGAAATGAAATTCTGGATCGTGACGCTGGCGATGCTGCTGGGCGCGAGTCTCGCACCGGCGCACGCGCACAAGCCGTCGGACAGCTACCTCACGCTCACCGTCGAAGGCGACAGGATCGACGGGCAGTGGGACATCGCGCTGCGCGATCTCGACTTCGCGCTCGGGCTCGATGCGAATCAGGACGACGCGATCACGTGGGGCGAAGTCAAGGCGCGGCACGCCGACATCGCGGCCTACGCGCTGACGCGGCTGCGCCTTGGGAGGCGCCAACGCTCCCTGCCCGGCGCAGGTCACCGGGCACCTGATCGACGAGCACAGCGACGGCGCCTACGCCGTGCTGCGCTTCACCGCGACCTGCGCCGCCGCGCCCAAGGCGCTCTCCGTCGGCTATCGCTTGTTCTTCGATCTCGATCCTCAGCATCGCGGCCTGATACGCCTCGAACACGGAGGCAAGACGCGCGCCGGCATCTTCACCGCCGACTACCCCGAGCAATCCTTCACGCTCGCCGAGCTTTCGAAATGGGAACAGTTCGTCGACTACGGCAAAGAGGGCGTCTGGCACATCTGGACGGGCTTCGATCACGTCCTCTTCCTGCTGTCGCTGCTCTGCCGCTGCCGGCGGT
>ERZ1370068.6296-contig-5289_pt1 | contig 17211 bp, 26 predicted proteins | sample MGYA00561227_ERZ1370068 | MGnify/ENA primary metagenome ERZ1370068 (study PRJEB38410, sample SAMEA6850437) | metagenome | study: Metagenomic assessment of the ecological functions of the soil: analysis of the soil microbiota associated with the...
TTGTGCTTCGTTCAGTTACGTATTGCTGAACAGGATACCGCCGCAGGTGCCTGTCGCCTCCGAGGTGCCTGGCAAAATAGCGGCTTCCGTACAATCCATCCGTCTCCGGAAAAATGATCATGCAGCTTCTTCGCCATCAAAAAACACCAGCTCGACTTTCGCAGCCAGAATTCGGATGCTGCCCGATTACTCGCGCTAATTCCAAAAGAGTCCCTGTGCTTGAGCCACCATCGTTAGCTCCAGACGAATTTTATGGCGTCGAACGTTTTCGTATCGTAATGCGAGCACAACAAAAACAAAGGCGCCGCGTTCCCTTGGCCGGGAAATCTGGGCAATCAAATTTACGAACTGGACCTTGCCCCGCGGAAGTATCGTCGCGGTGAACGCCTGCCGTGTTACCTGCCAGCCGGAGCGGCGGAGCTGCTCCTCAATATAACCCCTGGATTTTCTCGATGGCCTCAGATCCAGACGGGCGTGGCCCGAAGTCGACCAATCGTTGAACATGCGCGAAAGCTTTCTCACCCGAAAGTTCTTCCCAGACTTTTTGTTTGCGCTGCAGGTGACGTATCCGCACAAACCATCAGGACGCAGACAACGAGGAGTAATGGAGTAAGGGAGTAACGAAGTGTTATTTGGCGCAAATGCATCACCTCCCATCACCTCCAACGCTCCACTTACTCCGGCTCTGGCAGCCCAAGAGCAGTTACAATCCGCTGAAGATCGCGTCGTTCCCGTAGTCATCGATTTCAATCCGGCCTCGTTTGTCTCCGTGATGGATGGTGACATGTGTGGCGAGGTGTTCTTGCAGGCGGTTCTGTAAATCTTCCACTGCCGTTGGCGTGACGCTCGGCTCAGCCCCAGCGCGTCGAGACTTTCGTCGTGGAACGGCCGATCCCAAGCAGGCGAGCAACCAGCCGTTCTGTGCCACGCACGGTGGCGTTGCGACGCAAAACAGTTTCTCGCAGCCAGGAGCTGTTCCTCAGGCGCTTTTAGCGGCAACAGCACCTTTGCGTGACCCACAGAAAGCAAATCCTGGGCGAGCCAGACTTTGCACCTGCTGGTGAAGATCCAAAAGCCGCAGCGCGTTGGCTACCGCCGCCCGGCTCCGCCCCACTTTGAGCGCGATGTCTTCCTGCCGCATTCCAAATTCATTCGCTAACCTTGCGTAGCCCTGGGCCTCTTCGATTGGATTCAGATCAGCGCGTTGCAGGTTTTCGATCAGCGACAATTCGAGGACTTCCAGGTCGTTTTGCTCTTCGAATTATGGCGGGCAACCTCGGTAAGGCCGATCTCCTGCGCCGCACGCCAGCGACGCTCGCCAGCGATCAATTCAAATCGAGCGCCCGCCTCGCGGACAATGCAGCGGTTGAATGATGCCAGTTGCCGAATCGAATCGATTAGTTCCTGCAGCGCTTCGCGCGCGAAATCTTTGCGTGGCTGCAGCGCACTCGGGACGATGTTTGCCAGATTGATCTGGTGCACTCGCTCGCCCGACTCGCCAGTGTCTGCGCGCGTCGCCGCCGACAGGTGCCCAATCAGTGCGCCAAGCCCCTTGCCGAGACCAGACCGTGCCATGCGGCTGAGGCTACGGGAACAGTTTCATCAACGCAAACAGCAATCCGCGCTTGCAGCAGCCGGCGAGGACTCTTGGCAGGCGGAGCTCGATGCGACTGCGAACGACTGTCTCCATCTGGCGTGCCTCCGCGAGTCAGGCGTGGCTCGCTGACTCCACGCTGGCTCCCACCCCCTATTCAAAAAGTTTCAAAAATACGTATTGACACCGAAGCTGGAATTTGGTATCACGCGCCCTGGCTCTGAAACAGACAAAGGATTTTACCCCGGTAGGTTCTTTTGTCTGTCAGGATCCTGATAACCACAAAAACAAACGAAATAACCGGGAGAGAAGAACACAACACATCCATGTATCCACTTCAATCAACTTAAAAACGTTAGTTTCATGCGGACGAGATCCGGCTCGCTCGCTGCCGTTCCGGCGCGGGTTCCTTCTCATCCCGCTTATTCTGGTGTCCTTTGCGTTTTCACCGCAAACGCGAGCGGCCTGCGATCCACGACCCAGATCCAGGCGCTGTCCGCGGCAGCGTCAACACTGGCCGATGGCGCAATGCGCCCTTGCACAACTATCGCAGCCGGCGTTGTATAACTCGGCATTGGTTGGTTTTCGCTCGGCTAGCGACGTCAGACGACCAGCTTCAACACCGGTTGTCGGCGCTGGAACGCTTATGTTCAACAACGCGGTTCAGAAGCGCACGGCCGTTGGCGCTGGCAGCGCTTCTTTCAGTCAACAGCGCACCGGCAGCTCAACAACACGGCTGTTGGCACATTCAGCGATGTTCATGATAACGCGACGACGGCGACGTTCAACTAACTGCTGTCGGCGCTAATTCGCGCTGATTGCAAACACGGACGGATACAGCAACAACGCCCTTGGCGATGAGCGCGCTTCAACAATATCATCGGCTCTGCCAACACGGCCATCGGCGATGTCGCGCTCGCGAACAATGATTCATACCGGGGCCGGCCTTGGAAAACGCCAACACAGCCGTTGGTGCTGGCGCGCTTTTCAGCAATCGTTGATGGCGATTCAAACAATGCCGTCGGTTTTAACGCGCGCTCGGCGCCAATGTCGATGGCATTGTTCAACAACGCCGTGGGTTTTGACGCAATGGCTGACAACGTCAGCGGTGCTGGAAACGTGGCGGTCGGTGACTCAGCTGGCGCAGGTGTCGAGGGTGATTTCAACATCTATATCGGCGCGTTTGCCGGCCCGGCTCCTTCACCGGCACCGGTAGCTGAAAGCGAAACGATCCGCATCGGCGACGTGTTTAACGACAGCCTGCTTCATCGGCGGCATCTCGGGTGCACGCGGTCACCGGCGACCTGGTCTGCCGTAGATGCAAACGGCCAGCTCGGCGACCGTCGGCCTGCAGGTCGCCTATGTCGGTGAAACGAGTTGCTCAAACAGCAAGGCGCATCGTGCAGGAATTGAAGGCCACAACTGAAAGACAAGCGGCAGTGATCGCTTTGCAGGAAGGGCAAATTAAGGCCCTCACCGCGGGCCTCAGAGAGCAGGCCGAGCAGAATTCAGCAAAGTAAGCGCTCAGCTTCGAAATGGTCAGGCCGACGCCTCGAGTAGTGGAGAACCGATAAGACTGTTTACCGGACGTTTATAGAAAGTTTCAAACAGCCGCCGCGCGAAATCGCGGCGGCTGTTTTGTTTTGTGAAAATGGAGGGGCGAACTCCGCGAGCACTCTGCCCAGGCGCAGGCTGAGGGACATTCGTTAGGCGTCGCAGGAGCTCCGTCCTCCAAAATTTCGCCCGCTCTTTGATTGCGAGACATCCCAGAGCTTTATTTCGCCAGAGAAAATGAATACGGTCCAGACGATGAGGGGACAGGAACAAATGACGGACGACAACACTAAACGTCTTTACCCTGGGTCATTCCCCAGATCCGGATGACGCGTTCATGTTTTATGCGATGGCCGAGAATAAAATCGACCTGCGCGGGTACCGGTTCGAGCATCGACTGGAAGACATTCAAACATTGAACGAGCGCGCGCTTCGAGGCGAGTTGCACATTTCCCGCGATCTCCATGCATGCCTATGCGCACGTCGCTAGCAAATACGCGCTGCCGCCCTGCGGAGCGAGCATGGGCGACGGGCTACGGGCCGATCGTAATTAGGGAACGCCTCAACGCCCAACGTCCAACCTCCAACGCTCAATGAGGATTCAATGGAGGAAGTGGCAGCTCGGGAATTTTTAGCAGGAAAGAAAGTCGCTGTGCCTGGCGACGATGACCAGCGCGTTTCTCGCGCTACAACTCTTTTTGGAGAGTTCGATTACGTCGTTGTGCCGTTCGATCAAATTTTCGACGCGGTCCGCACCGGGCGAGCGGACGTTGGGTTGATCATTCACGAGGGGCAACTCACCTATGAGAAATCGGGATTTGAGAAAATCGTCGATCTTGGCAAATGGTGGAAAGGACAAACTGGCTTGCCACTGCCCCTTGGCGGAAATGTCGTGCGCAAGGATATTCCGCCGGCGGTCCGTAGAGATCTCGAGCGAAATCATTCGCGAAAGCATCGACTACGGTCTGGCGCACCGAGAGGAGGCGGTGCGGCATTCGCTTCCCTATGCGCGCGACATGGACGCGAAGCTGGCTGGAAAATTCATCGGCATGTATGTGAACGACTTTACTCGCGATTATGGCGAAATTGGTCGCGACGCTATCCGGCGATTTCTGACGGAGGCGCACAACAAAGGTTTCATCGACGTTCCAGTCGAAGTGGAATTCGTCGAATAATTTCAAGCGACGATCTCGGCCGCCTGCCGTCCTCGACTCGAGTCGGGCTGAGGGACGCAGGCGCTGATCTCCGACCCTAACGGCTTCCAGAATTGTCTTGCCTCACGGTTCGCAAGAGAGATATCAATGATGCCTCGGTGAAGGCGTTCCTCCAAGCCAAACGCGATCTTCTCTGTCTCACCCGGGTCGGAATCTGCCTTGCCGCCTTTCTATCCCTGACATTCTCCGGTTGCGAAAAAACGAGCCAATCGACGAGGCGAAAGCGGCGGGAAAAACCACGGCGGATTTTCCGCAGATCACTGCGGACATTTTCAAACCGATGGATGGCGGCATCGATCTGTCGCCCGAGGAAATCATGGGCCGCAATACCTGGAATCTCTGGAGCGGCAGGCAACCAGCATTTCTGGAATCATGCCGCCCAGGACAGCTACGGGTTGATGGATCTGCTCAAAGATGCTCGATAACCGCAAGTATCTCGCGCGGCGAGCGTTTCAAGACTTTGGGCTTGGTAAACGAACCCGGATTTCGCGCCGCGACCAAGCCGGATGAATTTGGCTTGTGGCTCGATGAGCAAGTGGAACCGGAGCCGGCAGGCATCGACGAGACTGTTTACGGCAAACCATCCGGCGTCCTCGGCTTCCGCCTCTTTCCGAATCCGGACTTCAACGAAGAGGCCCGCAAAAATGGGACGGCGATCGTTTCATGAACGATCCGACCTATTACAACGACAACAAGCTCGTCCGCCCGTATCGCGTCGGTGTCGCCTGCGGCGCCTGTCACATCGCGCCGTATCCAGATAATCCGCCAGCCGATCCGGAGAATCCGCGCTGGGAAAATCTCGCCTCTGCCATCGGCAATCAGTACATCAACGAAGGAAAAGTCTTCGCCTGCAACGTCGAGAAAGGCGGCTTCTTTTATGAGATGCTGGCCGCGCAGCCGCCGCGGCACCTCCGACACTTCGCGGATCGCAACCGATCACATCAACAATCCAAACGCGATCAATGCCATCTTTCTGCTGGCCGAACGGGAGCGCATTGCCGCGTACCGGAAAAGATGGCAGGCGGGACGCTCGCTTTGCCCGGCGAAAGGAGGAGATGCCGGTGCCGCACATTTTGAAGGACGGCGCGGATTCCATCGGCGTTCGCCGGCGCGACGATCCGCGTCTACGTCAACATCGGCATGTTTTCCGAATACTGGCTCACGCGTCACAACCGATTGATTGGGCTGACGCCACAGAAGCCGTTTGAGATCCCTTATGCGCGGGAACATTCGGTCTTCTGGCGCGCAACTGAAGAGCGCCTGGCGAACATCGCGGCGTTCTTCCGTCGCCTGAAACCATTTCATCTCGCCGACGCTCCCGGTGGCGCAGGCTTATATCACGGCCGATTCAGGCGTCGTAATGACGCGCGGAAGGCAAGTTTTCGCCGAGAGTTGCGCGGCTTGTCATTCGAGCAAACAGCCGCCGCCGAATATCGATCCGCATTCCGGGCGAGGGAAAAGCCTGGTTCCGCACAGCGGTCAATGGCGGCCCGATTTTCTCGAGAACAATTTTCTTTCCAACGACAAGCGCTATCCACTGACCAAGATCCGAGACGAACTCCGCTCGCGCGTTTGGCGACGAACGCCAAAGCCGGTCACGTCTGGGACAACTTTTCCTCGCAGACTTACAAGGAACTGTCGCCTGTCGATGAGTTGGAATTTTTCAATCCATTCGATGAAACCCGCCCGATCAAGTTCAAACCGAAAGACAAGAATGTCGGCCCCGGTTACTACCGGACTCCTTCACTCGTTAGTCTCTGGAGTTCGGCGCCCGTTTCTGCACAACAACATGCTCGGGAAATTTACCGGCGATCCTTCCGTGGCCGGCCGGATAGACGCCTTCAACGACGCAGTGGAGAAGCTGCTCTGGCCGGAGAAACGCCTCGAACAAGGCTTCTATCTGGCGCACGCAGAACGAGTGCGCGCTGCATCTGCGCAAGGAATTCGTGCCGAAACCGCTGCAAGCGCTTGGCTGATAAGCGATGGTTATATCAAGCATCGGACCCATCCCGAAAGGCACGCCGATCAACCTGATCGCCAACGTCGAGCCTGATTTTGGGCAGTTGGCTGCGTTGCAGGCAAGGATAGCCAAGACATTGCTGCAGATTCACACGCAGAATCTCTCACCGGAACAAGCCCGGGCGGAGCTGCTCAAGGCGGTCCCGCAACTGCTCGCGGCGAATAAATGCCCCGATTTCATCGAGGACGAGGGCCACTATTTCGGCACCGATTTGCCCGACAACGACAAACGGGCGCTGATCGAATATCTGAAAACGTTCTGATGCGAGCATCCAATCCAACGAAAGGAGAAAACATGGCTGTTACGGTTGCAGAAATGTTGAAAATGTCGCAGGCGCAGCTCGACGATCTTGTTCACTCAAAGTCCGGCCGGTGAAATCCCAAACGGCGAAGCCAAAGGGACGGCCATCGTCGCACCGGGACGACTTACACGCAGGACATCGCGAGTTTCGTAAATCATTTCGCATGGCAGGGAAAAGTGTTCGATCCGGCCAAGGGCGTTTTGCGAAACAAGATCATTGCCCTTCGGACTGAACGCGATCATCGCCGAAGGTCTACAAAGGGCCCGAGCTGGCTCGACAACAAGGGAGTGCATCGTTCTCGATTACTCCGAGACTTCGCTGCTGGCGCACTGGATTCGTGACGAGATCCGCGAGGTCGCATCCGCGGACTTATCTCGGCAAAGTTTATTGGAGCAAAAAGCGGCTGATTGATTTCGCGCTCGAGTTTCCAGCGGCAGGGTAACGCATGTCTGCGGTCATGGCCGATCGACTCAGAGCAACCTGCACAAAGCCGATCGCTGGAAGTGGCGCATTGTCGTGCTGGTAGTCAGTCGCGCTCTGATCGCAATCGGCTGTTTGTATCTGCGTGGCCGCTTTAGCCGCGACGATCCGGTCACGCCATGAGGACCGGAAGAGCACTTCAAATACGGTTCAACCGGCGGCGAGCGCGAATCCGGGCATTCCCTACTGGGTTTGGAAGGTCCTGCCCAAAATGTTTCCCGGAATATTTGCCCGGAAAACGTATGTCCCGGGCCAGGAATACGCGTCGTTAGGCTTTCTCTACGAGCCGGGCAAAGATCTCGCCGATCGGCGTTTCACGTCGCAACACCCAGGGAATTGATCGCGTCTTCTTGAACTGCGCCGACTTGTCACGCTGGTTCGGTGCGCGAGACAGCGCGCAAAGCTCGCGCACCATTTACACTGGCGATGCCGTCCAACACGGTCGATCTCGAAGGCGTTCGAGCGCTTCATCTTTGCCTGCGCGTCAGACCCAGCGCTTCAACGCCGCCACGGTTGATGGCCGAGATGGAAGCGATCGGCGCGAATTACGATCTGATCAACCGCATTCCATCATGCGCTACTACGCCATCCCGCTGATGCGCGAGCGGCTGCTCATGTTGAAAGGCCATTTTCGCTTCGTCGATTGGGAACCGGACGCAGGGCCCGGCCGCACTGACACGTTTAATCCAGCGAAAACCCTCGTGAATTATCCGCTCGAGAAAACTGGAAACGCGCGAGCTGGTCGGCCTGTGCGATTTGCCATCGATCTGGCTGCAAGGCCCGCGCAAAGAGCAAGACATTCACGCTGCACTGGGACGGCAACAACAGCATGATGGAGGAACGCAACAAGAGCGCCGCGTTCGGCACCGGCGCGTTTCCGCCCGACGATCGATCTGAAACAGATTGGCGCGAATCGAACAATGGTTGCTCGACAAGGAGCCGCCGAAATATCCGTTTCGCATGTCAACGAGCAGCTCAGCGCGCAGGGCGAAAAACTTTACGCGCGAATACTGCGCAGATTGTCATGGGCGCAACGGCCGGGATTTCGGCGGCGACGCATGTCGGCGACGTGGTGCCGATCGACAAGATCGGGACCGACCGCCACCGGCTCGATTCTGTACACGAAGAACTAGCCGCTGCGCAGAATACGCATCTACGCCGGTTATCCGTGGCGCTTCAGCCATTTCCGCAAGACCTTTGGCTACGCCAATTTGCCGCTCGACGGCGATCTGGTTGCGCGCGCCGTATCTGCACAACGGCTCTGTCCCGACGTTGCGCGATCTGCTCGAATCCGAGCGCCGAACGGCCATCGGTTTTCTATCGCGGCTACGATGTCTTCGACCAGGTGAAACGTCGGATTTGTCTCGCGACGTCGAGCCAATTCGATGACGAGGGGCGCAGCAGAGATGATCCGACAATCCAAGAGAAATATTTTCGGTTCGACACCCAGGTGAAACCCGGGCGGCCTGACACCGCGGGATCGGAACGAAGGCAATTCAAACGTCGGCCACGAAGGCCCGGCCTACGGCACGATGCTCTCTGCTGCGGAGAAAGACGCCGATCGTCGAATATCTGAAAACATTTTGAAATTCCTGTGTCGGACAATATGAGAGCAATCGTTGTAGCCGGGAGCGCTTACTCCCGGCAGAGGAGATGGCAGTCGGCTCCGGGCCGGCCGGGGTCAGCACCCCGGCTGCAACGCGTTCCGTTGCCACGCGGGAACTGGTAAATAAGCGATGAGCCTGTCTCCAAAAAATGCATCATTTGGGTCTCCGCGGCTGTGCTTGTGATCCTGCTCGCGCTTCGGCGGCCTTCTTTACCTGGACGAAATTTTTCCGGGCAGAGAGAAGCAGGTCTTTGCGAACGAAGAAGAGCATTTCAAATACGGCTCGCTAGGCGCCGAGGGCGATCGCGGGATTCCGTACTATCTCTGGCTGGTCTTGCCGCGCGTTTTTCCCGATCTGATGCCTGGGCCGGGCGGCTACAAATCGCTTCGGAGTGGTCTGGGAAGAAGGCCATGAAATTCCGGTCGGCTTTTCGAAGAAAGGTCGGTCGGCTTCGATCGCGATCACGAACAACTGCGCCAGTCTGCCATACGGCGACCTACCGCTTGCAGCGAAGATGAAGTGCCGCACGTTGTGGTCGCGGGCCGGGCAACTCGAACAATGCTCCAAAGCATGCTGCGCTTTCTGTTCAAGGCGGCACACGATCCGCGCTTCAATTCCGACATCATCATGAACGAAATCCGCCTGGTGAGCGCGAACAATTACGGAAACGGCGGCCTCTCGTTTATCGACCGACAGATTTATCGTTACCTGCTGATTCCACTCACCGAAAAAGGCGCTGCTCGAACAGGAAAAACAATTCACCTGGATGGAACGCTACGTCACGCGACGGCAAGCCGAAAGCCGCACTGGGGCCCGGGCCGCGACGATGCCATGAACCTGACAAAATATTTCATGACCAGCATGGCAGGAGGACGACACGGTTCGGCCCGACCGATTTTCCTTCGATCTGGAACCTCGGCATCCGCAGCGGAAAGGATAATGCCGGCAAAGCAGATGTTGTTGAACTGGACCGGTGACACGCCCGCGGTGCGCTCGGTTCTTGATCGATTCGGCGCTCGGTCTCGGCGCACCGCCGCGGCCGTGGTTTTTGCAGCGCATGGCCGATCTCGACCATTACCTGAGCAACCTTGCCGCCGCCCGCCGTGGCCCTTTGCCGAGACGAACCCGATCAACCAGCAAATGGCCGCCGAAGGTCAGAAGATTTACGCCCGTGATTGCGCCTCCTGCCATGAGCCGCGCGCTGAATTTACAAGCAAGGTGGTCCCGATCGCCGAGATCGGGACGGATCCGGAGCGAATGTCATTCATGGTCGAAAGATGCGGCCGCGCAGAAGCAAATCGGCGCGTGAAACAGATGGGCATCGATCGCCCGCCCATGGTCGAGACGCAAGATCCATACGGATATCTTTCACCGCCGCTGGACGGCATCTGGCTGCGCGCACCTTATCTGCACAACGGCTCGGTGCCGACCTTGCGCGATCTGCTGAATCCGCCTAACGAACGGCCGCAGACCTTTCATCGCGGCTACGATGTTTTCGATCCGGTCAAAGTTGGATTCAAAGAGCCGCCACCGCGGCCAACCGGGCCAACCGGCGAGCTGACGCAACCTTATTTTCTTTTTCGACACGACAGAGAAAGGAACGGCAACAAAGGCCACACCTACGGCACTCAACTGTCGGAGCAGGACAAAGAGAAACTGCTCGAATATTTGAAGACGCTCTAGCGCTCGATCGTGAGTGCGTTGAAGCCGTTAAAGCGTTAGAAGCGGATCGCGTGCCGACAGCTGAAAAGCTCTTTGTGCGCGCGGCGGTTCTCCTGGCAGTTTCGTCCTGTCATGGCGGCGAATCGCAAGCTCGGTTGTCTCAGCATCTTCTTGTTCGTCGCGCTTTGCGCCAGTCTGTTCGTTAACTTCGTGCTGATGGTCGCGGCGTTTCAGCGCTTTGGCGGGAGCCGGGAAGCCGAACCCACTCCCGCGTTTCCGTGAGATCCTGCTTCAGCGAGGCACGCGCGGAGCTACCGACAAGATCGCGGTCATCACCATGCGCGGTTTGATCAGCTCTTCAGCTCCCGGGCAGCGTGACTGATTCGATGGTTGATGACATGCGCGCGGCGCTGCAACAGGCGCGCGATGACAGTCGCGTCAAAGCCATCGTGCTGGAAATCGATTCGCCCGGCGGAGAAGTGACCGCTTCCGATGCGATCTACAATGCGCTGTGGTCAAGCGCGCGCGCAGAAACCAGTCGTGGTTTATATGGAGTCGCTCGCGGCTTCGGGCGGCTATTACGTTTCCTGCGGCGGCAAATTTTTGATGGCAAGCGACACGACGATCACCGGCAGCATCGGCGTCATCATTCAAACGCTGAATTACGAGCAATTGTTTAACAAAGTCGGACTTGCCTCCGTTGTTTTCAAAAGCGGCAAGTTCAAGGACATGCTCAACGGGGCGCGACCGATTACCCCGGAGGAACGCGAGCTCGTGCAGAGCTTTCATCATGAAAACCTACGACAAGTTTCTCGGCATCGTCGCGAAGGAAAGAAATCTTCCAGCCAGACCTGCTGCGTAATACGATCGCCGACGGCCGAATCCTATCCGGGAAGGACGCGTTCGAGAACAAGCTGATCGATGGCCTTGGTGAGTTGGACGACGCCTTCGCTAAGGCGAAACAATTGGGAAACGCGCCGGGACGCTAAGGTTGTGAAATACGGGCCGCCGTTTAGTCTGAGCCGGTTCTTGCGAATATTTGGAGAGGCTGATTCAAAGATCGAACTGCAGCTTCCAAAGCAGCTCGTTCCGCAACTGGACAGCGGGACGCGCGTATTTCCTGCCGAGCTATTACGCACCGTAGCTGACGAGACGCATGCGATCCGACAGCCTCTTCGCGGCATTCGGAGCCGCCCCGAGCTTCTGTTTTAAACGTCCTTTTCGCTCTCTTACCTTCTTGCCAGCATTTACGTTTACATTTCGCTGATTCGCCAGATCAGCGCGCGAACACTGGAACGCTGTCGGGCAGACGCGGCGACGCGGACGCTTCGGGCTGCCCGGAAGCAATACTCGCTGCGGCTGTTGATCCTTTTCCTTTGCTCAACATCAGCGCGTCGGTTTCGCACCCGTCCGATCCAGTTCAGCGCGCGCAATCTTCTGGCAAATCTTCTTCTCACTGTGTTGCGTCGTGCTGTTCATCGTCGACTTTCCTGCAGCTTCGTGGATTTGACCTCAGCTCGTTAGGCGGGTTTTTCAGAATCAGTTTTATTCGGACTCTGAGCACTGGAGACGATCCTGCTGTTGGCGGCTTATCCTTTGATCTCGCTAGCCTGACACGCATTACACAGCGGCTTTTTCGGGAGCGGTTCGAGCAAGCAAAACATCGTCGAGCTTTTCAGCGGCTCGCGCACGATCGAGCAGCGAATCATGATCATCGTTTTTGCGGTGGCGATCGCGCCGGTGGTTGAGGAATTTCTTTTCGATTTTTCATTTACGGCGTACTCAAGCGCTATTTCGGCCGCCTTCTGGGTGTCACATTCAGCGCGCTGCTGTTCGCCGCAGCGCACGCACACTTTCCTTCATTTGCGCCACTGTTCGTTCTGGGAAGTTGTTTCGCGATTGCCTATGAATGGAGCGGTTCCATTCTTGTCGCGATGACAATGCATTCGCTCTTCAATTCGCTCACGCTTACCGCTCTTGCATTTCCGGAGATCTTCTCGCTTCAGGGCGCATCTCCAGTCCTGAAGCTCACTGCGTTCCAGGATCACTCGCATGAAATGCGCGACATCGGCGAAGACCGGCTGCTGGACCGAGCTTTTGCCTCGTCTTTCGCTCGGAAAAGCAGTCGTCAATGGCCCTGGCGATGACTGCGCTGTGGTGGAAACCCGCGATCGACCGCAACCTTCTCGTGCTCAAGACCGATTGCGTTGTCGCAGGCGTGCACTTTTTGCCGACGGCGAACGCGCTCCGACGTTGGCTGGAAAGCAATGATGCGTCCGCTCAGCGATTTCGCCGCAACGTCAGCCGTGCCTCAATTTGCGCTGATCACTCTCATTGCCCCGAGCAAACGAAGGTCGAGTGGGTGAAAGCGGCTTTATCGCGGACTCCGCCGGGCCGCGAAGCGGTTCAAAGTCAGCATAGTCGGCGGCGAAACGAGCGGCACACCGGGCCCGATGGCGATTTCGGTTAGCGTGGTTGGATTTGTTGAAAGAAACCGCTGCGTGTCGCGCCGGGGCGGCAAGGCGGGCGATGATCTGTTCGTCACCGGCCGACTGGGTGGCGCCCTGAAACAAAAGCATTTGCAATTCGTTCCGCGGATTGTCGGAGTCGCGCTGGCTCACGAAAAATTTCTCCATCCACGCCATGATGGATTTAAGCGATGGGCTTGGGAGCCGATCTTCCGCGACTTGCACAGCGCGAGCCAGGTTGGATTCAACATCGAGATGGAGAATCTGCCGCTTGCCCGTGGCGCGAAGATCGATAACGCAATTTCAGAAGGCGAAGATTACGAATTGCTGCTTCGCCATTTCGCCGCGTGAAAGCAATCGCTCGTTGCAGCGAGTTGGCGCAAAAATTCCCGAAGCTTGCCGCTCACGCGTATCGGCTCGCTTCAATCCGCAATCGCGCAATCGGCAATCCGCAATTGACAGGTGGCTACGTTCATTTCCAACAGCCCGGCTGAGACCGAAGCAATCGGACGGCGACTTGCAGAAGGATGCGAGAGTGGGATCGGTTTTGGCCTTGCAGGGCGAACTGGGAAGCGGCAAAACGCTGTTCACCAAAGGTCTTCGTTGCCGGCATTGGGAAGCAACGCTGCCGTTTCCAGCCCTACGTTTACGATTGTGCACGAATATCGAGGTGGGCGTTTGCCTGTTTATCATTTCGATTTTTTTCGCGCTGGAGAGATCGCCAGTCCCTCGCGCGGCTTGGCCTCGATGATTATTTTTTTGGCGACGGCGTTTCGGTGATCGAATGGGCAGATCGCTTCCCGGAATTCATTCCCGAACAAGCGCGCTGGATTCTGTTTGAGATAAAATCGGAGAACCAGCGCGCGATTACTTCAAGGAACGTGAAAATTCTCGCGCTGGAACTTTCCACAGCGCGCGGCAGTCTGGCGTGGTTGGATGACGACGGTGCCGGTCTTCAGTACGTGACTGGCCGAACGACCGGAAAAATTCCGGTGCCTTTTTTGAAAATCTCGACGATGTAACGAGAAAATTTGGCGCCCCGGAGACGATCATCGTCGGGCTTGGCCCCGGCTCCTACGCGGGGACTCGCATCGCAATTTCGGCTGCAATCGGATTGCAGGTTTCTTCCGGTGCGCGCCTGATCGGTTTTCCGTCGATCTGCGCAATGGAGTGCTGACGCGCAGGAATACTGCGTGATCGGTGATGCTCGCCGGAAATCGTTTTTCTTCGCGCGTATCCGCGCGAATGAACTGGTCGAAGGATCCAACGCTTTTCTCGGAGTCCGAGCTGAAGATCGAAACTCGACACGCTTGAGATCGACGATGCCAGATCTTTCTCCTCGGATCCGCTCCCGCAATTTGAGCGCGTCGTCGTTCGTTATCCATCCGCTCTTGTGCTCGCCAGACTTGCGCGAGAACCGCAACGCAGCTTTCTTTGCCGCTGCTCGAACCAATTTACTTACGCGAGCCGCACATCACCATGCCGAAATGGAAAGCGCGAAACTCTATCGTTGCTGGGCTGAGATCGATCGGAGCGCGTTGCGCCACAATGCGAAAATCGTGCGAGAACGCGATCGGTTCCGCGGAGATCCTCGCTGTGGTGAAAGCGAATGCTTACGGACACGGTTTAATCGGCGTAGCGGAAACGCTCGCGGATGACGCGCAACTATTCGGCGTCGCGAATCTGGAAGAGGCACTCGCACTGCGCGAATCCTTCTCCCATCCGATCGTTATTCTTGGTCCCGCACTGCCGGAGGAAAGATCGACAATCGCCGAGCGCGGTTTCATTCCCACGATTTCTGCACTCGAGGAAGCAGCAAGATTTCGATCGGGTAGCGCACCGCTCGCCGGTGGCGTCAATTTCAAGATCGATACCGGCATGGGCCGCATGGGCGTTCCGGAAGCCGAAGCGCTCGGACGTTTTCAAGAAAGTCTCGGCGATTTCCGCGAATATCAAGATTCACAGCGTTTCGACCCATTTGCCGGTGTCGAGTGAGGACGCGGAATTACACGCGCGATCAGCTTTTGCGCTTTGGCGAAAATCATGAAGCAATTTCGCGCCGCAGTTCCGATCGAATTATAAAGCGCATGTGCTGCAAAGCGCAGGCGTGCTCGCTTTCGCCGAGCCCGCAGGAGTCTTCGACATCGTGCGCGCCGGGATCGTGCTTTACGGGATTTCGCCGCTTCCGGAATTTCAGAACCTCCTCAAACCGGCGATGACATGGAAAACGCGAATTTGTCTCGTGCGCGACATGCCGAAGGGAAGTTCCATTAGCTATGGCCGCACGTTCATCGCTCCTCGGAAAATGCGGATCGCAACGTTGTCGGCTGGTTACGCCGATGGATATCCATGGCACCTTTCTAATCGTGACGCCGCCGTTCTGGTTCGCGGACAGCGTTGCGCCATTCTCGGCCGTGTGACGATGGATTTGATGATGATCGACGTGTAGCAAGATCGATAATGCGCAAGTGGGCGACGAAGTTGTCTTGCTGGGACGCGATGGCAACGAGGAAATTTCCTGCTCGGAACTGGCCGAAGACGCGCTGGCACAATTCCCGGGAAATTACGACACGAATGGGCCAACGTGTGAGGCGAGTTTACGTTTGATCGTGATTCAAGATTCGAGAATCATGAATCGGTCTCGTTCAACGATTTACCAGATCACGACTGCATGTTCCAAATCATCTTTAACGAATTGAGCGCAGCGGAGATCTCCGGCGCTGCCGAAGAAATTGCAGCTTGAGCTGCTCGCGGAGTTCCAAATTTTACCCGAGGACCTCGACCATCTCGATTCGAACGGTTTGGCGTAATCCAGCGCGAAGGGAAAAAGCTGTATCGCTATCGTGCGAAAGATTATCGCATTTATTTCGCGAAGACCGACGAAGGCATCAAGGTCCATCGCGTCTTACACAAGAACACGTTTCGCGATTTTCTTTTCCGAAGCAAACTGCCTGTATCCGAAGACGCCCAGCTGGGCGAAACGCGCGAATTCTGGAAGCTGATCGAGCAAGGCGAAAAAACTCGACGAGCGTGAGTCGCATAAGTCTCAGTCGTCTCATTGGTCGGACGGAGACCGTCGCAGACGGAGATCGATGCGCGCAGCACGCCGCCGCAATGCACGGCGCCAGATGGGTAACTATTTCATCAACAGCACCGAGCGGCTGCGCTTGATCTCGCGTGTGATTTTGCGATGCAGATGCGCCGGCATGCCGGTGACGCGGCGGGGAAGGATTTTGCCGCTCTCGTGACGAATTTTTCAGGAGATCGGGATTCTTGTAATCGATCGCTTCAATGGCGATGTCGATCCGCCGGCGCGGCATGGCGCGATTTGCGCGGCGAAAGGCGGAACGGCGTTTGGCGGTTTTAGGCCTCATCATTGCTTGGTCTCGCGGTGCAACGTATGCCGTCTTAAGAACGGATTGTATTTCTTTTCTCGAGCCGATTGGGCGTGCGCGGACTTTTCTTGTTCCGCGTGGTCATGTAACGCGAGGCAGGCTTACCCAACGCCTTGGCCTCGGTGCATTCCAGTGTGCACAATTTCCTGCGCCATTTGTGTCACTCCTTCACTTCCGCCGGCGTGGCTTCCTCTTCCTCAGCCTTCGCCGCCTTCCTCCTCGGTCAAACCGAACAGAGAGGTGACCAGATTGACGGACCCGCGACGCCTTGTTTTGCTTTTCCAGCTGCGATTGGCATTCAACGGTGAAACGCGCGAATGGGATGGCTTCCAGCCGTGCGCGCGGGATTGGTTTGCCCGACATTTCGCACTTTCCGTAGGTTCCCATCTCAATGCGTTTGAGCGCCTGATCGATTTCGTAAAGCGCGTCCTGTTCCTGCGAGAGCAAACTCAACGCGAAATCGCGATCGTAAGCGTCCGATCCGGCATCAGCCTGATGCATTCCAAAAGCGGATGCCTCGCTGCCTTCGGCTCGAGATCTCAGAGTGTCCTGGGCTACGCCGGCCATGGAATCGACCATGGCGTCCCGAAGCTGAAGGAGTTTCTCTTTCTGCTTCCGCATAAACGGATCAAGCCTCCTTTCGCGATGGTTCATACCGAGCAGCGACCGCCGGAGATTCAATCGTTCCTCTTGGTTTTGAAGACCCGCGTTTTCGGCTTTCGTCGGCTTTGCGACCTTTCGATACCGGCCGCTTGACGCTCTTCCTGCGTGCGCCGGTCGCGCCTTACGCGCAGCAGGCTTCTTCGCAGAACTCTTCTTTTTGCTGGTTTTGCCAGTGCGTTGAAAAGCGCCCTCTAATCGAGTGAGCACCGGAAAAATGGACGCTTAATTAAGAACATTTCCCGACCGCGCAAGG
>ERZ1370068.5482-contig-4507_pt1 | contig 17196 bp, 29 predicted proteins | sample MGYA00561227_ERZ1370068 | MGnify/ENA primary metagenome ERZ1370068 (study PRJEB38410, sample SAMEA6850437) | metagenome | study: Metagenomic assessment of the ecological functions of the soil: analysis of the soil microbiota associated with the...
AATCGCTCGCCAGATACCGCATCAGCAGGTTTGAACGATTTCCGCCAACAAGGGACCTGCTTGATCGCACAACTGCTTTTCGGCAGAGGCGATGCGGCCAAACTCGTCGCCGTCACGCGACATTTCGGTGCTCCAGGCCGAAGTGACGGCGCATTGTTACGACGCGGTCGACTCAGTGTCAAAACCGCCTCTAGCGCACATAGCGCGCGCCGCGCTAGGGGCGAAATCTACATTTCCAGCCCAGGACGGAGACAGCGCTGCTGGGCGAGGTTTCCGATGCGCTTTCGGCCACCCGAGCAAGCGGCGATACTCCCAGTTGACGGTTTGATAGCACTCGCAGGCGTTCGCTTCCAGCGCGGCCCGGTTGAGAACCACGATCACGCCGCGGCTATACGAGATCCAGCCGACGATTTCGAGCTTCTTCGCGGCAATCGCCACACCTTCGCGGCGAACACCGATCATGTCGGCGATCAGTTGCTGGGTCATGCGCAGCACATTGTTATCGCCTCGATCGAGGCTGAGGAGCAGCCACCTGCAAAGCTGCTGCTGGAGCGTGTGATGCCGGTTGCACAGCGCGGATTGCGCGGTCTGGGTCCACACGGCCTGCACGTAGCGAAGGAGCATGCGCTGGACGACGCCACCGCGTTTGAGCTCGCGCTTCGAGCGAAGCCGCCTTCCAGCGCAGCGCCGTGCCGGCGCTCTGTACCGTCGCCCGGGTGAGCGTCGTCTCGCCGCCCAGGATGAGCCCGACGCCCACGCCGCCTTCGCACCCGACGAGCGAGAGCTCTGTCGCATCGCCATTGCGCAGGACGCCGATCAGGGACACGATCGACGTTCCCGGAAAGTAGAAGTGATCTTGCGTGGACCCCGGCTGGTGCAGGTGCTGACCAAGCGCCAGGTCGACCGGCTCCGAGCGCTGGAGATCAACCGCGCGAAGTCCGCGCGGGGAAGCGATCCCAGCAGGAGATTGTGCGGACGGGAAGGAGAAACAACAGCGTGAGACATGGTTGCCGACCGGTAAGCGCGAACCGCGCATGACGTGTGTTAACCACCTATACACGCTTTGGCGACTAACGTCGCAATACCTGTTTCGCGCTTAGCGGGAAGTGCCGCCTGTATCCGCGGCGGCGTCGAAAGAGGATAGCTTATGTGCGGTTTCGCGCAGATAGGCCTCCGCGCCTGCCCGCGACCACGGTCCTGGGCGGGAAAACGTCTTTAGGCCCGGTCGGGTGGTCTTGTGGCACCCGGGTCCGACCGGGACCGCGATCGGCTCAGGCCTTGAGCTGGGGCTCGAAGCGGCCGTCGATCGCGGTCCAGCCCGCGTCGGCAAACAGCGTGGTTCCCGTCAGATAGCTGCTGGCGTCGCTGGCCAGAAAGATGATCGGGCCGGCCATCTCCTCGGGTTCGGCCCAGCGCCCGAGCGCACAGCGCTTGGCATACGCTTCGTTCCACATCGGATTGGCGGCGATCGGACGCGTGAGCGGCGTCGCGACAATGCCGGGCGCGAGCGCGTTGACACGCACGCCACTGGGTCCCAGCTCGACCGGCGAGCCCGCGCATCATCTGCGCGACGCCTGCCTTGGTCGATGCGTAGATGCTCTGACCGGGCTCGACGGTGACCGAGCGGATCGACGACATCAGAATGATGCTGCCGCGTTTTTCTCCATCATCGGTCTCGCGCATGCGCGGGCGACGCGAAACGTCCCCTTGAGGTTCAACTCGATCACGCGGTCGAATTCCTCGTCGCTGTAGTCGAGCAGGCGCTTGCGCAGGTTCACCGCCGGCGTGGTGAGCAACACGTCGAGCCGGCCAGTGATCGCGCACCACCGCGCCGACCATGGCGTCGACCGCGGCGGTGTTGCGCACATCGATCTGAACCGACGTCGCCTTTCCGCCCGCGCTCGAGATGCGCTCGGCGACGCCCTTCGCGTCCTCCGGGACGATATCGGCGACAACGACGTGCGCGCCCGTGCGCTGCCAAGCCCTCGGCGCCTGCCTGCCCGATGCCCGAGCCGCCGCCGACGACCAGCGCGACACGGCCCGAGAGATCGAACAGTCTCCGATAATCGAATGATCTTTGCCGGATTCATCGGTCAGCTTTCCAGGTCGTCCGCGTCGCGGCGCCCGCGTGAATCACTGCACACTACTTCCCGGGATCCTTCACGTCGGCGAACTTCTCGAACTCGGTGTTGTAGAGCTGGCCGTTGATCCGTTCGACGCGGCGGATATACACCGTCTGAACGACGTCGCGCGTCTGCGGGTCGATCAGGATCGGTCCGCGCGGGCTGTTGATGCGCATGCCTTTGAGAATTTCCATCGCCTTGTCGCCGTCGATCGTGCCTCCGAGGCGCTTCACCACTTCGGCGATCGCGCCCATGGCGTCGTATGCGGCGACCGCTACAAAATTCGGTCTGCCGCCCTGAACGCCATTGGCTTCGGTATAGGCCTTCAAGAACGCCTTGTTTTCGGGGGTGTCGTGCGATGCCGAATAGTGAAAGCTGGTGACGACATTCAGCGCCGGGTCGCCCATGGAATCGAGCAGATGGTCGTCGGTCAGGTCACCAGTGGCGATCAGCTTGATCCCGCATCCGCGAGTCCACGCTCCTGAAAGGCCTTCATGAATGCGATGCCCTGCCCGCCGGCGGGGACGAACACGAACACGGCTTCGGGCTTGGCATCCTTGACCCGCTGGATGAACGGCGCGAAATCCGGATTCTGCAGCGGCACCCGTATCGATTCGGTGACCTGACCGCCGGCGCCGGTGAAGGACGCCTTGAACGCGGTCTCGGCGTCGATCCCGGGCCCGTAATCGGTGACCACGGTGACCACCCGCTTGATGCCCGACTTGAAGGCCCAGGGGCCCATCGGCGAGGATACCTGCGGCAGCGTCATCGAAAAGCGAGCGATGTAAGGCGATCGGGTGGTGATGACCGAGGTCGCGGCATTCATGATGATCATGGGCTTCTTCGCCTCGGTCGCCACTGGCGCCACGGCCAACGCCTCCGGCGTCAACGAAAATCCGGCCAGAAAATCGACCTTGTCCCGCAGTATCAGATCCTGCGCGTGGCGCTTGGCGATGTCGGGCGAACGGACCGGTCGTATCGCGCAGGATGATTTCGATTTTCCGACCCGCAACCGTATCGCCGTTCACCTGGAAGTAGGTCTTGATGCCCGCCTCCATCTGGCCCCCGATATCGGCGAAGGGCCCGGAAAAAGCAGCGATGACACCTACCTTGATCGTTTCCTGCGCGGCCGCGGGGACCGCGGCGAGCGCGAACTCACAGCGTGAGGAAGAACAGTCGTTTCATGTTGTCACCTTCCCAAGAGCGTTGCAGTCAATAGGCGCGCGGTCGTTCGGCGCGACGCATGGCCCGTCTCTATCTTTACCGGCACTCATCGGAACTTCTCCAGCCACTTTACCTCACGCGCCACCTGCTGCGCCACCCCTAGCGACACGTTAGCAGTCCTGTCGTGGTCCAATGTCGCGGCGGACGCAACTGTTCTCTGGAAATCAATGGCCAACATCCCCGGAACCTCCCGTACAAGGCGACGACGCTCCGACAGGCATCAACGGAACCCACTGCTATCGCACACTTCCAGCAGGGTGCGTAGCCACGCGACTTTCGTGCTCGCGCTCATCGCCATAGTGTTCTTTCTGCAATGGGCGCAAGCCGTTCTCATTCCCATTACGCTTTCCGTGTTCTTGAGCTACGCCTTGACGCCGATCGTCAACTGGCTGCAGAAAAGGGCCAGGCTGCCCAAGGCGGTGGGTGCGGCCGCGACGCTGGCCGTCATTCTAGGTGCAGTGGGCTGGGGTCTCAATTCCTTGCAGCCCGAGGCGCTTGACGTTCTGGACATCGTGCCTCGTGCGGCCCAAAAGTTCAGCATCGCCATTCGCGGCAATCCAAGCGAGCCGGCGGGGGCGGTCGAGAAGATGAAAAAGGCGGCAACCGAAATCGAAAACGTCGCCAACACCGCCACGACCACGACGACGACCATGACGACGACTACGACGACACGCACCGCAGCCACGCCGCCGCGGCCCGCGCCCGATGCGTCGACCTTCAAGGTGCGCGATTACGTGCTGATGGGCACCGCCAGTCTCATCGCCGGCGTGGGTCAGCTCGTGGTGCGTGATCGCGCTGGTGTATTTTCTCTCGTCGCGGGCGACAGCTTTCCGCCGGACTCTGATCCGGCATCAGCGGCGATTCATTGACCAAAAAGAAAATCACCGTGCAGATACTCGATGAAATCGACCATCAGGTTCAGCGTTACCTGCTGGTGCAGATTATGAGCAGCGCGCTCCTGCGTCCCGTTGGCATGGGCGGCGTTCGCGTGGATCGGCCTCGACAACGCGGTGTTCTGGGCTTGCGTCGGCGGCGTGTTTCATCTGATTCCTTACATCGGCCCGACGGCGTTCGTGATCCTCACCGCGCTGGTGGCCTACGTGCAGTTCGAAACCTTGGAGCCGGTGCTGATGATCATCGGCGTTACCCTGGCGCTGGTCGGCGTGATCGGCCTCCTGCTCGTGCCCTGGCTCACCCAACGCATGGGGCGCATCAACGCGGTGATCGTCTTCGTCGCACTGCTCTTCTGGGGCTGGCTATGGGGCGTGTGGGGCCTGCTGCTCGGAGTGCCGATCGTGATGGCGATCAAGGCCGTGTGCGAGCGGGTCGAGGATCTGCGACCGATCAGCGAGTTTCTGGGCTACGAGGAAAGAGAAACCTCGGTGTCGACAACGCAGGAAGACGTCGAGCGTATCCAGCGCAAGTAAGCGGAGGCGGTCATCCCAGCGTCATGAAGCGACACCGGTCCCGCCTCCGTGGCGACGAATAGAACCTGTCACGCGTCCTGCCCTCCTTTGCGGAGACGACGGATTATTCGCTGCCCGAAGTACGCTACTAGTACTGCGGCGGCGAAGTCGACGCTCGGCCGCGCTCGCAGTTCCGACGCGGCGCTCTCCGAGCGTTGGCTCCATCTCCCGACGATATCTGCGATTCGAGCTCCGCCTTGCGCTGGGCCATTTGCTCGCCGAGCGCATTCAAGTCGAGCTTGGTCTTGCGCACCTTCGGGAACATTTCGTTCTGCTCTTCCCTGATGTGATGATTGACGCTTTCGCCCAGCACGGTGAACCTGGCGTCGTAGAGGTCATCTCCGGGCTGCATCGATTCGAGCTGAGCGATGAGATCTTCGCGCCCGCATGCTCGACGGTGGCCTCGTCCATCAAATCGCGCGTCCTTGATCGCCTTGCGGGCCGCCGGATAAAAGATTTCCTCCTCGATCTTGGTGTGAACGGTCAAGTCTGCGCACGTTTGCCGGACGATGTCGGACTTGCCGCGCCTGCTGCCATTCTTTTTCAGCTTTTCGAAATCCTTGAAGGCCTTTTGCACCTTCTTGTGATCGGCGATCAGCATGCCGATCGCGTCCATTTTCGCAGCGGGTTTCCTTGCAGTGGCCATGCTCTGTTCCTTTCGAAGTTAGGATGACACGCGTGACTGTAAAACTGGCAAACGTCAAAGCGGCGGCGCAGTCGCGGTTTCGTAACGGCGCAAGTGGTAGACCCGGTGAATATGTCCGGCGCCCATCCAGCCGCCAATTGCCGCCGCCACCAGTGCGATCAAGCTGCTCAGGAAAATGATCCACATCGCCGCCGCGGTGTAGCGCGCAAGCCGCGTCAGCGGCCGCCTGCACATCGGCTTTGTACTTGTCGACCTGCGCCGAAAGACCCTGCACGGTCTGATCGATTTCGGCCTGCGACAGCGATGTGTTCGCCGCCAGCAAAGCCTTGGCGTTTTCGGTGTTGCCCTTCATCAGCGCGGTCGCAACCGCGGCCATGGTCGGACGATCCAGTTGGTCGGCCGCACGGCGCACGTCCGCAGCGCTTGCCTGAGGACTGGCTTGCGGGAGGCGAGGTCACGGCGCCCGCGGTCGGCGCAGGCGCGGCAGGGGCCGGCGACGCCGGGACGACGAGGGACGATCCCGGTGCGCTGCGCGCGCTGGTCTGTGCGACGCGCTGCGTGACTTGCGCCTGCAGCCCGGTGATGGCGTCGTCCATCGGCCCGGTCTGTCCGCGCTGCGCCATCGGCGGAGCCGCCATGCCCGCCGCCGCGGCACCTACCATCGCTCCGCCCTTTACGATCGCGGCGCCGCCTTGGACGAATTGGGTCAAGCCGACGGCAAGCAGCAGCCCGCTCGCTGCGACCGAAAGACCCCAGACCGTCACGCCGTGCAATGTGCCAACCGTCTGGTCCGCCCGTCCGTCGAACCAGCTTGCGAACATGCCGCCGAGAAACAGCGAAACGGCCCAGGTGAGGATCATCCAGATGGCGGTGCCCGTGCCGATGCCTTTCGCCGTCGCCGGGCCGCGTTGTATGGATCGAACGCGGTGAAGCCGATAGCCAGAGCCGGCCACGTACATCAGCGACGCGATGCCGGTCGCGACCAGCCAGCCGCCTATGATCGCGCTCCATCGCATGGTTGCATGCGAATGCGCCTCGACCACGGCCGTGGTTGCAGTGTGAATGTGTTCCATTGTTTTCCCCTAATGAGCTGCGAATCGATAAATCTTGCCGGCGCTGCGCTACTTCGATGCGCGGCAGCCGGCACAAGCGCGTCTAGTTACAGCCGCGAAGCAGCGAAATCAGGATCAACACCGGGATGGGAACGCCGAGGAGCCACAGCAGCACGTATCCCATTCCGCCCCGCTGCTTGTTGGCCCAGTTCGTGCGCAGGGCCGTGAGACGTTTTTTCATTTGTGTCCTCCGGTCGATTAGTGGCGGTGGGGTTGACAAGCAAACCTGACCGCCGGTGCACGGAATATCTCAGCGACTACCGTCGCGGAAAATCGGCTGGATGCTGATTTGCTTGTCAGCGGGCGTGCGACAACCGTAAGCACCGGCGCCGACGGCTGAGACGCTTCTAGTGCTGCGAGCACTGGCTCGCGCGCACAAAATCAGCCGGCGATCCATTGCGGGATCGCCGGCTGATTTGCAGGCGGTCAACTTCCGCCCGACTCTGCGCACCCGCGCTTAAAGAGCGCGAGCCTACGACCGTTACAAGCGTGCGACTCGACCGAGAAGGTAACCAACCACCAGTGCGCCTGCGACCGTCGCGATCGGACGCGCCCGGATGGACGTGCAGACCGACTCGGTCAACCGCGATTGCACTTCCATGGCCTGGTCCGGCAGCGCGCTTGCCCAACCTGCGGCCTGCGTTGCGGCGCCGGCCGTTTTGTCGACCGCGCGATGCGCGGTGCTGCTCAAGCGATCGACCTGGGCGGTCGTCTTGTCGGCAACGGTGTCGACAACCTTGTGCGCGGTTTGCGCTACGTTTTCGATTTTCGGGTTGGTATTCGGGTTGGGGTTGGTATTGAGGGTGTCGTTGAAAGCGGTGTCGTGCGATCCATTTTGATTCCTTTCCACGTAATCGATTTCGGCTCACCCCTCTACGCGGGGCAGGGTCAAAAGACAGAGGCGCGGGCGCACCCGACGTCCGTAAAGCAGACTATCCGCCGATCGTCAAGCGGGCGCTATAAGACCGGGTCTGATTCAGGCGTAGGACTGGCGCCGATTGCGCCTCGACCGATCATAAGCCGACCTCAGCATGCGCTAAGTCTCGATCCGTCGGGAGGCGTCATTGACGCTTCAGTTTGACCTTCGGTAGGGTCGGCCTCAGTTGGCCTCAGTTGCTATGTCGACGTCGGAATATCGCTGAATCCCGGCCCGTGTATGTCCTATCCGAAATACAGACCCGGTCTGATAGCGTCGCAAAGGGAGCTGGGTCATCCTGTACTGACCGTCGACAGCCCAACCGGGTCCAAGCATGACCGACCCCTGAATACTGGCGGCCGACGGACAAACCCAGAGGAAAGGAAACAAACCATGAACCGTCAAAGAATCCTCAATGCTTTGTTGATTGCCTCGTTCGGTGCCATGGCAGCTACTGGCGCCGCGCAAAACCACGCCAACCACGCCGGCACAGGACAATGCACCGAGGAATGCCCCGCCGGCGACGACTGCGGCACCCCCGACCGCCGGCACCACCGGCAGCAGCTATGGCGGAACGATGGCGCCCAGCGACTCGACCATAAAGCGCCCGCAACGGCGGACAGCAGCGCGCCAACCAGCATGAGCGGCTATAAGGCCGCGCGTGCCGCGTGCGACAAGCAGCCCCTGAAGGATCAGTGCCGCAAGGACCTCAACGCACGCTACAGCGCGGTATCTCCGCAGTGTCAGAAGCTGTCGGGCGCGGCGCTGGACGATTGCCTGAAGGGCGCGGACACCGGGCAGTAAAGGACAATAAGCAGCGCTCGGTAACGCCTTCGCGGATTGGCTGATTGCAGCCGCGGATCAGGGGCCGTCCGTCGAGGGCGGCCCTTTGCGTGCCCTGCAACTCGCGGCTGCCAAATACAGCACGCGCTTTTGCATGCGCATCGACACCTTCCGTGGGCACCTGAACAAATGCAAGGCTACGGATGAGCTTCGGTGAGCGCGCCTCGCTGGTAATCGCTCATCGCCTGCTCGATCTCCTCGCGCGAATTCATCACGAACGGGCCGTACTGGACGATGGGCTCGAGCAGGGGACGGCCGGCAAGCAGGAGTACGCGGCCACCTTCGCCGCCACCGGCCAGCTCGACGGTGTCACCGTCGGCGAGCACGCCCGGCGTGATGGCTCGCGAGCGTGCGCGCGGCGTTTGCCGGACCGACCGTGATGCTGCCCTTCGAAGGGATAGACGAAGGCGTGGTAACCCGGCTTGATCGGATGCGTCAGCGTGACACCTGCGGGAAGCTCGATGTCGAGATACAACGGGTCGGTCGCGAGTCCCTGGATCGGTCCGGGCGTAATCGCCCGTTGACGTCCAGCGTGCCGGCGATCACCTTGACCCGTGCGCCGCCCGGCAGCATGACCACCGGTATTTCGTTGGCCTGGATATCGCGATAACCGGCGGGCTTCATTTTCTCCGCGGCGGGCAGATTGATCCAGAGCTGAAAGCCGCGCATGCGTCCCGGCGTCCTGCTGCGGCATTTCGGAGTGGATGATGCCGCGGCCGGCGGTCATCCATTGCACGCCGCCGCTTTTCAACTCGCCGACGTTGCCGAGATGATCTTCATGCCGCATGTGGCCGTCGAGCATGTAGGTCACGGTCTCGAAGCCCCGATGCGGATGCGCCGGAAAGCCGGCGATGTAATCGTCGGCGTTGTCGGTCGAAAAGTGATCGAGCATGAGAAACGGGTCGAGCCGCGCCCATGCGGACTGGCCGAGACTGCGGCGGAGCTTGACTCCCGCGCCGTCGGAAGTAGGGATGGCTTCGATGACGCGTTGCAGTGTGCGTGAGTTCATGGCGGCCTCTCGGAAACCGTGTACGTTGGGGCGGTGCGGCGGCGCTTCAAGGTGACGGGCCGGCGCAGCATGAATTACCGCGAGGCCCGGCTACGCGGCGAGATGCATTTCGCGCCGGCAACAGCCTAGACGGAGATGCGAATTCATCCGCACGTCGGTTACGCTCGACGCGCCGGTCGAGTGGCGAAGGTCGCCCTACGACAGCGGATCGGAAAGATACAGCGCGGCTGCTCTTGGGCACGCCCGCGAGCAGATACTCCATCTGGTCGGCGAGAATGCGCCGATTGCGCAGGATGAAGTGCTCGTGCCGGTTGGGCACGTACGGAACGTAGAGCAGCGGCATGTCCGCCTGCTCGGGAGAGCGGCAGCCCTTGGTCGTGTTGCAGCGCCGGCACGCGGTGACGGTGTTGGTCCACACGTCCCGGCCGCCTCGCGAGACCGGCACCACGTGATCGCGGGAAAGATCGCGCAACATGAACCGCGAGCCGCAATACGCGCACAACTGGCGATCGCGTGCGAACAACAGCGCGTTGGTCAGGCCGGGCGCATGTCCGTACGCGCGCGCGCGCCGCTGCCCTTGATGGCCAGGATCAGCTTGGTCGCGATGCGCGAGCGCTCGCCGTTGCGCTGGTAGCCGCCGCGATACTCGCGCACGAACTCGCCCACCGACCATGCGACCAGATGCTTGGCGTGGTAGGTGATCGCTTCTTCGAGCTCGACCCAGGCTTGCGGCAGCCCGGCCATATCGACGGTGAGTACCAGCGGTTCCATGCGGCGTGTCTCGATCAAGAACCCCTCTATCTTAGAGTGATGTGGCCAATTTATCAAAGCGGGCCGGCGGGAACGAAGGGGTCACGCCTCTTTCGCGTGAGCGCCAGGACGGTGAAGCGCGTGCTGCTATAGTGATCCTCGGATTCGATCCGCGAGGGCGACAACGGCTCTGGCGGACGCCGCTCGGAGCTCCTGATGTTCATGTCCGCCCCGCCCTTATCCGCCGCGCGAAATTGTTCCGCGGGTCGGGCGACAGGTTTCTCGCGCGACGATCGCCTGCGCGCTGCTGCTCACCGGGTGCGGTGGCGGTGGTGGTGGCGGTGGCAACAATCCTCCGCCCTCCGACGATCCTCAATTTCGCGTCAGTGGAGCTTCGCCTTTCGCCCTGGATGCGACGGCATTCCCGCATTCGGCACCTCTACGTCAATGCCGAAGTCGAGCCGATGGTCGCGGTCAATCCGCGCAACGCCAACAACCTCGTCGGTGTCTGGCAGCAGGACCGCTGGTCGACCGGCGGCGCCCGAGGATTGTTGACGGGAGTATCGCAGGACGGCGGCCGGACATGGATCCAGCGCATGGCCGCCTTTCGCACTGCACCGGCGGCAACGCGGCGAATGGCGGCGACTACGCGCGCGCGTCGGACCCGTGGGTCACTTCGCGCCCGACGGAACGGTCTATCAGAGCTCGCTTTCGTTCAACGGCGGCGTGCTCGCGGCGGGATCTTCGAGCGCGATCCTGGTCAGCCGCTCGGCCGATGGCGGCGCGACATGGAGCAATCCGACTGACGGTGATTCGCGACGGGCCGAATTTCTTCAACGACAAGGACTCGATCACCGCCGATTCGACCGACGCGCGTCTGGTGTAGCGCGGTGTGGGATCGGCTCGACAGCAGCGATCACGCCCCGACCTATTTCAGCCGCACCACCGACGGCGGCATCAGCTTGGGAAATCGCGAGCGCGATCTACGATCCGGGCGCGAACAGGCAGACCCTCAACAATCAGGTCGTGGTCCTGCCGGATGGGACGCTGATCAATTTTTTCACGCAGCTGAACATGCCGCCCAACGCGCCGGCCACGGCCACCCTCGCCATCATTCGTTCGCCAGACAAGGGCGTCACCTGGTCGGCGCCTATCGTCATTTCGCCGGTGCAGTCGATCGGCACCATCGATCCGCAGACCCTTGCGCACGTGCGCGACGGTTCCGGCTCTGGGCTCGATCGCCGTCGGACCGCACGGCGAGCCTCGCCGCGGTATGGCAGGACTCGCGCTTCAGCGGCGGCGCGCGCGACGGCGTCGCCTTTTCGCGCTCGCTCGACGGAGGACTCACCTGGACCACGGCCGTTCGCAGTCAACCGGGTCACTAGCGTTGCGGCGTTTGTCCCTGCGGTTACGGTGCGAGCCGACGGCACCTACGGCGTGAGCTACTACGACTTTCGCAACAACACCGACGACGCGTCGACGCTGCTTACCGACTACTGGCTCGCGCGATCGACCGACGGTGTGACGTGGCTGGAGAGTCACATCGCCGGTCCGTTCGATCTGGCCGATCGCGCCCAACGCCGAAGGCCTGTTTCTCGGCGACTATCAGGCACTGACCAGCATCGGGGCGGTGTTCCTGCCGTTCTACGTACAGACCAACACCGGCAGCCCCGCCAATCGCACCGATGTCTTCTCCACGCTGGCAAGCTCCGTCGGAACCGTGCACGCCGCGCGCGCGGACGTCGAGGCGTCGGGTCTGCCAGCGCTTGCGACGCCGCCGATGGCCATGACGCCGGAGTTGCAACAGATGCTGCATCGGAGTGTGATACGCGCGATTCAGCGGCGCATGCCCGGCCGCGTCCTTCCGGGAGCGCAGCCGGAAAGATAGCTGTCGCAGGACGCACGGCGGCTACAACGCCCGTCGCCGCGTTAACATCGCGTCATGACCCGGGCTATCCTCGTCCGCCTCGTACCCTCGCTCGGCCTGACGCAGATCATTTCCTGGGGGCGCTTTATTATTCGATTGCGGTGCTCGGCGCGAGCATGCGCGACGAGCTTGGGCTCTCCGCCGCGGCGCTGTTCGGCGCGTATTCCTTGAGCCTTCTCCTGTCCGCATTGGCCGCACCGCTCGCCGGCCGCGCCATCGATCGCTACGGCGGACGCCTGGTGATGAGCGTCGGCTCGGTGACTGCCGCGCTCGCCTTGTTCGCCATCGCGCACGCGCACTCCGCAATGACGCTCTACGCCGCGTGGGCGCTGGCCGGCATCGCGATGGCGATGACGCTCTACGATGCCGCGTTCGCGACGCTGAGCCAGCATGCCGGCACGTCGTATCGGACCGCGCTCACGGCGCTCACGCTGATGGGCGGCCTTGCGAGCACGGCGTTCTGGCCGCTGTCGCTGAAAGGGCTCGGAATGGCTCGGCTGGCGCGACACGCTGAGCGGATTCGCGCTGCTTGCAAATCGCGATCTGCCTTCCGCTGCATCTCGCCTTCGTGCCTCGAACGCGTGACCCCGATCGTTGCCGGCAGAACAGGCGCGGAATACGAGAACGGAAGCTTGCCGCCCGAATCGCGCCGTCCCGCTTTTATCGCGCTCGGCGCCGCCTTCGCATTGAATGGATTCATCGTCTCCGCGCTGACGGTGCACATGATTACCCTGCTGCAGGGTAAGGGGCTCACGCTCGAGTCCGCGGTATGGGTCGGCGCATTTTCGGACCGATGCAGGTGGCGGGCCGGATTCTCGAGTTCACCATCGGTCGCCGTTTTTCATTGCGCCGTATCGGCATGATCGCACTCTGGCTCCTGGTCGGTGCTCTGGCGGTTCTGATCGCGCTTCACGGCGAAGTCATTCTGGCGCTGGCCTTTGCGGTCGTGTTCGGCTGCAGCAATGGCGTCGTCACCATCGTCCGCGGGACGGTTCCTGCGGAGCTGTTCGGCCGCGCCGGCTACGGCGTGGCACGCTGGGCAGTCTCGCGGCGCCGGCGCTGTTCGCGCGCGCGGTCGCGCCGTTCGCCTTCGCCCCTCTGGCGGTGCCGGAGACGGCGTCGCTTGGATGGCTGCTCCTGTCTGACGGTAATGGCCGTGCTCTCGGTCGCGAGCTTCAGCATTGCGGTCAAGAAGCGCTAGTTTTCGCAGCAAGTAAATTCGTTAGCCGCCGCATCAATGAATAACGTTAAGATGTCTCGTGATCACGCGCGGAACCGCCATGCCCGACGCACCTGCCCTGGACCCCGCTCAGCGTCCTCTCACAAGCGTCTCGCGGCCGGCGAGACATCATCGCGAGAGATCGTCGAAGCGTGCCTCGCGCGCATCGACGCGCTCGACGGGAAGCTGCACGCGTACGTCGATATCTATCGCGACGACGCGATTGCGCGGCGCGAAGGCGGCGGACCTCCAGCGTAAGGCGGGTCTCGCGCGCGGTCCCTTGCACGGCCTGCCGATCGCGCTCAAGGACCTGCTGCACATCGAAGGCCGCGCCGACGACCGCCGGCTCGAAATCGTGGCGCGGACGCATCGCGACGGAAACCGTCAACCGCGGTCGAGCGTCTGCTCGCCGCCGGCATGATCCCGCTCGGCAAAACGCACATGGTGGAGTTCGCGTTCGGCGGCTGGGGCCGCAACCAGCCGATGGGCGCGCCGTGGAATCCGTGGGACACGCGCGTGCATCGCGTCGCGGGCGGCTCGAGCAGCGGCTCCGCGGTCGCGGTGGCGGCAGGCCTCGCGCCCGCCGCCATCGGCTCCGACACCGGAGGGTCGATCCGCATTCCGGCTGCGCTCTGCGGTCTCACCGGACTCAAACCCACGTACGGCCTCATCAGCCTCGCCGGTGTAGTGCCGCTGGCGCTCGACCCTCGATTCGCTCGGACCGCTGACGCATAACGCCGAAGACGCGGCGCTGCTGACCGCCGCGATGGCTGGGCCCGATGCGCGCGATCCTTCGACGCTTCAGGCGCCGCGGGTAGACTTCGCCGCGGCGCTCGCCGGCGATCCCGACGTTCGCGGATGCGCATCACGCGCGCTCGCCGCCGAACATTTTCCTGCGGCGACCGAGCCCGCGGTGCTGCGCGCATTCGACGACGCGATCGCGGGCTTCGCGAGCGCGGCGCCATCGTCGAGGAAGCGCGCGCGCCGTTCGATTTCGAGGACACGATGGTGCGCAACGGACGCATCATCGCCGCCGAAGCGTGGGCGATGCACCGCGCGTACATCGAGGACCCGGCGCTCGACATCGATCCCTGGGTGCGCAAGCGCACGCTCGGAGGCAAATCCGATCAGCGCCGCCGACTACATCGAGGAGCTCGCCCAGCGCAGCGCGCGGCGGCGATGTTTGCGCAGTGGATGGAGGGACGCGCTGCGCTGCTCACGCCGACACTGCCGATCAGCGCGACGCCGCTCGACCAGGTCGACGAAGCGAGCGACACCGCTGGCGACATATCACCCGTGTCGCCAACTATCTCGGCGCATGCGCGCTGTCGCTGCCGGCGGGATTGTCCGACGCGATGGCTTGCCGGTCGCGGTGCAACTGATCGGCGCGCCCTTCGCCGAGCCGGCCTTGATCCGTCTCGGACGCGCATACCAGAAAGAGCACCGACTGGCACCTGCGGCGGCCGGATCTGTCGGCGTGGGAGTCAGCGTCCATCCGCGGCTAGGCATTTGCCGATTGCAGGCTTTCATCAACGCCGTGCGGCACTCTCTCTTTGCGGCGACACGCATCTTGGGTTTGTGACTGTCGGAAAAAGCCCTGGCGACGTCCAGCGTCTCGCGCATCCCCGGATGTCGGTGCCGTTTGCGGACAGGAAGCGCTTTGGCGGCGATCCGCCCCTCGCCCTGGCAGCAGCCGCAGCCACGCGCGCGAGCGTTCCGATCGACGACCCTTGCCTCGTGCAGCCTCGCGCGGCGGTCCGATGCGGTGCATGCGAACCGCAAGCAGATGCGACGAATCGGCGTTTCTATCCGCAAGCGCGCGCATGGCGGTGATCGCCTGCATTTCGGCGACAAGGCTCGAATTGAAGATGATCTCGCCGACGCGGCGCTGTATTGCGAGCCCATCCGTCGGCAACCTCGGCAAACTCGGGCGCGAGCTGAACGACGATCAGATCATCGGCGAGCCTCGCTGCGTATCATCGGCCACAGCGTCGGGTTGCCGTGCAGTAGCTGCCGTCCCAGTAGCGCTTCGCCGTCGAGCTCGACTGCCTCGTGAACAGTTCCGGCACGCACGCCGACGCGAGCAGTGCATCGATCTGGACATCGCATCGTTGGCAATGACGCGCGCGCAGCCCGGTCTTGACGTTGGTGACCGTGACGAACAGCGCCGGCGACGACTTGCTGCGGATCGCGTCGATATCGACGTGTGCTCGATCGCATCGCGCAGCGGATTGATGCCGAACGGATCTGAGTTGTAAGGCGTCACCGCACCGCTCGATAACAGCCATGCGCCGAACGACTGGCGCAAGCTGCGTTCCGCCGGCTCCCCAGATTTTGCGGCGGCGAGATCGGCGAGCGCCGGATCCGCGGACCGCAACCAGAACGCGCGCAAGTGACTTTCGCGCCTGCGCCGGTGAGCCCTGGGCCAGCGCGCTGGCGACGATCGCAGCGTTGATGGCGCCTGGCGCTGGTGCCGCCTGAATTGAGCGATGGAGATATTGCGGCTGGCGAGGAGCAACGTCGAGCACGCCCCAGGTGTAGCGCTCCCACGAGCTCTCGCTCCTGCAGCGCAAGCCCGATCGGCTTTCTTACCTTTTGCGCGGCGTGGCGACTGATTGAACACGATCTTCAGCAAGGTTTTTCATAGTTGGCGGTCGACCTTTAGCTTGTGGCCCGTCGATCGACGATGCTTAGCGTCGCTTATAGCGGCGCTCGAACGGCCGGGACTGTCTTCTCGTTTCGGCGCGCCCGACGATCCACGCAAGATTGCGCGGTGCGGGTCCCGTCGAATCGGCGGATGGCCGTCTCGACACCCAACGGTAACGGCCTTACGTTACATTGTTGGCGTTGCACCAAATCACAATGGGCCAGCCTGAGGGGAAGTCCAATTGAAAATGCTGATGAGCTATCATCGTCATCCGCGATAACCCTCGCAAGCTATCTTTGGAGCATCTGGGGGAACAGGACTTTTCCCCGTCGCTACAGGCATCTCACCGCGAGCAAGCATGGGTGCAGAATTGGTGCAAGAAAAGGGCTGTTGCATTGCAACGGTGGGCGGACGGGCGCCCATCCGATCGCGAATTTGTTAACTCATTGTTCCAGATCGCAGTCCCAGGGCAGACCCGGGCTTGGCGGCATGCCGATTGGTGAGTCGTGGAGGCGTTGATTTCGCCGGGAGGCGTCGCATACGCGCCTGCAAGGCCGAGAGCTCCGGGCGAGTGTCAGCGCGATCGTCGCTCGGCTTGCCCGAGCCCGTTCAAGCGGGGGCCACCGCGGCGGAAGGCCCCGCGACATACTCCAAAAGAGCGCCCATGCGAAATACTGCGGCACGAGACGCGCGACGTGAAGCGGAGCGTATCATGTCGCCGATTTTCGACGACGTGCGCCGACCCGTGCAGGCACAAGCCGAGCATTGGCAACTCGCTCGGACCGTGCGCATCAGCAGGACTGTGGGTCGCCCTGTTGCTGTCGATCATCGTCTCTACGCCTGCGCTGATCGAGGATAGGGAGGCGTGATGGCGCGAGCCCTGACGGGGCCCAGACCTCGTCGCCGCTCAGGCGACATCACCCAGCCAGAGCGCCCTCGCCCAGCGCGTGACCGCGCGCGAACAAGCATGGATCTATAACGCCAACGCGACTCGGTCCCGGATCGATCGCGCGCTGGCATCGGTCGAGCGACATCCGCGCCGCCGATCAACCGTGGCGTAACGCCAGCCTCCTGCAGGTTTCGCCACCAATCGCGGCGCAACTCCCGTCCGGCGCAGGATCATGATCGCAACGACGCCGAGCAATTGCGGCTTGCCGTCGATCCCGATGTGCAAGCCCGCGTCGCCGACGCGGTCGTACCGACACCGCCAGCACGGCGATGCCGCGCGCTTGGAGCGCGACGTATCCAGCATCGGTCGCCCAGCCCCGCGCCGACCTTCTCGGTAGCAATACGTAATTGAACGGGGGCGGCTAC
>ERZ1370068.9581-contig-8349_pt1 | contig 17194 bp, 24 predicted proteins | sample MGYA00561227_ERZ1370068 | MGnify/ENA primary metagenome ERZ1370068 (study PRJEB38410, sample SAMEA6850437) | metagenome | study: Metagenomic assessment of the ecological functions of the soil: analysis of the soil microbiota associated with the...
ATTGCGAGCATCGATGTGTTCATCGCAGCGTACAACGAGACCGCCGAGCCATTCGCCTGGACCAAGAAAAGGGTCCACCAACGGCGGTTCAAAAACCGCCGTATCACTCAACTCTGATTCCGGGTACTAGCTTTGTATTTGATTTGCAGATGTGCAACCGGCATGATCTGAAGTCATGCGGTGCCACACTGTTTGCTGCGGCGTGGCTTCGCGAACGGGCGCACGTCCGCAAGAATGCGGCGTGACAACAAAGAAAGACTTTGGGAGGACGCCCGTCGTGATCAATCGGCTTTGTAGACGCGCGCTGATAGGCTTGGGCCTCTTGCTTGCCGCGCTTTCGACGCAGGTCCACGCGCAATCGACCCCAAGACTGTGACGCTGGTGGTTCCCTATGCGGCCGGCGGCGGCACGGATACTGTGGCACGCCTCATCGGCGAGCGGATGTCGCGCGCGCTCGGCCAGACCGTCATCATCGAGAACGTGGTCGGCGGCGGCAGCACGCTGGCCAATGATCGCGTTGCCCGATCGGCACCTGACGGCTCCACCGTCCTGATCAATCACGTCGCGCTGCTCGCGGCGCCCAGCCTGTTCACCAACCTGCGGTACGATACGAAAACCGCATTTGAGCCGGTCGGCCTCGTCAACAACGCGCCGATGGTCCTGATCGGCCGCAAGTCGATTCCCGGCGCGGGACCGAAGGATTTTGTCGGCCTGGATCAAGGCGCAGGGCGACAAGGCGAACTTCGCGCACGGTGGCATCGGGACGAACAGTCACCTGTGCGCCGTGATGATGGGCAATGTGCTCGGCTTCAAGCCGACGATCGTCGGCCTATCGCGGGTCGGCTCCGGCAATCGCCGATCTGCTGGCGGGGCAGATCGATCTTCTGTGGGATCAGGTGACCAACGCGCTGCCGCAGATTCAGGCCGGAACACTTCACGGCATCGCCATTACGTCGCCGGAACGGCTCGAACAGTTGAAGGACGTGCCGACCACCGCCGAGCTTGGCATGCCTGAGGTCAGCTACACGATGTGGCATGGGCTCTACGTGGCGAAGGGCACGCCCAAGGAGACCATCGGCGCGCTGAATTCGGCGCTCCGCAAGGCTCTGTCCGACCCAGGCCTGCTGGAGAAGCTGAAGCAGCTCGGAACCTTGCCATTCCCCGATAACGAGATGACGCCTGAGGCACACGCGCGCCTGTTCGCCACCGACCTGCCACGGGTGGCAAAGCTCGTTGAAAGCTCGGGAATCAAGGCGAGCGAAGCGAAGTAAGCCCCGTCGCGCGATACTCGCACGATCTTCGAACGGTATCTTGCGCTTGGCTCGATCCGGATGCTCGCCGCCCTCGACAAGCTCGCGCGCGCTCGCTTTATGCCGCCCGTCAGCCGGTATGAAACGGGGCTCTTATGTACTAAGGACAGCAGCGACCACGCTGCCCTTCGAGACGCGAGGTCGATGGCCTTGACCATGCCCCGCGAGCGAGACGGCAGGCGATCTTCTGGGAGCCACCGAGCCAGCGCTGCCCGATCGCCGCGAGTATCCACCTTCAAAGCTCAAAAAGTGATTGTCTAGAACCAACCGGATGGACGGGACGAAGCATGGCCCCAGAACGGATTTGGCTGCCTCTAACGGGGCGCGCCTGTCGAGGGGTTGATTCCCTCCTGCTTCCTTGTTTCTTTCTTCGGCTGCCCGTGATGCTGCGCTTTGCGATCACAGGCTGGCTCGTCCACGGTCCGTATCGGAAGCGCTTCTGATGGGTTGGGAGGTACCCACGGCGCATATGCAACCTGATTTGTTATCGCCGTACTCAAATCAAAGTAGGCCTCGGCGCGAAGCGTAGTTAGCCCAGCCAAAACGTACGTTGGGTAGTAGTCCATCCCCCATCAGTTAGGGCGCGTGGTCCTTGCTCGCAATCCCAACATGCATGTCCCCAGCCCTGAATTGCGCGTCCGCCCAATACACCGACGATCACGGGCCTGTCACCGACCCGGACAAAGAAGCGAGATGAGACGTCGAGGGTTTCCCTAGCCCACCTTCTTCTTTGCAAAGCAATCAGCCCGGCGCTGATTTCCTGAGCGACCTCATCGACAGGACCCATGCCGCTGACAACCACAAGCTGACCTTTGGATCTATAATAAGATGACAGTGGTGCTGTTTGAGCTCGATAAGCTTCTAGGCGGAGCGCGAATGATTGCGGATTGTCATCTTTTCTGACCGACTGACCTTTCGCCAAAGCGTCGGAGACACGGGTCCTCATACGATCAAGCAGCAAAGCTTCATCAACTTGCAATTCGATCACTGCATCAAGTCCTAATCCTTTTTGGACATTAATGCACCGAAAGCTTCAGCTTGAGCTACGGTGCGCGGGAAGCCATCGAGAATAAAACCGCGGGCAACGTCCTTGCGATCGATCCGATCGGCCACGAGGTCAACGACGATATCGTCGGACACTAAGCCTCCGCCCTCCATCACAGCCTCAGCGCGGCTGCCAATCGGCGTCTTGGCGGCAACGGCTTCGCGAAGCATCTCGCCAGTAGATAGCTGCGGAATGCCAAAGCGAGCCATCAAACGCGCGGCCTGGGTTCCTTTGCCACAACCTGGGGGCCAAGAAGAATTAACCTCATTCTTTCCTCCCTTGACGAGATGGGTTCTGCCGACTTGAGATCAGGTCATCGACCACCGCCGGGTCTGCCAGAGTCGACGTATCTCCCAAATTTCCGAACTCGTTCTCGGCGATCTTTCGCAGAATGCGGCGCATGATCTTGCCGGAACGGGTTTTGGGAAGGTTCGGGGCGAACTGGATCACGTCTGGAGAGGCAATTGGGCCGATCTCCTTGCGCACCCATCCCACGAGCTCCTTGCGCAAGCCGTCGGTTGGCTCGATCCCGGCCATCAGTGTCACGTAAGCGTAGATGCCCTGTCCTTTTATGTCGTGAGGATAGCCGACGACCGCCGCCTCAGAGACCTTAGCGTGGGCGACGAGCGCGCTTTCAACCTCCGCCGTTCCCATGCGGTGGCCCGAGACGTTGATGACGTCGTCTACTCGGCCGGTGATCCAGTAGTAACTATCAGCGTCGCGGCGACAGCCATCGCCGGTGAAGTATTTTCCGGGGTAGGCCGAGAAATAGGTCTGCACAAACCGTTCGTGGTCGCCGAATAGAGTGCGCATCTGACCAGGCCAGCTATCCGTGATGCAGAGATTGCCCTCGCACGGGCCCTCGAGCACATTGCCCTCAGCATCGACGATCTCCGGCTTAACTCCAAAAACGGGTTCGTCGCTGAGCCCGGCTTGAGTGGGGTCGCGCCGGGCAGCGGCGAGATGAGGATGCCACCCGTCTCCGTCTGCCACCAGGTATCGACAATCGGACAGCGCGACTCGCCGACGACCCGGTAATACCACTCCCAGGCTTCAGGGTTGATCGGCTCGCCCACCGAGCCGAGTAGCTTCAAAGATTTGCGCGTGGTCCTCTTAACCGGCTCTTCGCCGGCGCCCATAAGCGAGCGGATTGCAGTCGGCGCGGTGTAGAAGATGCTGACGCTGTGCTTATCGATCACCTCCCAGAACCGGGAGATCGTCGGATAGGTCGGGATGCCTTCGAACATGACAGTCGTAGCGCCGTTCGCGAGCGGCCCATAAACAATGTACGAGTGGCCCGTGACCCAACCGATGTCAGCGGTGCACCAATAGATATCGCCTTCGTGGTAGTCGAAGACATACTTGTGCGTCATCGACGCCCACACGAGATAGCCTCCAGTCGTGTGCACGACACCTTTCGGCTGGCCAGTCGATCCCGACGTGTAGAGGATGAACAAAGGGTCTTCCGCGTTCATCTCCTCGCAGGGGCACGCGTCGGTCACGTCGCTTCGCGGCGTCATGGTAGTAAACGTCGCGTCCGGACTGCATCTTGACCGGCCCACCGGTCCGACGCACCACAATGACGTGGTCAACCCCACGGGTCCGTTCGAGAGCGGCATCGACGTTCGCCTTCAGTGGCACCTTGCGGCCGCCACGCACGCCCTCGTCCGCTGTGATAACGATCTTCGAGCCGCATCCCTCGATGCGGCTCGCGAGCGAATCCGGCGAGAAGCCGCCGAACACCACCGAGTGGATGGCGCCGAGCCGAGCACAGGCGAGCATCGCATAGGCCGCCTCCGGGATCATCGGCAGGTAAACAGTGACAGTGCTGCCTTTGCCCACGCCGTGGTTGCGCAGCACGTTCGCCATCCGGCACACTTCAGCCGTACAGTTCGCGGTAGGTGATCTTCTTCGACCTCGGAAGGGTCGTCTCCCTCCCAGATGATAGCGACTTGGTCACCTCGGGCATCGAGGTGCCGGTCAATGCAATTGTAGGCGACGTTGGTAACTCCGTCTTCGAACCAGCGGATGAACACCTCGCCCGGGCCGAAGCTCGTGTTCTTCACCTTGGTGAATGGCTTGAACCAATCAATACGGCGGCCATGTTCGGACCAAAAGGCCGCCGGCTCAGCAATAGCCTTCTCGTACCAAGCCCTGTACTTCGGCTCGTCCACCCAGGCGCCGCGCGCCCACTCCGGTGAAACGGGGTAGACCTTCTCGTGATGGCTTGTCTCGGAGAGCTGAGGACTGGACATTGGCCTCTCCATCAAAGGCTGATCGGCGTTCCTTGCGGAAGACTCTTCGTAACCTCTCCCGCCGCTTTCCCTGCGAAAGCGTGTGCCTCGGCGGGAGTTTCAAACACGTGAGGCTTGAGGTTACGTTCTGCGAGCCCTGAGCCGAGCTTCATGCGCATGAAAGCGCTCGTGGTGTAGCGCGAGGCTGTGGAGTAGTAGCGGCTCTGCATGTAGGTGATCATGGAGAAGTACGCGTCGCTGACCACGGGATCGAGCTGGAACCCGTCGTAATTGACTACGAGCGCCACCTTGCGGCCGATTGCACGGCACCGCATCTCCATCTCGCGTCGTACGAGGTCGACGTCGTCGACGGTGCGGACTTGGAAGCCCTCGAGGTTGAGGAACAGGATGTTGCGTCGCGTGGTCGTAGCTGATGCGCTCGGCCAAGGCTCAGGCCTAAGCAGGATCTGCTCAAGGCCCATCGATTTCCACGAGCAGAAGATTCTCGGGTCCATCGGCTTCGGATCGTTGACAATTGGCTTGAAATCCCATGTGGGCGAGGATGTCCCGCTCGATGTCGATGCCGGGCGCGACCTCGATCGAGCTCCATGCCCCGACTTTGTGCGTCGAAAGACGCAGCGCTCGGTGACGTAGATCACGGGCTGGTCCGGTCTCGGCCGCGTAGTCGCCGCTGAAGGTGATGTGCTCGACCTTCTCGATGAACTTCGGCAACTTGCCTTCGGTCTCGACCGATGAGGCTGCCCTCCTTGACGGCGACTTTGAGCCCGCCCGCCGTGAAGGTGCCAGCGAACACCAGCTTCTTGGCGTTCTGCGAGATGTTGATGAAGCCCCCAGCGCCAGCGAGCTTGCGACCGAAGCGGCTGACATTCACGTTGCCCACCGCGTCGACTTGGGCAAGTCCAAGACAAGCGAGATCGAGGCCGCCGCCGTCATAAAAGTCGAACTGTTGGTTCTGTTGAATGACGGCTTCGGGATTGAGCGCGGCTCCGAAGTCGAGCCCGCCCTGCGGAAAGCCTCCTACGATTCCGGGTTCCGCCGTGAGCGTCAAGTATTTGAGAATGCGCTCCTCGGCCGCGACAGCCGCCACCCCTTCCGGCATGCCGATGCCCAGATTCACAACGCCACCGAGCGGCAGTTCGAAAGCGCAGCGCCGAGCGATGATCTTTCGGTCGTCCAGCTCCATCGGCGCGATGCGATTAAGCGGAACGCGCTGCCGGCCGGAGAAGGCGTGGTTATAGGGAGAACCATAGGTCTGGAGGTGGTTCGCGACTTCGCCCAGCACCACGCAATCGACCAAAATGCCTGGAACCTGCACCTCGCGGGGATTAAGCGAGTCCGCGGCGGCAATGCGCTCGACTTGCGCTATGACGAAGCCGCCAGAGTTCTTGGCCGCCATGGCAATAGCGAGGTTGTCGAGGGTGAGGGCTTCTCGCTCCATGGTGGTGTTGCCGTTAGGATCGCAGGTCGTGCCCCGGATGAAGGCGACGTTGATCGGGAACGCCTTGTAGCGCAGCCATTCCTCGCCGCCGATGTTAAGGATCTCGACGAGATCTTCGGTGGTCACGCTGTTGAGTTTGCCGCCTTGCTCGCGAGGATCGACGAAGGTGCGCAGTCCCACCTTTGAGATCGTTCCTGGACGATGGGCGGCGATCTCGCGATAGAGATGCGAGATGCAGCCGAGCGGAAGGTTGTAGGCCTCTATTGCGTCGTCGAGCGCCAGCTCAGCGATCTTCGGCACGAGGCTCCAGTGGCCGCCCATTACGCGCTTAAGGAGCCCTCTGTGCGCGAGACGATTGAGACCCGCGTTCCTTGCCATCGCCGGGGGCCGCGGCGAAGACCAGAGTGAGATTGGAAGGGTGCCGCTCTTTAAGGAAGCGCCGCTCGAGAGCGATGAATCAGTTCGTCGGGCGTACCGATGCCAACAAAGCCCGACACGCAAATTGTGTCGCCATCGCGAATGATCGCAATGGCTTCATCGGCGGAGACGATCTTGTTCTTGAGCGTCATCCGGCTATTGCCTCTCGGAAAGCCATTTGGCGATCCCCGAGCCGAGTAACGCCTGCGACTTGCCGCCGACGAATACGCCGACATGGCCGCCAGGCAGCGGGAGCTCCGTGTAATCCTTCGTGCCAACCTTCGCGCCCAATGCCTGCGAAGTGGCAGGCGGAATAATGTGATCATCTTTGGCAAACACGTTGAGGACCGGCATGGTTATGTTGCCGAGATCCACCAGTCGATTGCTGACGGTGAAAGCGTTCTTGATGAGCTTATTGGCCTGATACAGGTCCTTGAGCCACTGCTTGGCGGCTTCGCCTGGATGATGCGGGCGATCGGCGATCCACTTTTCCATGCGCAGAAAGTTGCGGAACTTCTTCTCGTCGTCCATCACCTCCAACATGTCGAGATTGTACTTCATGAGGGTGCGCATCGGCGTCATCTGGGAGAAAATCGACCCCATAAAGTCGCCCGGCAAATTGCCGTAAGCCTCGATCAGACGATCAATATCCTCCGGCTGGAGGCTGCGCGTCCAAATATTGATGAAGCCGTGGCCAAGCCGGTTCTCGACCGTATCGCCATGAAAATCGATCGGAGTGATTGTGAGCACCATGGCTTTCACGGCATCGGGATAAAGAGCGGCGTAACAGGTGGTGAAGACGCCGCCTTCGCAAATGCCCAGGAGGCTCACATTATCGATTTTGTGTCTCTCAGAGATTACCCGCACACATTCCGCTAGATACCCATCGATGTAATCATCGAGAGTGAGCCACCTGTCGGCGCGAGAAGGGTTGCCCCAATCCACGACATAGAGATCGATACCGAGGTTGAGAAGATTCCGGACGAGGGAGCGATCCTCCTGAAGGTCTGCCATTGTGTAGCGGCCGATCAACCCGTAGACGATCAACACTGGGGTCGCGACCTTTGTGTCGGCCAGGGGTCGGTAGTGGTGCAGCGTCACCTTGTCCTGCCGCCAAACCTCATCCTTCGGCGTGGTAGCGATGGCGACTTCGCTGTCGCGCAGCTTGGAGAACAGTTCGGCGCCGCGCGCGATCTTCTCGCCAAGAGCTGCAGCCTCCGAGATCGCCTGCTCGGGCGTGATGTGGATGGGCGATCCGCTATTCGCCATGGCTTGTTCTGGTTTGGACCAGCTTTCTTTGCCGATTTGCGCGTGGCTTCGGCGGTTCTATCATGCTTCGGCGCTTCGCGGTTGGCGCGCTGTAGAGCACGCAGCTCGCGGCGAAGATCGGTCACGGTCCGATGCACATCATCGAGCTCTGCTCGCGTCGGGTAGCCAAACATCTCGCTGTAGAAGGCGGCGATCTCCTGCTGTGCCAATCGCAGATCGGTGCTTGTTTTGAGTATCTCGCGCTGGCTTTTGAGATAAGCGTCTGAACGCTGCGTCTCGAGAAGTACGGTATTTGCGGTCTCGACCCAGAGCGCGAGCAATTCCCGCCAGGAGCCAAGCGCTTCCGTTCGTTCCCTTCGGTTCAGATCTTCCGCAAACTTGCCAGCCGCCTGCAGCCACGCCTCGAGCATTATCGGTGTTGTGTTCGAGGCTGCGTTGGCGCAAAGCCGCCCATGCGTTGAACACGCTGAGCATTTTGCGTTCTGTATCCCATAGATCGGCAAGACGAGGCCCCTCCGACATCCGCTGCAAGGGCCTGATCCATGCCGTCCATGCTTGAGAACCATGCGCTTTGGATCGAGGAACTTAGCCGAGTAGTTCCGTTGCTGAGTGGGTCCTGTGTCTTTCCTTCCTGCGCATGGCGCGTGAGAGTCTGCGAAACCTCCATCGCCGAAGACCATAAGGTGCGCAAATGCCTGGCTCGCCTTCGTCATTCCTTCGAAGATCGTAGAGGTGACGGCCGGGCGGCCCCTCTGCCGTCGGTGGAAGGACTCGCCGGAGGCAAAGTCTCTTCCCATTGAAGCTCCACAACTTTGCCAAGAGCCTGCATATACTCTGAAGGGTTCACGTCAGAACACCACTACTTGTCGCACGGCCTTACCTTCATGCAGACGATCGAAACCAAGATTGATCTCGTCGAGCTTGAGGCGCCCGCTCATCAGACGGTCGACGGGCAGCTTGCCGCCTCGATAGAGTTCGATGTAGCGGGGAAGATCGCGAATCGGCACACAGGTGCCGATGTAGCTGCCTTTGATGGTTCGCTCCTCGGCGACGAGATTGACCTGAGGCAGCGCAAATGTATGATCGGGTGGAGGCAACCCCGCCGTGATAGTGGTGCCTCCGCGCCGTGTGATCTTGTAGGCGAGATCCATTGCCTTCACTGAGCCCGCCATCTCGAAGGCGAACTCGACACCGCCCGCCGTCGCGGATCTGATTTCGTCGATTGCGTTAGGATTTCCCGGATTGAACGTATCTGTGGCGCCGAGCTGTCGGGCGAGCCCAAGCTTGTCATCAGACAGGTCGACCGCAACGATCCGTCGTGCGCCGACCGCTACTGCCCCCAGAAGCGAACTCAAGCCAACGCCGCCGAGACCGATCACCGCAACGCTCGAACCCGCCGACACCTTCGCGGTGTTGATCACGGCGCCCACCCCGGTCAGAACAGCACATCCAAACAACGCCGCCTCGTCGAACGGCAACTCCTTGTCGATCTTGACCAGCGACCGTGCGCGAGACCGTTGCGTATTCGGCGAAACGCGGAGCACCCAAGATGATGATGAACGTCGCCGCCGTTGCGATGCAGGCGACGCTGAGCCCGAAAGCAGTGTCCCCGCGTTGTTGGCAATGGCGCCGGGCTCGCACAGCGCAGGACGTCCCTCCGCACAAGGCAAGCAGTGACCGCAACTCGGGACGAATACCATCACCACGTGATCGCCGACCTTGAGGTCGTCGACGCCGGGTCCCGAGCTTTTCGACTAGTGCCGGCAGCCTCGTGGCCGAGCACCATCGGTGTCGGTCGAGGCCGGTTTCCGTCGATCACGGAGAGATCGGAGTGGCACAGGCCGGCCGCTCCGATCTTCACCAGCACTTCGCCATGCCCAGGATCGTCGAGCTCAAACTCCTCAATGCCGAGCGGCTTCGACTTGGTCGTACGGCGGCTCGGCGCCCATCTGGTTGAGCACGGCAGCTTTGATCTTCATCTTGTCCATGTCCCGCTTGGGCAGGCTCCGCCACAGCGAAGCAGAATCTGGTCTGGCGAGCCGATCGATTCAACCTGAATCCGGCGCTGTCGGGTCGACGCTGGAGATCACTGAAACGAAACCGCGTCCGCCCAGCCTCGTTGCAAGCTCCGCGAACGCCTTCTGGTTTGCCGCGACCATATCCTTCCAGGCCGCCTCGTTCGCGCTACCGCATCGTTTCGGCGAGCTTGCGCGCTTCTTCCGACAGTGGCTTGCATCTTCTCCACGGCCTTCTTGTACTCGGCGCGTGCCTGCTCGCTCGGCCTGTTCAAGGCGCTCCTGATAATCCTTCGTTTGCGCCTGCCAGATCTCGCTCTGCGCCTTGAGCTGATCGGCAAAATTCTGTTTCAGCAGTCATAGTCGTCTCCTCCTGATAGGCTGTCACTAGATCAGGCGATCTCCGGCACGCGTCCTCGCAGTTCTTCCAGGAGAACCCGCGTGTTCTCAACGTAGTCGATAGGAACGGTTATGAGATGAACGCCGGTGTCCTTGAAGGCGCTCTCGATGGTCGGCACGAGATCATCCGTTCGTTTCACTCGATGACCTATCGCGCCGTAAGATTCTGCGTATCGCACAAAATCAGGATTGCCGAACGTCAGCCCCCAGTCTGGAAACTTGTCCACCGCCTGCTTCCATCGGATCATCCCGTAGGCGCAATCCTCCAGGATCAGCACGACGAGGTTCAGGCCCAGCCGCACCGCGGTCTCCATCTCCTGCGAGTTCATCATAAAGCCGCCGTCGCCGCACACCGCGAGGACGCGGCGATTCGGATAAAGCATCGCCGCCATCATCGCGGACGGCAGCCCGGCTCCCATCGTCGCCAGCGCGTTGTCGAGCAGCAGCGTGTTCGCGACGTGGGTGCGGTAATTGCGCGCGAACCAGATCTTGTACATGCCGTTGTCGAGGCAGACGATGCCGTCTTCCGGCATCACTTTTCGCACGTCGCGGACGATGCGCTGCGGCGTCGGCGGAAACCGCCCTTCGTCCGCCCGGTCTCTGATGCGCTCCAGGATTTCGCTGCGCAGGCCAGTGAACGCGGAGTCGATCTTCAGCTTGCCCTCGATCCGGTCGGCCAACAGCGCGAGGCTCGGGCCGACATCGCCGACCACCTCGGCGTGCGGAAAGTACACCTGCTCCACGTTGGCCGCGGTAAAGCCGACATGGATCACCTTCGGGCCGTCTGGTCCCATGATGAAAGGAGGCTTCTCAACCGTGTCGTGGCCAATTGCGATGATGAGGTCGGCATGGTCCACCGCCTGATGCACGTAGTCGCCCGAGGACAAAGCTGCGGTGCCCATGTAGAGGTTCGAGCCGCCGGTGACCGATCCTTTTCCCATCTGCGTGTTGAAGAAAGGAATCCGTGTGCGCCGCACAAAGCTCGACAACGGCTCGACGAGCTTTGGCCGACTCGATCCCGCACCAAGCATGACGAGGGGCCGCTCGGCCTTGAGGATCATCTCGGCGGCGCGATCGAGCGCTGCGGGCGGCGCGACGGGCAGCTCGATCGGATGTGGCGGCACCAACGGAACGTCATCCGTTTCCTCCCCGCCACGTCTTCGGGCAGTTCCAGATGCACCGGCCCGGGCCGCTCTTCCATTGCCACCCGGAAAGCGTCGCGCACGATGGCCGGGATCGAAGCCGAGCTGACGATCTGACGCGTCATCTTCGTCAGCGGCCGCATCGAGGCGATCACGTCGACGATCTGAAAGCGCGCCTGCTTTGGCCGTCATGATCGCCTTCTGCCCGGTGATCATGATCATCGGCATGGCGCCGAGATGAGCGTAGGCGGCGCCAGTCGAGAAGTTCAGCGCGCCCGGCCCGAGCGTTGAGATGCACACGCCGGGCCTGCCCGTCAGCCGGCCGTGCGTCGCCGCCATGAAGGCAGCCGCCTGCTCGTGCCGCGTCAGAATGAGCTTGATGCTCGACTTGCGAAGCGACTCGACGACGTCGAGATTCTTCTTCGCCCGGTACGCCGAAAATACGATCGACGCCCTCGTTCTCCAGTGCAGCAACTAGCAAATCCGATCCTTTGGTCATCGTACTACTCTCGATTGGACTCAGTTCTGAGTCTCGTAGGCAGAAGACCTTTTGTGGATGCATGTTAGCACGTGGGTAGACCCGCTACACAGACGTCGATGTTTGAACAGGAAGCGACAGCAAGCGGCGAGTTTCTGTCACCGTGGCCGGTTTTCGGCCGAATTCGGCGCAAAGCGCAGACACGCGTCGCACCAGAGCCTCATTCGAGGGGCAAGGTTATCGCGGTCAAGCCGGACATTGTCCTCCAGGCCGGTACGGCAGTGGCCGCCGAGTTCAAGGCACCATCTGTTCACTTCATATTGGTGCCGCCCGATGCCAGCAGCCGTCCAGGTCGCCTCGGGCATCAGCTTCTTCAGTTGCGTGACTTCGAACTCGAGCACTTCTCGGATCGCTGGCATGGCGTTCTTAACATTGAATACGAATTGCACATGAAGAGGCTTCTTCAGTAGGCCCTCATCCGCCAACCGTAGCGCCTGATACAGCATTGAGAGATCGAACACCTCAATCTCAGGCTTCACATCGTACTCTCGCATCTTGCAAGCCAGTTCACGGATCAAAACCGGATGGTTTTCATAGATGATTGACGGGAAATTGCACGATCCAGTCGAGAGCGACGCCATGTCGGGCCGGTGCACAAGCATGCCTCCGCGTTCTGAGCCTTTGCCCGATCGCCCGCCGGTCGAGAACTGAACTATTATGCCGGGGCAATGCCGTCGTAATCCCTCTTGCAGTGCGGCGAACCTGATCGGGATCGGAGGAGGGTGCACCATCATCTTTGCGCACGTGCAGATGCGCAATTGTCGCGCCGGCCTCGAATGCCGCGTGCGTGGATTCTGATCTGTTCGTTGATGGTGATTGGCACGGCCGGATTGTCGCTTTTTGCGGGACAGACCCGCGTAATAGCAACGGTGATAATGCAAGGTGTGGTCATCAAGCGCCTGCTTCGGTCTTCGGACTCGGCGATGCACCTTTACGCTGCGGTTGACATCACCCTGGCGTGCTCGAGTTCAGTCGCGCGGCTCAAGGCCTCGATCGCTCACCGCTCAATTTGGCCTGTACCTTCGAGATACCCGTATTTGCGGGTGTCAGGCATGATCAGCGACGCGGCAAGTCCGATCGCAACCATCCCGGCGACGTACCACGCGAACCATTGCTCTTGACCTGCTGACTTAAGCCACAGCGCCACGTATTCAGCCGTACCGCCGAACATCGCGTTCGCAACCGCATAGGTCAGCCCCACACCGAGAGCCCGCACTTGGGTCGGGAACAGTTCGGCTTTAACAACGCCACTGATTGAAGTGTAGAAGCTGGCAATCGCAAGGGCGAGCAAAACGAGGAGGAATGCCGCGTACGGATCGGAGACGCTACCCAGCGCGACTAGTAGCGGGCACCGCACCAAGTGCCCCCAGCGCAGTGAACAGGATCATGTTGTTCCGACGTCCGATCCTGTCGGATAGTACCCCAAATACCGGCTGAAGAAACATAAAGACGATCAAGACAACCGTCATCACGAAGGTGACGACCTTGGCATCCATGTGCGCTGTGTTTACCAGATACTTCTGCATGTAGGTGGTGAACGTGTAGAAATACAGCGAGCCACCCATGGTGAAAGCCAGCACGATCAGTACGGCGCGCGGATGTTGTCGCAGCAAGTTAACGACCGAACCGGCTTCCTTGCTGTGCATCGCCTCTTCGGACGCCGTTTCAGCCAGCGAACGCCGCAGATACATCGCGACGATCGCCGCCATCGCTCCGATCACGAATGGTATACGCCAGCCCCAAGCCTTAAGCTCTTCGGTCGTCAGCAACATCTGCAGGACAGCAAGCACTAACAGGGCCAAGCAGCTGGCCGCCTATGAGCGTCACGTACTGGAAGGAAGAATAGAAGCCCCGATTCCCTTCGACGCTACCTCGCTCATGTAGGTTGCAGCAGTGCCATACTCCCCGCCAACCGAGAGGCCTTGCGTCAGTCGCGCGATGAGAAGAAGCACTGGCGCCCACGCACCGATGGTTGCGTAAGTCGGCATAATCGCAATCATCAGCGAACCGGCGCACATCATGAGCACCGAGATGATCATCGAGGTCCGACGGCCATGCGTGTCCGCGATCCAACCGAACAGCCACCCCCAAGAGGGCGCATGAAAAAGCCCACAGCGAAAATTCCCGCTGTCGCTAGCAGCTGGCTGGTCGCATCGCCGCTCGGAAAAAATGCAGACGCAAAATAGATCGAGGTGAATGCATAGGCATAAAAGTCGTACCACTCGACGAGGTTGCCTGATGATGCACCGACGATCGCGATGATACGCCGCCGGCGATCAGCGGCTTCCGTCATTGCAACGATAGGAATGGAGTCGGCAAGTGCGCTCATGGTCTCCTCCCTAATGATCAACTTGCTTTCGTCAGCGTCCTCTGCGCTAAGATTGCTTAAGCACGACCATTGACACGTTGAGCAGATGAGCGCGGCGCGGCAAGGTGAAGGCGACCCCGCTGTGGGCCTGGCGGATACACCTTTCGCTTGTGTGTACCGAACCAGGCATAGAGCTCGCGGTCTAATACCGATCTGCTCAAGCCTGATTCTCTACCTTCTGGGGTCGCCCTTCAAGCCCGAGAGCAGAGCCGGAAGCCCGACCGAAGACTTTGGACGTCGGGTATAGGCCACATGCGGCCAGGGGGCGGAAGCCAGTAGAGGTGGTCTCGGTTGTCTGAACAGTTTTTCCGCGTCGATAAGTGGAGCGTCTGCCGCGGTTAGGCTGCCAAGCGGAGTGGCAGCGGGGTGAAGTAAGCTTGATCGGGTGTCTTGCCGTCAAGGCTCGAGTGGGGCCTTCGACCGTTGTAAAAAGTGAGGTATTGGCCGATCGAAGCGCAGGCCTCGCTGACGCTGTCGTAGCCCCGCAGATACACCTCCTCGTATTTGATGCTGCGCCACAGCCGCTCGACGAAGATGTTGTCGCGCCAGGCGCCCTTGCCGTCCATGCTGATCGCGATCCCGTTTTTGATCAGCACGCCAGTGAATGCCGCGCCGGTGAACTGGCTGCCCTGATCAGTGTTGAAGATTTCAGGCTTGCCGTGGCGAGCGAGAGCGTCCTCAAGCGTCTCGACGCAGAACGCCGCCTCCATCGTGATCGATAGGCGCCACGACAGCACGCGACGGCTGAACCAATCGAGCACAACGGCCAGATAGACGAAGCCGCGCGCCATCGGGATATAGGTGATGTCCATCGCCCAAACCTGGTTCGGTCGCGTGATCGCTGCACCGCGCAGTAGATATGGGTAGATCTTGTGGCCGGGCTCGGGCTTGGTTGTGCGCGGACGGCGATAGAGCGCCTCTATCCCCATCCGCTGCATCAGCGTCTTGACGTGACGACGGCCGATCTTGCACCCCTCGGCGACCAGCAGGCCTTGCAACATCCGCGAGCCGGCGAAAGGAAACTCCAGATGCAGCCGGTCGAGCCGTCGCATGATCGCGAGGTCGGCTTCCGGCATCGGGCGCGTTAGATAATAGACACTGCCACGGCTGATGCGCAGAACCTGTGCCTGCTTGGTGATCGGCAGATCGTGCTCACGGTTGATCATCGCTTTGCGCTCAACAAACCTGCTTTGCCGAGCGCTCCTTCCAAAAATCGTTCTCCAGCGTCAGCTCTCCGATCTTGGCATGGAGCGACTTCACGTCGACGGCCGGCTGCACGCCTCCGTTGCCGCCGCCCGAACCGAACACATCGGCTGCCCCTTCCTCGAGCTGTGCTTTCCACGACGTGATCTGATTGGGGTGGACGTCGAACTGCTCCGCCAGCTGGGCCAGTGTTCGATCGCCCTTGATGGCGGCAAGAGCCACCTTGGCCTTGAAGCCCGGTGTGTGGTTCCGGCGCGGTCGTCTGCTCATTGTTTCTCCTGATTCGCTGGGCACAGCGTGCCCGCTGTCAGGCAGAAACTCCACTTATCGTCTCGTTCAGATTACTTGAGGCCGGCTCTGTTTTCAACGTGCTCGACTGGTAATATATACCCAGGCTACGAATGGAGGTGATTTCCTTCGAAACTACGGTTGTGTCAAAACGAACTGAACTGGATAGCTCCATGCATTTCTCGGCGCGGTAGAAGAACCACGATGAGCCAGAAATCCTCCTTCCATAAACCCGCCCAATCCTGTCTCCATAGAGTGCTGACGGCGAGACCGGGATGCGTAATCCCCTGACGGCAAAGGTCGATCGACGTGCTGCAGGCGGTGATCGACATCAAGGCTTCCTAGTGGGTCATGCGGGCACTGGCACGTCAGGCGGCCGAAGCCTGCCTGACTTTTCCCTCCGCCCTTTTTTCCAGAACCGCACCGCGCGGTGGTAGCCATCGATCAAGGTCAACAGCCCAGATAGTCGCCCAACAGTAACTGGTTCAACTCCAGTTAAGGGAGCCGCGCCCGATGCTGCGTGACGAGCGTGCCCCGGTTCAATGGAGCCCGATGGCTCGGTCTCAATCCACTGCTTGAACGATCATGGGCACCGAATGGTTGCCAACTTCCTGCGCAAAGAACTTGATGACATGGACGGCCCCTAGTTGTTCCTTCGACCAATGGACAAGTTCGAACGTGGCTATTCCTGCGAAGGCGTTAGTGAAGGTGGGAACGCCACGCACGCGGTACCACGCCTGCTCTAGCTGGTCGCGCTCGTCTCCACTGAGGTCGTCAAAGGGAACGTGCTCCAGCGCCTTGCGCTTCAACTCCTGAACGCCTGTGCCGCGAAAGGGACGACCCGATAGGAGCTCGGAGTATGCCCGCCGAGCGCGGACGTAAGGCCGCTGGAACTTTGCGTGGCCGGGAGGCGACTAAGACTGCCCGTGGTTAGCCGCGCGTCAGCGAGGTGCAGATGACCAACACAGGGCAGCGCGATGAATGCCAATCAGGTACAGGGGTCTTCATAGAGGTATGGTGCTGGCGGTCGTCGACCCCATGAGAAGAAAACGGACAACCATTGCTTCAGATCAAAGGGAGAGGATGGAGAAGCAGACCACCACAGTCCAACAGCCTTATGGCCCGACCGGGCATTTTTGGATCAAGCTTTTCTGGTAGTAACATGAGCTTGGAAGGAGGTTTTGGCTGATGCGGGGAGAGGAGGTACAGCGCGGAGCAGATCGTTGCGCAGTGCTGGACGTCAGGTCAAGGTAGCTGATACGCGCAAGGCAAAGCGGCCCCGGTTGCCTGTCGAAGGCCAGGAGACCCTGCGGCGAAGCTGACCAGCCGCTAAAGGCGATTTCCGCGCCCGCCGGGAGAGGACCCGATGCGCGTGCCAGGCGTGGTCGCTCGCGAGACTGAATACACACGCCGATCCCCGAAGCCCACACCGTAAACACAATACTGCAGCCCCATACCACGGATCGCGCGGCGCATGGCATCGTCATAAAAATAGCAATACGTAACT
>ERZ1370068.1146-contig-11046_pt1 | contig 17190 bp, 15 predicted proteins | sample MGYA00561227_ERZ1370068 | MGnify/ENA primary metagenome ERZ1370068 (study PRJEB38410, sample SAMEA6850437) | metagenome | study: Metagenomic assessment of the ecological functions of the soil: analysis of the soil microbiota associated with the...
GCCGGCTCGTACGCTGCGCCATGAGGAATTCGGCCGTGAAGTCGTCGCGGGAACGGAAAGCCTTCCGCGATCGGACCGGAGGATTTCGGCGGCACGCTGGTAATCGCCCCGTTGAAACGCGGCAACGCCGCCGGTATTCGCCTGCGGCGACTTCTGGGCCGACGCTGGCGGGGATAAGAATGCCGCGATTGCGACGATGGCCGCCGTAGCGAAGCAACACCCGCCGATTCATGGACCGACAGCTCCAGCAAGTCCCACGCCGACATCGTCATGCGTGCCTGGCCATGATGCCCGCAGCTTGGCGCACGAACTCCGGCGAACGCGTCTCACGAAAGTGTAATGACTGAAGCGGATTTGCCATGCCAGCCGACGGACTGTCGCGAGGATGTCAATCGACCACCGGCCACTCCACCTCGTCGAATAGCCGCCGCCATGCGGCCGGCTGGTCTGCCGTCAGCGGCGATACGAAGACAGAACAGACTCGGATGGCTCGCAGTGCACAGCTCCGCGACGCGTGAGATGCGATCGGCGGCGACACCCGACCGTTCCAACTGGTGCCGCGCGGCTGAGCACGCGTCGAAGAACCAGTGATGCGGCCGCCGTTCGGTTGGCTTACGGCGGGCATCGATGGATCGAAACTGCCGTCGGCTGCGCCGCGTCTGAAGAACCACCGCTCGAGTTCGCGCTCGCTTGCAGATGCGGCGCCGCTCATGGCGTCGCGAACGTCGGCGCCGACTTCGTAGCAGCACGCCGATGGACGGCCCGATGGCCACGACGAGATCCGATGGGCAGGCTGTCGAACGCGCGCGCGCCAGCGCCGCCAACGACAACCTCCGCGACGCCCGGGCGGCCAGTCCGCGCCAGCCGGCATGCGCCGCGGCGAGCCGCTCCGTCCGCGTGTCGGCCAAAGAATCGGCAGACAATCCGCCGTCTGAACGGCCGACGCGAGATCCGGGTCGCGTGTCAGATGGTGATGTCGGCGGGCGGCAACGCGCGTCGCCATCCGCCAGCGCGGTGGCGGCGCGCGAGCCGCGCCATGAGACCTGATGAGAGACGGGCCAGGTGCGTCGCATCGACCTGCATCGCCCCCGCCACTTCTCTCCACCCGTCCGCACCAACCGTGGGTCGTGGGATCCCGAGACAGCGGGGTAGCCGCGTCGTAAAGAGGTGAGTCGGCCAGGCGCGCAGGCGTGCGCCGCAGACCGAGCGCGGGTCCGCTCGGCCGCTTGCACCCACACGAAGCCATCGTTCAGGCTGTGGTCGCATCATCAACCTGATCATGCCAAACATCATCGGTCTGGGGATCTGGACGCCACTGACATTCCGCCGGATCGCCGACGACGATCGAGCGCTACGGCGACCGCTTTCTGCGCCGCATCTTCACCGAGGGCGAAGTCGGCCTACTGCACGTCGACGCCGCGTGCCGGCCGATTCACTTTGCCGGGCCGCTTCGCGGCGAAAGAAGCAGCCATGAAGGCGCTCGGCACCGGGCATTCGCAAGGAGTGCTCTGGCGCGACGTCGAGAGTCGTACGGCGCGGCGGGCCGCCCGCAACTGCAGTTGCACGGCGGCGCCGGCCGGCGTTTTGCCGCCATTGGCGGCCGTCGACGCTGCTCACCATCACGCATTCAGATGCATTGCGCTCGCGCAGGTTCTGATCCTCGGCGAGTAGCCTGATCCTCGAAGGCGTAACCAGCGGAATCGTCCGCCGCCTGCTCGAGCCGACGCGCGAGCCGGTCCAGCTTGTCCAAGAGGCGAAGCGCGGTGCCGTGGATCCGCGAGCCGAAGCGCGGGCGCGAAGCGGAACCTCCGCGTCGATTCTTGCCCGCTGCTTCGCTGACGAGACCGCCTGATCGGCGCGAAGAGCATCGTAGTTCGGCGATCGCGCTGACGCTCCGTCGCATGCGCACCGGCACCGGTCTTGATGACGTCTCTGCGCGACTGCTGTCAGAGAGCCGTCGGTGCGGACGGCTGGCAAGTGAGCAGTCATGACGATCAAGATTACGCCGAACGACAAGGGCAACCCGCCGGGCAAGCTCGCCGACGCCGAACTGCATTTCAGCGGACGGGCCGCTCGAGGGACTGAAGCTGATTGGCTTCTGCGATCTGGGAGCGCCGCGGCGGCGGCGGCGGGCGCAACGTCACGTTTCCGGCGCGCTCAGTACAGCGTCAACGGCGAGCGCCGCAGCTTTCGCGCTGCTGCGGCCGATCGTCGACGCGACGGCGCAGAACAAGCTGCGCGAGCTGATCCTCGAGGCGTATCAGGAGTACGAGGAGCGCGCGGCGATCGCTGGAGCTGCAGCGTGACGCGACGCTACTGGATCACCGGCAGCAGCTCGGGCGTTTTCCTGCTGCGCGCTTCGGCGGCAGCGTCCATTCCTCGCGGAGGCCCTTGTCGAACTCGGCGTGGAAGAACGGCGCCTTCATGCCGCCGTCGATGATGTCCCAGGGCAGCACGGCGTCGCTGCGTGCGGTCGCGGAAGATGAAGAAGTCGGCGTCGACGCCGGCTTCGGCGACGGCGGCGCGCCAGTTCTGGCCGTTGCGCTCGGCGGCCTCGATCGCCGGCGCGACGCGGCGATCGCCGAGCGACAGCAGCGCCTGGTAGTACGAGTGCCGCTCCGACTTGATGTTGAAGTAGACGTTGTCGATGCCGGCCGTCAGGCTGCGCAGCCGCTTGATCTTCCGGTCGATCGACGCGTCGGATCTTCCATCGGCAGCCACTGATAGGCGGTGCCGGGCTTCGGAATCAGCGGGTTCACGCTGCCGACGATGCGGCCGATCGTGCCGCGCGGCGCGCGCGTGCTTCAGCATGCGCTCGCGGATCTGCAGCGTCAGATCGCGAATCGCCACCAGGTCGTCGTCGGTCTCGGTCGGGAGGCCGATCATGTAGTAGAGCTTCAGGTTCTCGATGCCGCTCGCGAAGATCAGCTCGGCGCGGTCGAGGATCTCGTCGTTGGTGACCGTCTTGTTGATGACGCGGCGCAGCCGATCCGATCCGGTCTCCGGCGCGATCGTGATCGTCCGCTCGCCGCTCTCGCGCAGCACGCGGACGATCGGCTCGGTCAGATCGTCGAGCCGCAGCGACGCCGGGCTGATCGCGTAGCCCATCTCGATGAGCCGCGCGAGGATGCGCTCGATGTCCGGGTGATCGCAGAGCGCGATCGACACGAGGCCGACGCGGCTCGCAGTGCGCGCGCGCGCGCTGCGGCGAGCTCGAGGATGCGGTCGGTCGGAAACGGCGCGGACCGGCAGGTAGTTGTAGCCGGCCCAGCAGAAGCGGCACAGGTTCGCGCAGCCGCGGACGACTTCGACGAGGAAGCGCGATCCGAACTCGGTGTCGGGCGTGAAGATGCTCGTCGCCGGCGGATCGACGCGCTTCGGTGGTCTTGAGCGCGGCCTTGCGCACCGGCAGCGGCGCGTCGGTGCCGGCGCGCACGCGCGTAGCCGGCCAGCGTGCCGTCGGCCGCGTACTGCGGCTCGTAGAACGACGGGACGTAGAAGCCGCGCTCGCGCGCGAGCAGCGCGCAGCAGATCGTCGCGATCGCGTGCGCCGCGCGAACGCGCGGTCGCAGCGCCGGGCACGAGCACTTCGCCTTCGCCGGCGGCGATCACGTCGGCGAACGGCGCCAGCGGCTCGGGGTTGACGAACGTCACGGCGCCGCCGATGACGACGAGCGGATGGCGCGGCGTCGCGCTCGGCCGCGCAGCGCGGAATGCCGGCCAGGCGCAGCAGCGTGAGCACGTTGACGTAGTCCCACTCGAACGACACCGAGAACGCGACGACGTCGAAGTCGCCGACCGGCGTCTGCGACTCGAGCGTCAGCGAGCGGCGTCTCGCGCGCCGAGCAGCTCGGCCAGCTCCTGCTTCGGCGGCAGGAAGAACGCGCTCGCAGACGATGTCGTCCTCGGCGTTGAAGAGGCGGTAGACCGTCTGGAAGCCGAGGTTCGACATCCCGACCCAGTAGGTGTTCGGGAACGCGAGCGCGACGCGCAGCCGATCGCCGTGCGGCTTGCGTGACGTAGCCGACTTCTTTCGAGAGGGTTGCCGTGCGCGTTCGCGCTGTTCCCAGGACTTCATGCGGATGCCGATGCCGTGCGAGCAGGCCGTCCGGCCGCTGACGCTCAGACGTCGGCGTTCTCGCGTGCCGTGGATCTATCTACTCTACCATCGCGAACGCCGGCCGCCGCTGACCGCGACTGCCGGCGCGCTCAGCCTTCCTGCCGCCGCAGGAACGCCGGCACGTCGAACGTCGAGCTGAGATCGAAGTCGGCTCCGTCGGCGTCGCGGCTCGGCGTCGTCCGCGGCAGCCGCGCCGTCGCGCTGCCGGCGCGCGATCGCCGGCGCGGCAGCGGCGCACCGCGCCGGCGGCCGCGCAGCGGCAGGTCGAGCGGCGGCCGTCCGGCGATCGACAGCCGCGCGCGGCGATCGCCGGCGCCGGCGACCGGCGCGCGTCGGCGCGACGCGCGCGTGCTCGGCGTATGCGCGTCATGTCGACCGGCGTCTGCGCCGGCGGCGCTGACCGGCCGCGCGCGGCCGGCGCGGCCGAAGCCGGTCGCGATCACGGTGATCTTCACCTTGCCCTTCAGCGCCGGATCGACGACGGCGCCGAAGATGATGTTGGCGTCCTCGTCGCGCCGCCTCCTGCACGATGCGACGACGCCTCGCTCACTTCGACGAGCGACAGGTCCGGGCCGCCGGTGACGTTGATGATCACGCCGCGCGCGCCGTTGACCGACGCGCCCTCGAGCAGCGGGCTCGAGATCGCGCGCGCGCGCCGCCTCGATCGCGCGGTCCTGCGCCTTCGGCGATGCCGGTGCCCATCATCGCCAGCCCCATGCCCGACATGATCGTCTTCACGTCGGCGAAGTCGAGGTTGATGAGCCCGGGCACGAGGATCAGATCCGAGATGCCCTGAATCGCCTGCCGCAGCACGTCGTCGGCCGTCGCGAACGCCTCGGTCAGCGGCGTCGTGCGATCGATGATCGTCAGCAGCCGCTCGTTCGGGAATCGTGATGATCGTGTCGACGCAGTCGCGCAGCGCCTCGAGGCCGCGCTCGGCCTGCAGCTGCCGCTTCTTGCCTTCGAACTTGAACGGCTTGGTGACGACCGCGACCGTCAGCGCGCCGAGCTCGCTGGCGAGGCTGGCGATGACCGGCGCCGCGCCGGTGCCGGTGCCGCCGCCGAGGCCGGTGGTGACGAAGATCATGTCGGCGCCGTCGAGCGCCTGGATGATCTTCTCGGTGTCTTCGAGCGCCGCCTGACGGCCGACGTTCGGATCGGCGCCGGCGCCGAGGCCCTTCGTCAGCTTGCTGCCGATCTGCAGCTTGACCGGCGCGGCGTTCGTGCTGCAGCGCCTGCAGGTCGGTGTTGGCGACGATGAACTCGACGCCGTCGAGCCCGGCCTGCACCATGCGGTTGACGGCGTTGCTGCCGCCGCCGCCGACGCCGATCACCTTGATGCGCGCGCCGGCGTGCGCGCTCTTCGTCGAGCCGCAGCCGCAGCCGCGTCGTCGGCGATCGTCGCATGTCGATCGGTCGTCATGTCGACTCAGCCATTCGGTGCGCTCCTCGATCAGAAGAATTCCTTGAACAACCCGCGCAGCCGTCCGGCGACGCGCACGAACGCGCCCGCGCCGACCGGCGCGCGCGCGCATCGCCGCACGCGATTGCGATAGCCGTAGAGCACCAGGCCGACGCCGGTCGCGAACGTCGGGCTGTTGACGTGATCGGCGAGGCCGCCGACGCCCGTCGGGCAGCCGCGGCGGATCGGCAGATCGAAAATCTGCTCGGCGATCTCCGGCATGCCGTCGAGAATCGCGCCGCCGCCGGTCAGCACGATCCCGGAGTTGAGGCTCTTCTCGTAGCCGGCGCGGCGGATCTCGTCCCACACCAGGTGGAAGATCTCCTCGGCGCGCGGCTGCAGGATCTCGGACAGGATGCGCCGCGCCATCACGCGCGGCTTGCGGCCGCCGACGCTCGCCACCTCCATCGTCTCGTCCTCGTCGACCATCGCCGACGAGCGCGCAGCCGCACTTGCGCTTGATCTTCTCCGCGTCCGGCACCGGCGTGCGCAGGCCGACGGCGATGTCGTTGGTGAAGTGATCGCCGCCGACGCCGATCGACCGCCGTGTGCCAGAGGCTGCCGCGCTCGTAGATCGCGATGTCGGTCGGTGCCGCCGCCGATGTCGACCAGCGCGACGCCGAGCTCCTTCTCGTCGTCGGTCAGCACCGACTCGCTCGCCGCGAGCTGCTCGACGACCGTCTCGGCGACCGTCGACGCCGGCGCGGTTCACGCACGCGACGATGTTCTGCGTCGAGCTCTGGCTGCCGGTGACGATGTGGACGTTGACCTCGAGGCGCGCGCCGGTCATGCCGACCGGCGCGCCGATGCCGTCCTGCTCGTCGACGACGAAGTCCTGCGGCAGCACGTGGAGGATCTCGCGGCCGGTCGGCAGCGACACCGCCTTGGCGGCGTCGATCGCGCGCCGCACGTCCTCGCGCGTGATCTCGCGGTTCTTGCCGGCGACGGCGATCACGCCGCGGCTGTTGAAGCCCTTGATGTGCGGGCCCGACAGCGCGAGGTGCACCGAGTCGATCTCGACGCCGGCCATCAGCTCGGCCTCCTCGATCGCCTTCTTGATCGAGTCGACCGCCGCCTCGAGGTTGACGACGACGCCGCGCCGGATGCCGCGCGACTCGGCGACGCCGAGCCCGACGATGTCGAGGCCGTCGCCGTCGAGCATCTCGCCGACGACGGCCGTCACCTTCGACGTGCCGACGTCGAGCCCGACCAGATATCGCTCTTTACGCGCCACTCTGCCTCCGGTCGCGTGCCGATCGCTGCGTCTCGTCCGGCTTCGCCGCTGCCGTCGCCGGCTGCCGCCGCTTCGACCGTCGCTCGTCGCGCCGGCCGGCCGCACGTAAATGCGATCGTCGAACCGCAGGTCCACGTAGTCGATGTCGGCGACGCGCTCGCGCAGCGCCGGCGCCAGCTCGAGATACGACTGCAGCCGCGGCAGGAACTGGTCCTCGCCGAGCTGGATGCACCGCCGGATCGCCGCTCGAGAATCACCGACGCGTTGTGCAGATCGCGTGACGTCGATCTGCGACAGCCGCCGCGCGATCTCCGGCTTCGCGCTCGAGCGCCGCGATCACGCGCGCGGCCAGCTCGGCGCGCGCGTCGTCGGTCATCGCGCCGTCCGTCGCCGGCGACGCGCGACAGGCCGTCGATGATCGGCAGATCGAGATCGGCGTACTGCGGGCCGTACTCGATCGATGATCACGCCGCGCTCGTCGACCAGATACATGTCGCCGTTGATGCCGGCCGATGCCGATCGGCTGCCGCTCCGACACGACGACCTCGACCGTCGACGGCAGCGACCGCCGCAGCGCCGCGTCGCGCACCCACGGCGACGCCAGCAGCCGCCGCCGCCAGCGCGTCGAGGTCGGTCCACAGCAGGTTCTCGCCGCGCAGGCCGCTCGAGCACGCGCGAGCACTTCGCCCTTCGACAGCCGCTCGTTGCCGCGCACGACGATGCGATCGACCTGCAGCACGCGCGCGTGCGCCGACGACGCTGCCGCCGCGATAGACCGCCGTACACGCGAGCGACGGCCGACCAGCGCCGTAGCGACGCGCCGGCCGCACGAGCGCCGCCAGTCCGCCGCTTGCGCGCCGGCTTGACGTGCGCGCGGCGGAAGCGCCGATCGGCCGGCGCGGCGACCGGCGCTCACGCGCTCCGCGCCTTCGAGCGCTCGAGCAGCCGATCCGAGCGACGCGACTGCCGATCGACCCGGCGCCGAGCGTGATCACGACGTCGCCCGGCCGCGCGACGCCGCGCGATCGCCGGCACGACGTCGTCGAGCGCGCGGCACGACGTCGACCGGCGCGGTCACGCTCGCGGCGAATCGCCGCCGCCAGCGCGTCGATCGTCACGCCCGGCGATCGGATCCTCGCCGGCCGCGTAGATGTCGGTCAGCACGATGTGATCGGCGCCGGCGAGCGCCGGGCCGAACGCGTCCATCAGCGCCGCCGTCCGCGTGATAGCGGTGCGGCTGGAACGCGACGACGATGCGGCGGTTCGAGCGTCGCGCGCGGCGGCCAGCACCGCCGCGATCTCCGTCGGGTGATGGCCGTAGTCGTCGACGACGAGAATGCCGTTCGGCTCGCCGCGCACCTCGAACCGCCGCTCCGCGCCGCGGAACTCGCGCAGCCCGGCGGCGATGCGCTCGAACGGCAGCCCGAGCTCGAGGCCGACGGCGACGGCCGCCAGCGCGTTCTGCAGGTTGTGCCGGCCCGGCACGTTCAGCGTCAGCGAGCCGAGCGGCGACTCGGCCGTGCCGGCGTCGCGCGCTCGCGCGCGCGCCGCTGCACGGCGGCCGCGACGCCGAGCGGCCCGAGCGCGACGTCGGTCGCGCGTGACGTCCGCCGCCGGCGCGTCGAGGCCGTAGGTCGTCACGCGCCGCGTCATGCGCGGCAGCGACCGCGGCCAGGTGCGCGATCGTCGGCGCAGGCGACGACCGCCGCCGTAGAACGGCACCTTGTTGGCGAAGTCGACGAACGCCTGCTGCAGGTCGTCGAACCCGCCGTAGTTCTCGAGGTGCTCGTGGTCGATGTTCGTAATCACCGCAATCGTCGGAAACAGTTTCAGGAACGACCGGTCGCTCTCGTCCGCCTCGGCGACCATCAGCTCGCCGCGGCCCGAGCCGCGCGTTGCTGCCGAACGCGCTCAGCCGCCCGCCGATCACCGCCGTCGGATCGAGCCCGGCGCGCTCGAGCACCAGCGCGATCATCGACGTCGTCGTCGTCTTGCCGTGCGCGCCGGCGACCGCGATGCGCGTAGCGCAGCCGCATCAGCTCCGCGAGCATCTCGGCCCGCGGAATCACCGGGATCTGCCGGCGCGCCGCCTCGACGACTTCCGGGTTCGTCGGCCGCACCGCCGACGAGACCACCACGACGTCCGCGTCGCCGACGTGCGCCGGCGTCGTGCCCGATGCGCGACCCGCACGCCCAGCGTCGCCAGCCGATCGGTCACCGCCGACCGCTTCTCGTCCGACCCGCTGACGACGTAGCCCGAGATTGGCGAGCAGCTCGGCGATGCCGCTCATGCCGATGCCGCCAATCCCGACGAAGTGCACGCGCCGCGTCTTGCCGAGCACGGCCGTCACCGCGGTCCGACGCGACGCCGTCACTGCGCCAGCTCCAGCGCCCGATCGACGATCACCCGCGCCGCGTCCGGCCGCGCGAGCGCTCGCGCCGCCGCGCGCCATCCGCGCGCGCGCGTCGCGATCGCGCGGCCAGCGCCGAGATCCGCTCGCGCCAGCACCGGCCCGGTCAGCTCCGCTCTGCAGCAGCACCTCCGCGGCGCCGCGTCGCCGCCAGCGCCTCGGCGTTCTTGCGCTGGTGGTCGTCGGTCGCCGTCGGCAGCGGAATCAGAATCGCCGGCCTTGCCCGCCGCCGTGATCTCCGCCAGCGTCGTCGCGCCGGCGCGGCAGACGATCACGTCCGCCTGTCCGAGCTGCCGTCCCATGTCGTAGAGGAACGGCTCGACGTCGGCCGGAAGCCCCGCCTGCCGGTAGGCGGCGCGCACCATCTCCACATCTCGCTCTCCCGTCTGGTGCGTGAGACGAAGACGCGGACCGCCGGCCGCCAGCTCCGCCGCTGCCTCCACCATGGCCACGTTGATCGCGTGCGCGCCCTGAGAGCCGCCAAAGACTAGGACCCGCGTGACGGACGTCTGGTCATCGACGCCCGACTCCTGTCGAGTCCGGCCGCGTCGAAGAACTCCGGCCGGACCGGGTTACCGCTGACGAACGCCTTCGACCCGAAGAACGCCTGCGTCGAGTCGAACGTCACCGCCGCCGCCTGCACGAACGGCGCGAGCAGCCGGTTGGTCAGGCCCGGCACCGCGTTCTGCTCGAGCAGCATCGTCGGCACGCCGCGCAGCGCGGCCGACGAGCACGACCGGTCCCGAGCTGTAGCCGCCGACGCCGATCACGAGATGCGGCCGCCGCGCCGACGACGATGCGCCACGCGTCCAGCAGGCCGAGCGGCACGCAGCGCCGCGCCGCGCGCGCGATCGGCGATCGACTTGCCCTTCAGCCCGCCGCTGCGAATCAGATCGAGCGCGAAGCCCTTCGCGCGGCACGACGCGCGCCTCGATGCCCTGCGCCGTGCCGGCGAACGACATCCGCGCGTCCGGCCGCGCGCGACAGCAGCTCGCGCGCGACCGCGATGCCCGGATACAGGTGACCGCCCGTGCCGCCGCCGGCGATCACGACGCGCAGCAGCTCGCGTCAGCGATCCCGCCGCTCATGCCTCGTGACGTCGCGTGCTGCGACACGTTCAGCAGAATGCCCATGCCGACGCAGGTTGATCAGCAGCGACGATCCGCCGGCGCTGACGAACGGCAGCGGAATGCCCTTGGTCGGCATCAGCCCGAGCACGACGCTGATGTTGCACGAACGCCTGCACGGCGACCATCGTCGTCAGGCCGAGCGCGAGAAACGCGCCGAACGAGTCCGGCGCGCGCAGCGCGACGCGCAGGCCGCGCCAGGTGATCGACGCAGAAGCAGATCAGCACGGCGGTCGCGCCGATCAGCCCGAGCTCCTCGGAGATCACCGAGTAGATGAAGTCGGTGTGCGGCTCCGGCAGGTAGAACAGCTTCTGCACGCCGTTCATCAGGCCGCTTGCCCGACACGCCGCCGGTGCCGACCGCGATCGAGCGACTGGATGATCTGGAAGCCGTCGCCGAGCGGGTCGTCCCAGGGATTGAGGAACGCGAGCGACGCGTCGGCGCCGGTACGCCGATGCCCATCACGACGACGTCGACGGCAGGCAGCGACGCCAGCGCGACGCCGACGATGTAGCGGTAGTTCAGGCCGGCGGCGAACACCATCACGCGCGGCGATCAGCAGCGAGCGACATCGACGTGCCGAAGTCGGGCTCGAGCAGGATCAGCGCCGACCAGACCGAGCGACGACGATGCCGATCGGCAGCGAGCGCGTAGGCCGACGTCGTCGATGCGATGCATCGCGCCGCTCGAGCAGCGCGGCGATGAAGAAGATCGCGGCCAGCTTCGCGAGCTCCGACGGCTGCACGCCGATGCCGCCGATCGCCGAACCAGCGGCGCGCGCTGTTGACCGGCGGCCTGAAGCAGCACGGCGACCAGCGCGAGCGCCACGACGCCGAGGCACGTCCAGATGAACGCCGGCTCGCGGTAGTGCCGGTAGTCGACCCGCATCACGACGCCGAGCATCGCGACGCCGAGCGCCGCCCACATCGCCTGCTTGATCAGGAACAGGTACGGCGCGGCCGTAGCGCTCCAGCGCCACGACGGCCGACGCGCTGTAGACCATGACGATGCTGAGCGCCGACCAGCAGGATGGTGGCGATGAACAGCACCCGGTCGGACTTGAGTTTTCGCGCCATTTGCGCCTATAAAGCCGAGCCGACTTCGTCCGAAACAGCTGCCGACGGATTACGATCGCGTGAGCGGTCAGCAGTCATCAGTCGGCCTCGGGCGAAGGCACCAGCTTCGCAGGCCGGGGCAGCCTGCGTTCCCAGCAGCCAGTCCTTCACCGCGACAGACCGACTGACGACTGCTCACCGCTCACAGCTCGCGAGTCCGCATAGCTGACTCGCCGACGTCACTCGGCGTCACGCCGTCAGCGTCAGCTGCGTCACCTCCTCCTTGAACCGCCGTCCCGCGCTCCGCGTAGTCGCGGAACATGTCGAAGCTCGCGCACGCCGGCGCCAGCAGCACCACGCCCGACGGCTGCGCCAGCGTCGAACGCCGCGTCGACCGCCTCGTCGAACGACGCCGCCTCGTGCACCGTCGACCGCGCCCGCCGAGCGCCTCGCGCACGAGCGGCCGCGCCTCGCCGATCGCGACGACCGCCTTGCGCGCGCGCGTCAGCGGCTCGCGCAGCAGCCGCAGATCGCCGCCCTTGAACCGGCCGCCGATGATCGGCACCAGGCCGCGCTCGAAGCTCTCGATCGATCGCAGCGCCGACTCGACGTTGGTCGCCTTCGAGTCGTTGACGAACCGCACGCCGCCGACGTCCGCGACGAGCTCCATCGCGTGCTCGAGGCCGCGAAACGACGTCGACCGCCGCGGTCATCGCCGCCGGCGCCGCGCCGGCGATCGCGCCGACCGTCGCCGCCGCCATCACGTCGTCGACCAGATGCGGTCCGAGCAGATGGATCGCGTCGAGCGGCACCAGCCGCTCCGCGCCGTCGCGCCGCGCGATCGACGATCCAGCCGTCCTCGACGACCGTCCCGTCCTCGAGCGGCGCCGCGCGCGCGCGAACAGCCGCGCTGCGCGCGCGCCGCGCCGCGCCAGCGTCGAGCACCGCCGGATCGTCGGCGTTGATCACCGCCCAGTCGTCGGCGTCCTGGTTCTCGAAGATCCGCGCCTTCGCCGCGCGCGTACGCCTCGACGCTCGGATGCCGATCGAGATGGTCCGGCGAGAAGTTCAGCATCACCGCGATCCACGGATGGAACGTGTCGATCTGCTCGAGCTGAAAGCTGCTGGTCTCGACGACGTGCAGCGTGTCCGGCGTCGAGTCGTCGACCTGCGCGCTCAGCGGCGCGCCGATGTTGCCGCCGACCGTCACCGTGAAGCCCGGCCGCTTCGAGCATCCGCCCGGTCAGCGCCGTCGTCGTCGACTTCCCTTTCGTGCCGGTGATCGCGATCGACGCGTCCCTGCAGCCAGCGCGACGCCAGCTCGATCTCGCCGATGACCGGCACGCCGCGCGTCGCGCGCCGCCTGCATCGCCGGCTGCTCGGGCGGCACGCCGGGACTCAGCACGACGAGATCGGCGTCGGTGAACGTCTCCGGCTGGTGTCCGCCGAGCTCGAGCGCGACGCCGAGCGCTCGCAGCGGCTCGCGCCTCGGGCACGTCGGCCGCGCGTCCGGACAGCGTCACGCGCGCGCCGCGGCGCGCGAGCAGCTCGGCCGCCGCCATGCCGCTTCGCGCCGCCCCGACGACCGTCACGCGCTTGCCCTCGACGTCGAAAACGTCCATCGCCGCCATCACCGCAGCTTCAACGTCGTCAGGCTGAACAGCGCGAAGATGATCGCCGACGATCACGAAGCGCGTGATCACCTTCGGCTCGCTCCAGCCGATCAGCTCGAAGTGGTGGTGAAGCGGCGCCATCCTGAACACGCGCTTGCCGGTCAGCTTGAACGACGCGACCTGGATGATCGACCGACAGCGCCTCGAGCACGAACACGCCGCCGACGATCGACGAGCAGCAGTTCCTGCTTGATCAGGATGGCGACCGTGCCGAGCGCCGCGCCGAGCGCCAGCGAGCCGACGTCGCCCATGAAGATCTCGGCCGGGTACGAGTTGTACCAGAGGAATCCGAGCGACGCGCCGACCAGCGCGCCGCAGAAGATCGTCAGCTCCGCCGACCGGCGGAAAGCGGACGAGCAGCAGGTAGTCGGCGAGCACGCGGTGGCCGGTGACGTAGGCCAGCGCGGTGAACGCCGCGGCCGCGATCGCGAACGATGCTGATCGCCAGGCCGTCGAGGCCGTCGGTCAGGTTCACGGCGTTCGACTCGCGCGACGCAGCACGAACGACGGCGAACGGCAGGTAGCACCAGCCGAGATCGGGAATCAGGCGCTTGAAGAACGGAAAGATCAGCCGCGTGTTGTAGAGCGCCGTGCTGCGCCAGCACCAGCAGCACGACGCCGACGGCCAGCGCCGATCAGCGATCTGCAGCCCGATCTTGTAGCGCGGCCAGCAGCCCGTGATGCGACCGGCGGACGATCTTCAGGTAGTCGTCGGCGAAGCCGATGCGCGCCGAACGCCGCCGTCGTCAGCACCGCGATCCAGACGTAGGCGTTCGTCAGGTCCGCCCACAGCAGCGTCGGCACGAGCGCCGCCGTCAGGATCAGCAGCCCGCCCATCGTCGGCGTGCCGGCCTTCGGCGCGATGCGACTGTCGGCCCTTCCTGCCGGATCACCTGGCCGATCTGAAACTCGCGCAGCTTGCGGATCATCCACGGCCCGAGCGCGAGGCTGATCGCCAGCGCCGACAGGCTCGCCGCCGCGGTGCGGAACGTGATGTAGCGCGTCACGTTCAGCACCGACGAGCTGCGTGCGTGGAAGCGGATACGAGCAGGTGATAGCAGCATCAGGCGCGCTCCGCCTTCAGCCGATCCACGACGCGATCGGTCCGCACGCCGCGCGATCCCTTCACGAGCACGAGATCGCCGGCGCGCGACGCAGCGCCGCCGCGACGTCGGCCGCCTCGTCGCTCGTCGCGAAGTGCGCACGCTGCGCGCGCCGGCATGCCGGCCGCGACCGCCGCGTCGGCCAGCGCCGCGCCGGCGGCGCCGCCGACCGCGATCAGCAGGTCGACGCCGGCCGCGCGGCCGCGCGCCCGCACGTCCGCGTGCAGCGCCGATCGCGCGATCGCCGAGCTCGAGCATCTCGCCGAGCACGGCGACGCGCCGCGCGCCGCGCGTTCGCGCGCCAGCACGTCGAGCGCCCGCCTGCGTCGCCGTCGGGTTCGCGTTGTAGCTGTCGTCGATGACCGTGACGCCGCTCGGCAGCCGCAGCGACCTCGCCGCGATGCGCGGCCGGCCGCAGCGCGGCCGCGCGCGCTCGGCGATCGCGTCGAGCGGCACGTCGAACTCGAGCGCCACCGCGGTCGCCGCCAGCACGTTCGGCGAGGTTGCCGCGCCCGACGAGCGGCGTCGTCGAGCTCGCACGCGCCCGCGCGGCGTCGTCACGCGCGCGCGCGTGCCGTCGATGCCGCGATCGACGACGTCGGTCGCGCGCACGTCGGCGCCGCGCTCGATCGCCGAACGTCACCGACGCGCCCGGCAAACGCGCCGCGCCGCGCCGCGATGCGGTCGTCGTCGGCGTTGGCGACCAGCAGCGTCGACCGGCGTCGCGCCTTCGAGGATCTCGGCCTTGGCGTCGGCGATCGCGTCGACCGACGCGAAGAAGCCGAGGTGCGCCTCGCCGACGTTGGTCCACACGCGCACGTCCGGCTCGGCGACGCGCGACCAGCGTGCTGATCTCGCCGGCGTGATTCATGCCCAGTTCGACGACGGCGATCTCCGGCCGCTGCCTCAGCTCGATGAGCGACAGCGGCAGCCCGATGTGGTTGTTGAAGTTCCCGCGGTTGCGCACCACGCGATACCGCGCCGCCAGAAACTCCGCCGTCACTTCCTTCGTCGTGGTCTTGCCGGCGCTGCCGGTGATCGCCACGACCTTGCGTGCCCGACTCGCGCCGCACCGCGTGCGCCAGCGCCTGCAGCGCCGCGCGTCGTGTCGTCGACCTCGATCGACGACCGGCGCCGCCGCTCCGGCACTGCCGAGCGCGCGCCGCGGCCGCGCGGCACGACCACGCCCGCCGGCGCCCGCGTCGATCGCCGCCGCCGCGAACTCGTGCGCCGTCGAACCGCTCGCCGCGAATGCGCGACGAACAGCTCGCCCGGCGCCAGCGTCCGCGTGTCGATCGACACGCCGTCGAACTCGCGCGTCGCCGATCGCCGCGACGACCATCGCGCCGCCCATGGCCGCGGCGACCCAGTCCGCGCGTCAGCCGAGCTCGCGACCGTCGCCGCGTCGTCACACGACGCCCGAGTTCGTCCGCCGGCGCGCCAGCGCCTCGCGCGCCACCGCCACGTCGTCGAACGGCAGCACGCGATCGCCGATCACCTGGTACTTCTCGTGCCCCTTGCCGGCGATCGAGCACGAGGTCGCCGGGCGCGCGCCAGCTCGATCGCCTTGCGCGATCGCCGTCGCGCGCGATCGACGATCGTCAGCAGCCGCTGCGCGCTGTCGCGCCGCGTGTCCGGCGGTGATGCCGCGCTGGATCTCCTCGATGATCCGCGTCCGGATCCTCGCTGCGCGGGTTGTCGGACGTGATGACGATCGACGATCGCTCAGCCGGCCGGCGACCGCGCCCATCAGCGGACGCTTGGTGCGATCGCGATCGCCGCCGCAGCCGAACACCGTGATCAGCCGGCCGCGCGCCAGCGGCCGCGCCGTCTCGAGCAGGTTGCGCAGCGCGTCGTCGGTGTGCGCGTAGTCGACGACGACCGTGACTTCGTCGTCGCGCGCTCGAGACGACCTGGAAGCGGCCCGGGCACGCCGTCGAGCGCCTGCGACGCCGCGTTCGATCGCGTCGAACGGCAGCGTCGAGCGCCGTCGCCGTCGCGACGGCCGCGAGGATGTTGTAGACGTTCGGCCGGCCGACGAGCGTCGAGCGCACGCGCAGCGTGCCGCGCGGCGTGCGGACGTCGAACGTCAGGCCCGTCGAGCGAGAACGACAGCGGGCCCGGCGTGATGTCGGCCGGCCGGTTGATCGCGTAGGTGACCGGCCGCGCCGCCGACCTCGACGAGCGCCGCGCCGCGCGGATCGTCGAGGTTGATCAGGCTCGGCGCGTCGCGCGGCAGCATCTCGAACAGCCGCCGCTTCGCGCTGAAGTACGCCTCCATGTCGCGCGTGGAAATCGAGGTGATCGCGCGTCAGGTTCGTGAAGACGCCGGCCGCGAAGCGTCATGCCGTCGACGCGCCGCAGCGACAGCGCGTGCGACGACACTTCCATCGCGCAGGCGCCGCAGCCGCGGTCCACCATCTCGCGCAGCAGCGCCTGCACGTCGGGCGCTTCCGGCGTCGTGCGCGTCGCCTCGCGCATCTCGCGTCGCCGATGCGGTAGCGCGACCGTGCCGAGCACGCCGCAGCGGATGCCGGCGGCCTCGAAGATCGACGCGACGCAGGTAGGCGGTCGTCGTCTTGCCGTTGGTGCCGGTGATGCCGACGACCTGCATCTCGCGCGCTCGGATGGCGGTAGAACGCCGCCGGCAAGCACGGCGAGCGCGAGTCGCGCGTCGTCGACCATCGCCCACGGAACGTCGGCGCCGCGGGCGCCGGCTGCTCGGACACGATCGCCGCAGCGCCGCGCTCGATCGGCCTGCCGGGCGAACGACGCGCCGTCGGCGTGCTGGCCGGCGCAAGGAGCGCTCACGAACACCCGCCCGGGCGCTGTCCTCAGCGTGAGTCGCACGCGACGCCGGTTACCGCACGCACACAGTGTCGGCGCGCAGCCCACCGTCAGCGCGATGGCGACCGCGCCGCGGAGGACGCCGTGCGCAGCTCTGACCAGGTCATGGGGTGCTCCGCCGGCGCCGGACCAGCAATACGTAACTGAACGAAGCACT
>ERZ1370068.5317-contig-4342_pt1 | contig 17187 bp, 20 predicted proteins | sample MGYA00561227_ERZ1370068 | MGnify/ENA primary metagenome ERZ1370068 (study PRJEB38410, sample SAMEA6850437) | metagenome | study: Metagenomic assessment of the ecological functions of the soil: analysis of the soil microbiota associated with the...
AGTGTACTTCGTTCAGTTACGTATTGCTAGTAAAGTCGGGCGAGCTTCGGCCCGCTCGCCGCGGCGACGTCCGCGCGGCTAATCGCCTACCCCGATGTTCCGACAGATGACGGGCTCAGGTACCGGGCGATTCGACGTGCGCGACTGGAACGGTATCGTGGTGCCGGCTGGCACGCCAAGGAGATCATCACGCGGCTCGCGAGCGAAGTGCGCAATGCAATCGCCGATCCGCTGGTCAAAGAACGGCTCGCGGCGATCTCGATGGATCCGCGCTCGACTCGAGCCCGGAGCAGTTCGGTGCGTCATCCGCGCGCGGAGCTCGAGCGCTGGGCGAAATTCGTGCGCGACACCGGCATTCGCGCGGACTGAGCGCCATGTTAGGTTGCATACAACATGGGAGGCCCTATGAGAATCTCAACGGGTACGCATATTGTCGATCAGCTCTCGCGTGCTGTGTCTTGACGGTCGCCGCGTGCCATGAGGCATTTGCGCAAATCTGCAGACCGGTTAGCGAGCGGACTGGTGAGCTGGGGTGCTGGATCACAGCCAACGCGGCGTTGGGGCAGTTACCACAAGCACCGATCTTTTGGCACCTGGATACCTTTCCCACGCGTGCCGCAAGCGGAAACCGTCAAGGGACCGCGTGGGACGTTGTGGAATCGCCTCAGGAAGATGTGGCTTCTCACCATCGACGTGGCCGGGTGGCGTCCGTCCAGGTGGTGCCCGCATCTGCAGAATCGGTCCACTTCCAGTCAGCGCCGATGCGAAATACTCGGCGCAATACATGAGGCGGATTTTCACACCGGGGCATGACAGCACCCGCACATCGGCATTCGGGCCCAGAGGCTTGGTACACCTGAGCGGGGGAAACCTGTACTAAGACTCCCGAAGGCAAGATGGTCGGGCGAGCGGGAGGCTCCACGTCGATTGTGCCCGGGCGGTCCGCCTATGCATCTCACGGCCACCGGCATCGGGAACGCGCCGTGCGTTGGTCCTTATTCTCCACGATTCAACGCAGCCGCCCACGACCCCGGCACCCGTGACTGGACGCCAAAAGGGTTATGCCGAAGCTGACGTGCAACCCTAACACACCGTCGCAGCAGGACACGCATGAAGCCGCGCGCCGCTGAACGCGGACGGGCCCTGTCCGACGCGCGGCGAGAAGCTCGACGGCGATTGTTCTATCTAACTACGGTCATTGTGTGCAACGGTGCGGTGCGTGTTGAGCCCCATCGGCTCCGTGTTTCGAGAGGCGCGCTGCAGTCCACCAGAAGTAACTTCCGAGCAGGTGGCATCGAGATAGGGAGAAAGAAAGGAGTGGGAAAACTTTCGTGCTGTGCTGCTGATCGGTGCGCTTGTGAGCCCCTCGCGCATTCCGACGACGCGATCGATCGCGGGCGTTACATGATCGTCACCGGGCTTTTCGCAGCAACTGCCACACTGCGGGCCATGCGGCGAAAGAGAGGTGCCGTGCCCGAAAAGGAATGGCTGACCGGAAGCGGTCCGCTCGGATACCGCGGGCCGTGGGGCACGAATTACCCCTCGAATCTGCGTCTCACGGTAGCCAGCACTGAGCGAAGACGCCTGGGTACGCTTACGGCAAGACCTTCAGGCCCGCCCGCCGATGCCCTACTGGTCGGTCAACGAGACCTCCGAGTCGGACCTGCGGGGGATGTATCGCTTCATCCAAGAGCCTCGGCAGAGCCCGGCGCGCCGGTGCGCCCGTCTCTGCCTCCGGGAGAGGAACCCAAGGGCCCCTTCATCCTGTGGCCCTCGCCGCCGAAATAGGCCTATGGCTCGCGATTTTTCGGCGCTGGTCCCAGCTCGATCAGCGTGGTCATCTCGAGGTTCTCGCCGAACCACATCTTGAGCGCCGCCCGGCGCTTGCCGATGTAGGAGATCTTCCCGTCTTTCTGCGTCATCGGCAGGTCGTGGCCGGGAACGAGCACGCTGCCCGGGCGCTTCTGCCACAGCTGCCAGATCTTCTCGATCGTCTTGCTGCTGACCGCCGCGTCGTAGGTGGCGTCGGCCTTCCGCGAGAGCAGCTCGGCGCGGTTCTTCGCGGCGTCGCCGGTGAACACCGCGTCGCTGTCCTTGCCCTCGAGCACGAAGACGAGGTGGCCGGGCGTGTGGCCCGGCGCGGCGTGCGCCCTGAATCCGGGCATGAATTCCTGCTCGGCCGCGACCGGGTGCAGCGTGGGCCAGTTCTCCAGCTCGCGCATGTAGCAGCTCGGGCACCGGGCCCTCGCCCCAGGGCTCGTTCAGCGACCAGGCGAGCTCGCGCGCGCCGATGACGATGCGCGCGTGGCGGAACAGGATCCAGTTGAGCGAGTGGTCGTAGTGCGAGTGCGTGAGGATGACGTCGGTCACGTCCTGCGGCTCGAGGCCGCGCTTGGCGAGCTGCTCGAGGATGCCCTTCCTCATGTTGAAGCTGCCGACGTCGACCAGCGCGACGCGCCCCTCGCCGCGGATCAGGGCGACGGTGCTCCAGCCCAGTCCGCCGTGGCACACCATCCTCCCGGGAACCCCTGGATGAGGACGTCGATCTCGTAGCCGCCGATTTTCATCGCTTCCATTGCTCACTCCGCCTTGATGTTCGCTTCGCGGATCAGCTTGCCCCATTTCTCGGAATCGGCGCGCATGATCGCGCCGAACTCGGCCGGCTCGTTGCCGATCGCGGTCGCGCCCATCCCGGAGAGCTTTTCGGCGATCGCCGGGTCGCGCAGCAGCTTGACGACGTCGGCGTGGATCTTCGCGACGGTCGCGCGCGGGCGTCGCGGCGGGCGCGACCAGGCCGAACCAGTTGGTGAGCTCGTAGCCGGGCGAGCGTCTCGCCGACGGTCGGCACGTCGGGCAGGAGCGGCGAGCGCGCCGCGCCCAGCACCGCGAGCGCGACCAGCCGCTTGTCGCGTACGTAGGGCAGCGCCTGCACCAGGCTGTCGCAGGTGAACGAGACGCGCCCGCCGAGCAGATCCTGGAAGCTCGGCGCGCTGCCCTTGTAGGGCACGTGCACGATATCGACCTTCGCCATGCTCTTGAACAGCTCGCCCGCGAGGTGCGGCGCGCCGCCCGGGCCGGAGGAGGAGTAGTTGATCTGCCCGGGGCGCGATCTCGCCGAGCGCGATCAGCTCGCTCGACGTTGCGCGCCGGCAGCGACGGGTTCGCCACCATCACGAAGTGCACCGCGACGACCTGCGTCACCGGCGCGAAATCGCGCAGGGGTCGACCGCCATCTTCGGGATAGAGGTGCTGGTTCACCGCGAGATTGCCGAGGGTTCCGAGGAAGAGCGTGTGGCCGTCCGGGTCCGAGCGCGCGGCGAACTCGGTGCCGATCACGCCGCTCGCGCCGGCGCGGTTGTCGACGATCACCTGCTGGCCCCAGGCTTCGCTCGAGCCTGGGCGCGAGCAGGCGCGCGACGATGTCGGTGCCGCCGCCCGCGGGAAAGGCGACGACGACGCGCACGGGCTTCGAGGGGAACAGCTTGCGCGAACGCGCTCGCCGAGGCGAGCAGCGCAGCCAATCCGAGCAGCGAGCTTTTTCATTTCGAGCGCGCATCTCGTGCACCTGCTTCGCGCGCGCGGTGGACTCGGCGAGCAGGAACGCGAGGTCGGTGCCGGTGGAAACGTAGCGCGCGCCCATCTTGACGAACTCGGCGACGAGCTTGGGCCGCGTCGACGAGTCCGCCCACGCCGACGTGCTTGCCGTGCTTCCTGCAGGCGGCGAGGGTGCGCGCATAGGCGTCGCGCACGCGCTGGTGCTCGTACTGGCCCGGCCAGGCCCATGTCGGCGAGGAGGTCGTTCGTGCCGATCAGCACCAGGTCGACGCCCTCGACCGCGGCGATCTCGTCGGCCCGCTCGATCGCGTCGGCGGTCTCGAACTGCACCACGACCATGGTCGCCTCGTTCATCGCGGCGTTCGCCTCGGCGGCGGGAAACGAGCGGTAGTGCAGGTGCGGCAGCGCGCCGCCCGCGGAGCGCTCGCCCTGAGGCGGATATTTCGCCGCGGCGACGACCTCGCGCGCCTCCGCGCGCCGAGCGGATGTGCGGCGCGATCACGCCGAGCGCTCCGCCGTCGAGCGCGCGCGAAACGTGCTCGGGGCGCGTGCTCGGCACGCGCACGAAGGGCGCGATGCCGATCTCGAGCGCCGCGATGCAGATCTGGCTGGTGGTCTCGAGCGACAGGCTCGAGTGCTCGACGTCGACGTAGATCGAGTCGAACCCGGCGGTCTTGGCGAGGCGCGCGATCTCGACCGAGCGCGACGAGGCGCACCGTCATCGAGGCGACGACCTCGCCGCGCGCGAGCTTCTCCCTGACGTTGTTGCGCACGATGTCGCGCGGTCCTTCCGGCATGCGATTCTCCGGAGTTCCTGCTATTGTAAGCTGCCGTCCCGCCATTCCGGAGCCCCGCCATGGACAGTCTCGCCGCGCTTGCCGGTCGCATCCTCATCGCGCTGATCTTTCTCCAGTCCGGAATCGACAAGTTCGTCGCACTACGCTCAGGACGCTCGGCTACATGACCAAGGCCGGCCTGCCGTTCCCGCAGACGCTTGCTCATCGTCTCGGGCGTCGTTGAGATCGGATGCGCGCTCGCCATCATCGTCGGCTGGAAGACGCGCCTCGCCGCGATCGGCCTGGTCATCTGGATGATCCCGGTCACGCTGATATTCCACAATCCCGCGGCCGGGCAGGACGCGATGATCCACTTCATGAAGAACGTCGCGATCACCGGCGGCCTGCTGGTGCTGTTCGCCTCCGGCCCCGGCGCGTGGAGCCTCGGGCGCTCGCGCTGACCGCTAGTCCGGCTCCATCTTCAGCTCGCGCACCGTCTTTCTCCAGAACGCGCGCTCGCTCGAAGAACGCGTCGACCTGGGCCGGCCCGGGCGTGCCTTCGGGGTAGATCCCCGAGCAGGTTCAGGCCGCGGCTCGACCTCGGGATCGAAGAGCAGCCGGTTGGTCTCGATGTTGAGCGCGCTGGATCACCGCGGGCGGGCGTGCCCGGCCGGCGCGACCAGGGCGTACCAGGCGCTGAACTCGAATCCCGGAAGCGTCTCGGCGAGCGTCGCCACGTCCTTCAGCTCCGGCAGGCGCTTCGCCGAGCTCACCGCGAGCGCGCGCAGCTGCCCGCGCTGGACCGCGGTGGCGATCGCCGCAACGCCTTCGACCGCGATGTGCGTGCGCCCGGCGATGGTGTCCTGCACGCTCTGCGCGCCGCGGTAGGGCACGATGCATCAGACTGAGGCTGGCGCGCTTCCTGATCATCTCTCCGAGAATTCCCGGCAGCGTTCTCAGCCCCGGGCTCGCGTACGCGAGCCTGCCGGGCGCCTCGTGCGCCAGCGTGATCAGGTCGTAGAGCGATTTCACGTTCAACTCGCGGGTTGGCGACGACGACGAAGGGCATCGAGCCCACCATGGCGACGCCCGCGAAATCGTCCTCCGGACTGTAGGGCACGAGGTCGGTGGTGTAGGGGAAGATCGACGAGCACCGAGGCCGGCGCGAACAGCCAGGTGGTGCCGTCGGGCGCGCGCGCTCGCGGCGACCTGCACGCCGTCGTCGCCCGGGCGGTTCTCCACGCGCACGCGGCTGGCCGAGCGCGCGCGACAGGCGCTCGCTGATCACGCGCGCGGCGAGATCGGGCGCGCTGCCGGCGCTTCGGTGACGATCATCCGCAGCGGCCCTGCCGGCCGGAGAGCTCTGCGCGGCGGCCGGACGCGCGAGCGACAGCGCTGAAAAATGCGGCGGCGAGGACGGACAGCGCGCGTTGGAAGTGCATCGGCGACGTTCTTTCGGTTCGAGGCTGCCATGCTAGCATTCCCGCGAATGAATCGGTACGTCGTCGCGCGCTGCATCGCCGCTCTTCTCGCGGCTTTCCTCGAAGACGCGGCTTCGCTCAGGCCTATCCGAGCAAGCCCATCCGCCTCATCGTCCCGTTCGCCGCGGGCGGCGGCAACGACAACGTGGCGCGCCTCGTCGGCAAGCGCCTCGCCGGACAGTCTCGGCCAGCCGGTGCTGGTCGACAACCGCCCGGGCGCGGGCGGCGTTGTCGGCGCGGAGCTCGCGGCGAAATCGGCGCCCGACGGCTACACGCTGTTCCTCGGCGGCGTCGGCAGCCACGCGATCAATCCGAACCTGCACGAGAAGTTGCCATACGATCCGATCAAGGACTTCGCGCCCGTCGAGCTGCTCGCGCAGGCGCCGCTCATCCTGGTCGTGCATCCGTCGGTGCCCGCGCGCGACATCGCGGAGTTCATCGCCTACGCGCGCGCGCACCCGGGCAGCTCAACTTCGCCTCGAACGGCAACGGCAGCTCCTCGCAGCTCGCCGCGGTGATGTTCGATTCGATGGCGGGCGTCGACATGGTCCACGTCCCGTACAAGGGTCTGTCGCCGGCGCTCACCGATCTGCTCTCGGGCCAGGTGCAGCTGATGTTCTCGAGCGTGGTCGCGATCCTGCCCCACATCAAGGCGGGCAAGCTGCGCGGCGCTCGCCGTGACCGGCGCGAAGCGCCTCGCCTCGATGCCCGAGCTGCCGACGATCGCCGAATCGGGGCTGCCGGGCTACGAGGCGAGCTCCTGGTACGGCATCCTCGCGCCGGCGGGAACGCCGCGCGATATCGTGCGCGAAGCTCAACGCGGAGCTCACGAAGGCGCTCGAGCAGCCCGAGGTGCGCGCGAGCCTGCTCGCCGAGGGCGCCGAGCCGGTCGGCGGCTCGCCCGAGGCGTTCGCCGCGCACATCCGCGCCGAGAAGGAGCGCCTGGGCAAGCTCGATCCGCGACGCGAAGATCCGCCTCGAATGAGCGACTCCACCGACAACCGCTACACGCGCGGCATCGCCGAGTTCGTCTCGGGCCTTGTCGCTACGACGCGATCCCGCGCGAGGTGCGCGAGCGCGCGCAAGCTCCTGATGCTCGACGCGCTCGGCTGCGCGCTCTACGGCGCGCACCTCGACGTGGTGCCGCATCCTGCAGCGCACGCTGTCGAAGCTCGACCGCTCGCCGGCGTGCGCCGTCTGGGGCACGAGGCAGAGGCTGTCGGCGCCGCACGCCGCGCTCGTCGAACGGCACGCAGGTGCAGGGCTTCGAGCTCGACGACGTGCACCGCCAGGGCGTGCTGCACGTCGGCGCGGTCGTGCTGCCGGCGCTCGTCGCGGTCGCGGAGCTGCGCCGCATGAGCGGGCGCGAGTTTCTCGCCTCCGCCGTCGCCGGCTACGAGATCGGCCCGCGCGTCGGGCTGTGCATGGGGCAGGAGCACATCGGCCAGGGCTGGCACTCGGGCGCGACGCTCGGCGTGTTCTCGGCGGCCGCCGGCGCCGCGCGCGGCTTGAAGCTCGACGCGGACCAGACCGTGCACGCGCTCGGCATCGCCGGAACGCAGGCGTCGGGCCTGATGGCGGCGCAGTACGGCGCCATGGTGAAGCGCATGCACGCGGGCCGCGCCTCGCAGAGCGGGCTCTACGGCGCGCTGCTCGCGCAGGCCGGCTTCACCGGCATCCCGGACGTGCTCGAGAGCGAGTACGGCGGCTTCTGCACCACCTTCTCGCGCTCGCAGGACCGCTTCAAGCTGGCCGAGCTCACCGCCGGGTTCGGCGAGACCTGGCAGACGATGGGCGTGGCGCTCAAGTTCTATTCCTGCGTCGGCAGCAACCACACGACGCTCGACGCACTTGCGCGAGCTGCAGGCCGAGCATCCCTTCGGCCCGAAGGACGTGAAGAAGATCGTGGTGCACGGCTCGCAGGTGACGCTCGACCACGCCGGCTGGAAATACCGCCCCGCGGGGATCGCTGTCGGCGCAGATGAACCTCGTCGTTCTGCGTCGCGACGCTGCTCCTCGAAGGCGACTGCTTCGTCGGGCAGTTCGGCGAGAAGGCTGTCGCCGATCCCACGCGGCTCGCGCTCGCCGCAGAAGGTCGAGGTGCGCGCGGATCCCGAGATCACGGCGAAGGGCTCGAAATACCGCCACGCGGTGCGGGTCGAGGTGCACCTCGCCGACGGCGGCGTGCTCGAGCGCGCACATGGAGACGCCGCGTGGCAGCGAGCCGAACTTCGCGAGCGAGGCACAGGTGGTCGCGAAGTTCGAGAAGCTCGCCGCGCACGCGCTCAAGCGCGCGCAGGTTGCGCAGCTGCGCGACGCGGTGCTCGGGATGGAGAAGCTCAAGGACGCTTCGCGCATCGCGAAGCTCATGACGGCGAAGGGGGCGAGATGAAACGAATCCTCGTGGCGTTGCTGTTCGTGTCGTCGTGCGGCCTTCGGCCAGGCGGGCAAGCCCATCCGCGTCGATCGTCCCCTGGCCCGCGGGCGGCACGGTCGACGGCGTGGCGCGCGTGCTCGCGCCGAAATTCTCGGAGGGCCTCGGCCGCGCGCTGGTGGTCGAGAACCGCGCCGGCGCGGGCGGCTCGATCGGCGAGGCGGAGGCGGCGAAGGCGAGCGGGCGACGGCGCGACCGCTGCTCTTCGTGTTCGACACGCACGCGGTCAACCACCTGCTCTACAAGAACCTCGGCTACGACCCGTTCAAGTCCTTCGAGCACGTGAGCCTGCTCGTGACCTCGCCGCAGGCGCTGGTCGGCGGCGAACAACTTCGCGCCTTCGAGCGTCGCCGAGCTGGTCGGCGTACGCCAAGGCGAACCCCGGCAAGGCGACCTACGCCACGGTGGGCGCGGGCAGCTCGAACCACCTGAACGCGCTCCTGCTCTCGGGCCGCACCGGCATCGAGATGACCCACGTGCCCTACAAGGGCGGCGCGCCGATGATGATCGACCTCGTCGGCGGGCAGGTGAACGTCATGTTCGTGTCGGCGCCGCAGGCGATCCCGCAGGTGAAGGCGGGTCGCATCAAGGCGCTGCGCGATCGGCAGCGCAAGGCGCACTCGCCCAGCTTCCTGACACGCCGACGGTCGCCGAGACGCTGCCCGGCTTCGCCGCGCAGTCCTGGGTGGGGATGCTGGTGCCGGCAGGGGCGCCGAGGGAATCGGTCGCGCGCTACAACGCCGAGGCGAAGAAGGCGCTCGCCGATCCCGAGGTGCGCGGCAAGCTCTCGCGGCCAGGGGTTCGAGGTCGTCGGCAGCAGCCCCGAGGAATTCCTCGCCTTCGCGCGCGCCGAGTCGGACAAGTGGGCGAAGGTCATCCGCGACTACAATATCCGGGTCGAATAGCCCGACAGGTCATGCCATGAAATGGGTTCCCCAGGGCGTCATCCCGGCGGTGCTGCTGCCGTTCCACGAGGACCTGTCGATCGACGAGGCCGTCGTTCCGCGCGCACCTGCGCGACGTCGCGCCGCGGTCGAGGGCCTCTCCGCGATCACGATCAACGCGCATTCGACCGAGGTCGCCTCGTGCACCTTCGACGAGCAGAAGCGGGTGCTCGCGATCACGAAGGACGAGATCGGCGACGCGCCTGCCGATCGTCAACGGCGTCTACGCCGAGGGCAGCCTCGAGGCGGCGCGCATCGCGCAGATGGCGGCCGAGGGCGGCGCGTCGGCGCTGCTCGTGCTTCCCGCCCGGGCCGTTCACCATGGGGCAGCGCCCGGAGATGGCGGTCGAGCATTTCCGGCGCATCGCCGGCGCGAGCGACCTGCCGATCATCGCGTTCCAGTATCCGCTCGCCGGCGGCCAGGGCTATCCGCTCGAGACGCTGCTGAAGATCGTCGAGGCGGTGCCGCCAGGTGCGCGCGATCAAGGACTGGTGCGCGAGCCCGCAGCTGCACGAGCGCCAGATCCGCGCGCTGCAGTCGCTCGCCGCGGCCGGTGAACGTGCTCACCACCCACAGCTCCTGGCTGCATGAGCTCGCTCGTGCTCGGCTGCAACGGGCTGCTGTCGGGCAGCGGCTCGGTGATCGCCGACCTGCAGGCGCAGCTCTTCCGCGCGGTGCAGCGCGAACGACCTCGCGACGGCGAAGGCAGATCAACGACCGCATCTGGCCGACGGCCGAGGTGTTCTACGCCGAGCCCTGGGTCGACATGCACAACCGCATGAAGGAGGCGCTGGTGCTGCTCGGCAAGCTGCCGCGCGCGGTCGGTCCGCCCGCCGCTCGTCAAGATTCCTGCAGGCCGAGATCGAGCGCATCCGCAAGGCGCTCGTCGCGCGCGGGCCTGCTCGACCGCGCGGGCCGTGCGCTGCGCGCCGCCTGAATGAAGATCGAGCTGCGTCCTGCAGTGCGACAACCATCTCGGCGAGGGCCCGGTCTGGGACGTCGAGGAAGGCCGGCTCTACTGGGTCGACGGCACCGGCCGGCGGGTTCGGCAAGCCCTCGATCTGGCGCCTCGATCCCAAGACCGGCAAGACCGAGAACTGGTCGCTCAAGCGCGACGTCGGCGCCATGGCGCTGCGCAAGAAGGGCGGCGCGGTGCTCGCGCTCGACGACGGCTTCTACTTCTTCGACTTCAAGGACTCCAAGCTCGAGCAAGATCGAGCTGGTGCACGCGGGCCAGCCGCGCACGCGCCTGAACGACGGCAAGTGCGACCGGCGCGGGCGCTTCTTCGCCGGCGGCATGGACGACAAGGAGGAGCTGAAGCTCTGCGGGCTGTGGCGCCTCGACACCGACCTCTCGGTCACGCTGGTCGACGACGGCATCATCTGCTCGAACGGCCCGTGCTGGAGCCCCGACGACAAGACCTTCTACTTCGCCGACACCTTCCAGGGCGAGATCTGGAAGTACGACTACGACCTCGCGACCGGCACGCCTTCCAACAGGCGCCTGTTCGCCTCGTTCAAGAACGACAAGGGCGTCGCCGACGGCTCGACGGTCGACGCCGAGGGCTGCGTGTGGAACGCGCAGCTCATCTCGGGCGACCTGGTGCGCTACGCGCCCGACGGCATCGGTCGAGCGCCGCATCGGCATGCCGGTGCGCAACATCACCAGCGTCATCTTCGGCGGCGACAAGCTCGACGAGATCTACGTCACCTCGATGGCGCGGGTGAAGCATCCGGCCGCTGCACGACCGCTTCGCCAAGGAAGCGAAGCCGCAGTTCCTCGCCGGGAGCCTGTTCCGCATCACCGGCCTGGGGATCCGCGGGTTGCCCGAGCCGCGGTTCGCGGGCTGAGGGCCGGGATCCCGGCCCTGAGTCCCTACAGGGCGCGGAGGAACGCGATGAGATCTTCCTTGTCCCGCCCCACGATGCCGGCGCCGAAGCGCTCGTTGTAGAAGTCGACCACCTCGTCCAGGTCGGCGGCCGACCCGTTGTGGAAGTAGGGCGCGCGCGAGGCCAGGCCGCGCAGGATCGGTCCCTTGAACTTGCCGATATCGGTGAATTTCCCGGAGATGAGCGCGCGCCGGGGTCGGTCACGGTCTGCGCCGGGCAGCTCGGCCCGACGACCTGGTACCGTCGCCCAGCGTCACGCACTTCTGCTGCAGCGTGTAGAGCGGCATGTCGGGGGTGCGGCGCGACGCGTCCACGAGGCCGATGTTCAGCGGCGCGGCGATCGAGTGGTTGCCCGAGTTCGGCGTGTCGTGGCAGGTGGTGCAGGTTCCCTGGAAGGAGGCCGGCAGCGGCGGGTTGAAGGGACTGTTGACGTTCAGACCGCCGACGCCCGGAGATGGTGAACGTCCTGGCGTTGAAGATCGCCTGGCCGCGGGCGACCGCGCGACGCGCCTCGTCGGTGCCGCCGCCGTGCTTGTTGGTCCACTCGTCGTAGATGTCGAACACGGTCGTGGTGAACGGCGCCGGTGCGGTAGTCGCCGAGGTTGTCGTTGATGCCGTAGTAGAAGGGCTGGTCGAAGATCGCCTCCGGTCCCCCTTTGGCGCCGGCCGAGCGCAGAGTGCTTGGCCTTCTCGTCCCAGGACTGCGCCGTGGCGAGCGCCGTCTCGAAGGCGACGATGGACTCGCGCTGCGCGTTGGTGATCGGATTCGGAGCCTGGGCGTGGCCCTGCGTCGCGCCGTTCGATTGGTCGGCGAGGTCGAAGTGGATCGACGCGAAGCAGGCTCCGCCCTCGGCGGCGATGTTGCAGTGATCGCTTCCGCCGAAGGTCTCGCGGCCGTCCCACATCACGGTGGTCAGGAACTGCAGGTTGGTCGTCGGCAGCGGCCTGCGGAAGCAGCGACAGCTCCTGCGCGCTCGCGAAGTGATACGGATCGTCGACCGCGATCGAGCTCGAAGTCCGCGGTGGCGGGCACGCCGATGCCGACGCGAATGAGGCCCTTGTCGAGCACCATGCTGTAGGCGCTGCGGCGCGCGCGCCGAGCGTCGAGACGTCGGCGACAGGCGAGTTGGAGCCGTCGTTCGTCCTGAAGATCGCGCCCAGGCCCAGCGGATCGGGAATGACGCCCCCTTCGCGTGCGCTCGAAGATCGCCTGCACCTGGGGCGGCGTGATGGTCCAGCCGGCGCTCGGCAGGTGGCAACTGACGCAGCGGCGCCCGTTCGCGCCGAGGTCCTGGAAGAACTCGTTGCCGAGGTCGATGCGTCCTGTCGTGCTGACCGTCGAGGCGAATCCCGGTCGGGGTTCGGGAAACGGCAGCCCGTTCGGCAGCTGCCGCAGGCGCTCGAACTGCGTGACAAAGCGGCTGGTCCTCCGCCAGCAGATTGTCAGGAACGATGGAGACAAGTGACAGCAAAGGAAACGATGCCGACTGCCGCTGCGCGCGTACCCATGTTTAGCCCTCCTTAGTGTGGAGTTTTCTCCCTCGAGCCTTGCCGCTCGAGCTCAGTACCAATACCCGCCGTCGGAGTGAGAGCCTCGCGGTCTGCGCGCGGCGCTTCAGGCGGTGTTCTGCCCGCGGACCGGACCTCGGCGTGGTCCTTCACCTCGCCTGCCCTCCGTTGCGTGCTTTCCGGTTACGGTCGGCAGGGTCAACAACAGAGCGACGGCCGCTGCAAATCCCACCAGAGCTCTGGTCAGGGTCCTCCGGGTCGAGCGTTTCATTTCGCCTCCCTTTCAAGAAAGCTCCCCTGCCAACGCAGACAGTGTGCCGAGCGCGTTTGCGCCTGCTCTGCGGAGCGCCGCACTTCATTCTTGCGAACTAATCACAGCACTTGCTAGCGCGCCCTACCTTGCGTAAACAAAATAGCCAGCGTCGGCGATGCCGGGGCGCGCCACGCTATGGGGGTTTGATGGAAAAGCTGAAACCGAAGGGCCCGTCGAACGAAGAACTTCTGGACATCATCGAGCTCAGGATTTCGCCAGGCACGCGGTAACGCGGACCTATCCGAAGAACACCGTCGTGGTCAGCGAGGGCGACGACACCGACTCGCTGTACATCATCGTTTCTGGACGGGTGAAGATCTACGTCAGCGACGAGAAGGGCAAGGAGATCGTGCTAAACGAATCCGGGCGCGGGGAGTTCTTCGGGGAAATGGTGCTCGACGAGGGCCCGCGCTCGGCCTCGGTGATGACCTTGGAGCCGACGGAGTTCCTGGTCGTCCCCAAGGATGACTTCAGGGGGTTCGTGACGAACAGCCCGGAATTCGCGCTGCACCTCATCCCGAAGCTCATCGCGCGCGTGCGCGCCCTGACGAACGACGTCAAGAGCCTCGCGTTGATGGACGAGGACGGCCGGGTCGCGCGCCTGCTCCTCGATCTCGCCGTGGATCGCGACGGGACGCTCGTCATCGAGAACCGGCCGACGCAGCAGGAGATGGCGAGCCGCATCGGCGCATCGCGCGAGATGATCAGCCGTATCCTCAGTGACCTCGCCAAAGGCGGCTACATCGTGTCCGATGGCGACCGCATCACCATAGCGAAGCGCCTGCCGCGTGGCCCGGTAGGATCGGCCGCGGGCCGTGTGAATCCGTCACACCTTTCGAGCGGACTCCTCACAGGGCCGGCGCACAAGGGGTGCACACAATGGGGGCACGCGGACTCCGAGCCACGAGGCCGCGACAGCTGGGAGTCGCGGCTTCCCGCAGCCGCTGCTGCACGCCGATGAGGTAATGCGTGATTTCACGCCGCAAGATACCGTGAGTGCTCTGTGCGCGGGGCCTCGCGCTCCCTCTGTCGGTGAGCAGAGGGCAACAGGCCGGAGCCCGGCGCATCGGTTTCTGCAACACGGCTCGCGCTCGGACCGCAATGGATACGGGACGGTACTCCTGCGTTTCTTCATGGAATGCGCGAGCTCGGCTACGTCGAGGGAAAGGACTTCGTCGTCGAGGCGCGCTTTGCTCCCGAGTCTCAATCTCTTTGCTCCAGCGATGGAACTGGTGCGCGCAAACGTCGAAGTCATCGTCTCAAGCGGCGGGGCGGCGGTTTCGGCGTTGAAGCAGGCTACTTCGGCCGTTCCCGTAGTATTTGCAACCACCATCGATCCCGCAGCGTGTGGCGGTCACGCCAGTTTCGCGCGCGTCCGGGCGTGAAATTTCACCGGCTTGTCCACCCATCCCACGGACGGGTTACCCCAAGCACGTCGAGTTGCTGCAACCGGGCAGTGCCGAAGCTGTCGCGCATCGCGGCGCTGGCGAACCCGGCCAACATCAACCATGCACCGCTGCTTGAAATCATCCAGTCCGCCGCCGCGCGCGCCCGGGGGGTCGCGGTTGTGCGAGCTGGGCGCGACGCTGATCGGGGAAATCGAGCAGGAATCGGCGCACTCGCGCGCCAGCCATCCCCAGCGTCTACTCACCCTGGGGCAGCGCGTTTTTCAGTGCAATACTTCCCGCGCAAATCGCCGGATTTGCCTCTGCGGAATCGCCCTCGCAATCCATCTATATGCGGGAGCCGAATACCCGGAGGCCGGTGGCCTCGATGAGCCACGGCCGAATATCCCCGGACACCGCCCCGCCGCGCCGCGACGCAACGTGGACAAGATCCCGGCAAGCGAGCGAAGCCGGGGACTCTGCCGATCGAGCAGCCCGCGCGGTTCGAGCTCGGCAGGTCAACCGCAAGGCGGCGAGCGCGCTTAGGATCCCGGCGGGGCCCCGCTGTCTCGCGCCGACCGGGTGATCGTAACGAAGCTGCGCGGCTCGCTGTTCCGCAAGTACGCCATCTACTTCGTCGTCGCTGGTGAGCGCGGCGCTGGTGGTGAGCGGCGGCGTCGGCCGTGTACTTCACCTACCAGGAGAACAAGGCGGCGCTCCTCGTCCTGCAGCGCGAGAAGGCGCGCGGCGGCCGCGTCGCGCATCGAGTCCTACGTGCAGGAGATCGAGCACCAGCTCGGCTGGATGCGGCTGCCGCAGATCGGCGGCGCGACGCCTCGAGCAGCGGCGCATCGACTTCCTGAAGCTGCTGCGCCAGGTGCCGGCGATCACCGACCTGAGCTACCTCGACCGCAACGGATCGGAGCAGCTGCAGGTGTCGCGCCTCAGCATGGATGTCGCCGGCAGCAGGCAGGATTTCTCCGCGATCCGAAGTTCACCGCAGCGAAGTCGGGCGAGACCTATTTCAGCCCGGTGTACTTCCGCAAGGAAACCGAGCCCTACATGACGATCGCGGTCGCCGGGCATCAGCGAGCAGGCCGGGATCACCGTGGCGGAGGTCAATCTCAAGTTCATCTGGGACGTGATCTCGCGCATCAAGATCGGAGCAAGGGGCTCGCCTACGTCGTCGATTCGAGCGGCCAGCCTGATCGCCCATCCCGACATCAGCCTGGTGCTGCAGAAGACCGACCTGTCGGCGCTGCCGCAGGTGAAGGCCGCGCGCGAGGCGCGACGCGGCGAGGACCCGGCGCGTCACGCGATATCGCGCAACTTCGAGGGCGAGGAGGTGCTCGACCGCGTACGCGAGCATCCCGCCGCTCGGCTGGCACGTGCTTCGTCGAGCAGCCGCTCGCCGAGGCGTTCGCGCCGCTGTACGCCTCGCTCGCGCGCACCGGGCTGCTGCTGCTCGCCGGCCTGGTGCTCGCGGTCGCCGCGAGCCTGTACGTCGCGCGCCGCATGGTGACGCCGATCCGGGCGATCCAGGCGGGCGCCGCGCAGATTCGCCACCGGCAAGCTCGACCAGCGAATCGAGGTCCGGACCGGCGACGAGCTCGAGGCGCTCGCGAGCGAGTTCAACAACATGGCGAAGCAGCTGCGGGAGTCCTACGCCGGACTCGAGCGCAAGGTCGAGGAGCGCACGCGCGAGCTGGAGGTCGCCAACCGGCACAAGTCGGAGTTCCTCGCCAACATGTCGCACGAGCTGCGGACGCCGCTCAACGCGATCATCGGCTTCTCCGAGGTGCTGCAGGAGCGCATGTTCGGCGAGCATGAACGCGAAGCAGGCCGAGTACGTCAACGACATCCACGACGTCGGGCAAGCACCTGCTCTCGCTCATCAACGACATCCTCGACCTCTCGAAGATCGAGGCCGGGCGCATGGAGCTCGACCTGTCGACGTTCGACGTGCCGTCGGCGATCGGCAACGCGCTCACGCTCGTGCGCGAGCGCGCGCAGCGCACGGCATCGTCGCTCTGTCGCTCGACGGTCGACGAGCGGCATCGGCGAGATCACCGCCGACGAGCGCAAGTTCAAGCAGATCCTGCTGAACCTGCTGTCGAACGCCGTCAAGTTCACGCCCGGAAGGCGGCAGGTCGACGTGCGCGCGGCGCCGGCGCGACGGCGCGTCGAGATCGCGGTGACGCGACACCGGGCATCGGCATCGCGCCCGAGGACCACGCACGCGGTGTTCGAGGAGTTCCGGCAGGTCGGCAGCGACTACACGCAGCAAGGCCGAGGGCACGGGCCTCGGGCTCGCGCTCGACGCGCAAGTTCGTCGAGCTGCACGGCGGCAGCATCCGGCTCGAGAGCGAGCCGGGCAAGGGATCGACTTTCACATTTCACGCTGCCCGACAGGGACCTAGGCGGAGCGGTCGACATGGCGAAGCGAGCTGGTGCTGATCGTCGAGGACAACGACAAGAACCGCAAGCTCGCGCGGGACGTGCTGCAGGCGAAGGGCTACCGCACCGTCGACACCGACACCGCCGAGGACAGGCATCCGCCTCGCGCGGGAGCGGCGGCCGGCGCTGATCCTGATGGATCTGCACCTTCCCGGGATCGACGGCATCGAGGCGCTCGGGCCGGCTGCGCGGCGACCCGAGACCAGGCATCCCCGGTGATCGCCGTCACCGCGTCGGCGATGACCGAGGACAGGCAGAAGATCGTCGCCGCGGGCTTCGACGGCATGCAGACCAAGCCGATCCACATCAAGGATTTCGTGCGGGCGGTCGGCGATGCGATCGCGCGCTCCAGGGGCCGCGCGGCATGACGGTTCGAAGATCCTCGTCGTCGACGACACGCCGGCCAACCTGAAGGAGCAATACGTAACTGAACGAAGTACAA